>ERZ773185.2437-NODE-2437-length-12000-cov-28.406781_pt1 | contig 12000 bp, 8 predicted proteins | sample MGYA00580531_ERZ773185 | MGnify/ENA primary metagenome ERZ773185 (study PRJEB29015, sample SAMEA2737799) | human gut metagenome | biome: human gut; feature: human-associated habitat; material: faeces | place: China | collected 2012 ...
CGCACCTCGCTCGCCGTATCGGCACTTAGAATTATGCGGTATTGCCCTAACTCTAACCGGAACCGGATTTCGATACAACAAAGGATTGCGAGGCAAAACATGCAGGCATATCTGATTTTGGCAAATGGCCGGATCTTAAAGGGCAAAAGCCTGGGCTGCCAGGGCACTACCGTGGGCGAAGTTGTGTTTGCCACCGGTATGGTCGGGTTTGAAGAAACGCTGACCGACCCCAGCTACTATGGCCAGATCATTACCCAGACCTACCCGCTGATCGGCAACTACGGCATGAACAGCGAAGACAAAGAGAGCGGCAAGATCTGGGCAAAGGGTTACATCGTGCGCGAAGCATGCACGACCCCTTCCAACTTCCGCAGCGAGGAAACGCTGAATACTTTCCTGAAAGAAAACGGCATTATCGGCATTGAGGGCATTGATACCCGCAGCCTGACCCGCATCCTGCGCGAAAGCGGCGTTATGAACGGTGCCATTACCACCGAGTTTGACCCCGAAACCGAGCCGGAAAAGCTGGCTGCCCTGATGCCCATCATCAAGGCTTATGCCGTGACCGGCGCGGTGGATGCCGTGACCTGCACCGAGCCGCAGTGCTTTGCCCCCACTGCCGGTGTGGCGGAGGGCGAAGAACCGCTGCACATTGCCCTGCTGGACCTTGGCTGCAAAAAGAACATTGTGCGCTGCCTGTGTAAGCGCGGCTGCCGTGTAACGGTGCTGCCTGCTTCTACCACCCTGGCAGAGCTCAAAGCCCTTGCGCCGGATGGCCTGATGCTTTCCAACGGCCCCGGTGACCCGGCAGAAAACGTGCAGGTCATCGCTAATATCCGCGATATGCTGGATACCGGCATCCCAGCTTTCGGCATCTGCCTGGGCCACCAGCTGACCGCCCTGGCTGCAGGCGCCAAAACCTGCAAAATGAAGTATGGCCACCGCGGCGCCAACCAGCCTGTGACCGACTTTGCGCTGGAACGTACCTTTATTACCAGCCAGAACCACGGTTATGCGGTTCTGGGCGATACTTTGCCCGCAGGTACCGGCCGCGTCAGCCATGTGAACGCCAACGATAAAACCTGTGAGGGAATTGAATACCTGCAGTGGAACTGCTTTACGGTGCAGTTCCACCCCGAAGCAAACGGCGGCCCCAAGGATACCGAGTTCCTGTTTGACCGCTTTTTGCAAAATGTCCGCCGCATCAACCGCGTGAAAGGGGGCCGTTGAGATGCCGAAAGATCCTAGAATCAAAAAGGTGCTGGTTATCGGTTCCGGCCCTATCATCATCGGTCAGGCTGCCGAGTTTGACTACTCCGGCACGCAGGCCTGCCGTGCTCTGAAATCCGAGGGTATTGAGACCGTGCTGGTCAACTCCAACCCGGCCACCATCATGACGGACCCGGATATTGCGGATCATGTTTATATTGAGCCGCTGACCGCCGAAGTTGTGGAACGCATTATTGAAAAGGAAAAGCCGGACGCCATTCTGCCCAATCTGGGCGGCCAGATGGGCCTGAACCTTTCCATGGAACTGGCCCGCAGCGGCTTTTTGGACCGCAGCGGCGTGCGCCTGCTGGCCTGCAAGCCGGACACCATTGACCGTGCCGAGGACCGCCAGCTGTTTAAGGATACCATGGAAAAGCTGAACCAGCCCTGCATTCCCTCCAAGGTGGTAGAGGACCTGGATTCCGCCATGGCGTTTGCCGATGTTATCGGCTATCCCGTTATCGTGCGCCCGGCTTTCACCATGGGCGGTACCGGCGGCGGTATCTGCGAAAACCCTGAAAAGCTGCACGAGATCGCAACCAACGGCCTGCGTCTTTCCCCCATCCATCAGATCCTTGTGGAAAAGTGCATCGCCGGTTGGAAAGAGATCGAATACGAAGTGATGCGTGACCACAAGGGCAATGTGATCACCGTATGTAACATGGAAAACCTGGACCCTGTCGGCGTGCATACCGGCGACTCCATCGTTGTGGCACCCAGCCAGACTCTGTCCGATAAGGAATACCAGATGCTGCGTACCGCCGCGTTGGATATCATCACCGAGCTGGGCATTGAAGGCGGCTGCAACTGCCAGTTTGCCCTCAAGCCGGACAGCTTTGAGTATGCGGTCATCGAGGTCAACCCCCGTGTGTCCCGCTCCTCGGCGCTGGCCTCCAAGGCAACCGGCTATCCCATCGCCAAGGTGGCAACCAAGATTGCCCTGGGCTACACGCTGGATGAGATCACCAACGATGTGACCGGCGAAACCTGCGCCTGCTTTGAGCCTGCGCTGGACTATGTGGTCGTCAAATACCCCAAATGGCCGTTTGATAAGTTCGTTTACGCCGATAAGAGTCTGGGAACCCAGATGATGGCCACCGGCGAAGTGATGGCCATTGGCAACAACTTTGAACACGCCATGATGAAGGCAGTCAGCTCCATTGAGCTGGGCATGGACACCCTGACCCTGTCCGACTTTGAAAAGCTGACTACCGAGGAAGTCATTGAGCACCTGCATGTACAGGACTCCGAGCGCGCTTTCTGCGTATACGAAGCCCTCAAGCGCGGTGTGCCGCACCAGACCATCTATGACATCACCAAGATCGACTGGTGGTTCCTGGATAAGATGCAGCACCTGGCAAACCTGGAGCTGGGCCTGAAAAACGGCCCCCTGACCCGCGAAAAGTATCTGGAGGCCAAGCATTACGGCTTCCTGGATAAAACCATCCTGCGCCTGTCCGGTGCCGAAAAGCTGCCGATGGACAACTATGTCTGCGGCTTCAAGATGGTCGATACCTGCGCTGCCGAGTTTGCCGCCAAGACCCCGTACTTCTACTCCACCTGCGATAAAGAGAACGAGGCCGAGCAGTTCATCCATGCCCATAAGACCGGCAAAAAGAAGATCCTCGTCTTTGGCTCCGGCCCCATCCGCATCGGCCAGGGCATCGAGTTCGACTACTGCTCTGTCCACGCAGTCTGGACGCTGAAAAAGCACGGCTGCGAGGCCATTCTGGTCAACAACAACCCCGAAACGGTTTCCACCGATTTTGATACCGGTGACCGCCTGTACTTTGACCCGCTGAACCCCGAAAGCGTTGACCATATTATCGCTGCCGAAAAGCCGGACGGCTGCCTGGTGCAGTTCGGCGGCCAGACGGCTATCAAGCTGGCAAAGCATATGGATGAGATCGGCCTGCCCATTTACGGCACCCCGGCCGATGCCATCGATGAGGCCGAGGACCGCGAACGCTTTGATGAGCTGTTGGAACGCTGCGGCATTCCCCGCCCGGCGGGCCGCACCGTCTTTACCCTGGACGAAGCCCTGCAGGCTGCCCAGGAGGTCGGCTACCCCGTCCTGATGCGTCCGTCTTACGTTCTGGGCGGCCAGAATATGATTGTGGCCTATAACTCCAGCGATGTCATCGAGTATATGGGCGTTATCACCAAGCATGTGGACATGAGCCACCCGGTGCTGATGGATAAGTACATCTACGGCACCGAATGTGAAGTTGACGCCATCTGCGACGGCACCGATTACCTGGTGCCCGGCATCATGGAGCAGATCGAGCGCACCGGCGTGCATTCCGGCGACTCCATCTGTGTCTACCCGCCGTATGATTTCCCGCAGGATGTGATTGATACCCTGGTGGATTACACCGGCCGCTTTGCCCGCGAGCTGAAGGTTGTGGGCCTGGTCAATGTGCAGTACGCTGTGCAGGACGGCAAGGTTTACGTCATCGAGGTCAACCCGCGTTCTTCCCGTACCGTGCCGTATATCTCCAAGGTCACCGGTGTGCCCATGGTCGATCTGGCCGTGCGCTGCACCCTGGGCGAAAAGCTGAAAGATATGGGGTACGGCACCGGCCTGTGGCGCAACGGCAAGAGCCCCTATGTGGCTGTTAAAGTACCCGTCTACAGCTTCCTGAAGCTGCACGGTGTGGATACCATGCTGGGACCCGAAATGAAGTCCACCGGCGAAGTTTTGGGCATTGCTCCCAACATGCACGAAGCGTTGATCAAGGGCTTGGTTGCCGCCGGTTATCAGTTCAAGACCCCCGGCCCCGGTTCCTGCGTGATTATCTCGGTCAAGGATTCCGACAAGAAAGAAGCCGCCGAGCTGGCCTGGAAGCTGCATGACTACGGCTATAAGATCTATGGCACCCCCGGCACGGCACGCTACCTGAACAGCCAGATGGTGCCCTGCAGCACCGTGCGCCAGATGAGCGAAGAACGCCCGAATGTGCTGGATCTGCTGGAAAGCGGTCTGGTGGATTACATCATCTCCACCAGCCCCCATGGCCGTGACCCGCACCGCGATTCCGTCAAGTTCCGCCGCAAGGCAACCGAGCTGTCCATCCCGTGCATCACGGCGCTGGATACCGCCCGCATTCTGGTGAATGCCCTGCGCAACGACCATGACATCAGCGGCATGGAGCTGGTGGATATCGCCACTCTGCACCGCGATGCCGCCAACGGCAAATAACCAAGGGTAAAACAGAAAAACAACCTGGGGCAGCAAAGCCTGGCAGCCGTTGTGCTGCGGGGAGCTTTGCTGCCCTGTTTTTGTGCCGTACAGCAAATGTTTTGCGGCGGTGCCCGTGCGCTATGCACGCGTTCCCGAAAGAAACGCGGGATTGTTGCATCTTTTTGTGAGATATGCCAATTTTTGATTTTTTAGGCTAGGTTTTGGCAGAATCACTTGATTCTGCGCGAAATTTTCCTTATAATAATCAGCGTACTAAAACGTGGGGCAGTTACTTGCCTGATGATAAAATATATGCTTAGGGAGATAACGAGTTATGACCAGATCACAGTTGATTACCAAAGTTGCAAACGATACCGGCATTTCTGCCGTTGAAGTTGAAAAGATCATGGACGGCATTTTCGGCACCATCGGCGATGTGCTGAAGGCTGGTGATAAGGTTACCATTGCAGGCTTTGGCCGCTTTGAAATGCGCGAACGCCAGACCAAGAACTTCACCAACCCCAAGACCAAGGTTACCAGCCAGCTGGAACCCACCGCTATCCCCGGCTTTAAGGCAAGCGGCCGCCTGAAGGAAAAGGTTGGCAAGTAATTGCTGAACAGCAGAACATAAACAAAATCAACCGCTCCGGTTTGCCATGCATGGCTGACCGGGGCGGTTTTTAGTTAGGCGTTAGGAAGTAAGAGGGAGGAGTTGATGGGGGCGGCGGTGGGGGAGAGGATGGGACGAAAAATTAGAAATTAGGAATGAGAAATTAGGAATTTTGGGGGAGGGTGCTGGTTGTGAAGTATGTGCTGAACAATAAAAGTGGCTGCAGGGCGGGATGCCCTCATTCCGCCGGGGTGAAATTTTGCCGATTGTGACAAACGCTGCAAATGATTTGTAGGGGACGATGTTCGCATCGTTCCGCGGGCTTTGGCTTTGCAGCAAACGATAAAAAGTGTGATGTGCCCTGCCATTTCCTGTAGGGCGGGGTCACCTGACCACGTCGTTATCCCCATATAAAACCCTCAAACGCATGCGCATCGTTCCCAATTTTATAGCCTACCCCCGCCCTCCACAAAAAATCAGCAAAAACTATTGCAATCTGCATAAAGTGCGGTATACTAAAGCAGTAAAATAATATTTACGCAGAGTAGAAACCCGCGCGTTAGGCAAAGCGGCAATGGCGCCGCTTTGCCGCAGTGCCTGACCAACGGGGAGTTGTGGCAGGACGAAGATGCAGGGCAGGGGAGTGCAATGTGCACGCCGCTGCCGGCACGCGGTGCTGGTTTCGCATCCCACTGCTGCATAAAGGTGTGCAACGGCGGGTGTGGTTGCACACCTGCCCTTTACCCTCCCTTGTGCGGCAACACGCACGATGGAGGTATTTTATTATGCAAAAATCCGTTCAAGTCCGTACCCCGCTGTATGCCGCGGCCTATTGGCAGCAGGCCGCCGATGAGTTTAAGAACATCCGCGTTTTGGCTTTTGCCGGTATGGTCACGGCGCTGGCCATTATTCTGGAAAGCTTCCCCATCTATCTGCTGGGCCAGAGCTTGAAGATCTATTTCAGCTTTGTGGTGGTTTCGCTGGGGTGCGCCTGTTATGGCCCGCTGGTGGGCATGGGCGTTGGTGCGGTCATTGATACGCTGGGCTTTCTGCTTTCCAGCTATGGCGAGCCGTATTTCCCCGGCTATCTGATTACGGCCATGTTGTCTGGCCTGATTTACGGCGTTATGCTCTACCAGCGCAAACCCACCATCCCGCGCCTGATCGTGACCCGTCTGCTGATCAATTACGGCAGCAATGTGCTGCTGGGCAGTGTGTGGAAAGCTATGTTGTATGGCAAGGGTTACCTGTATTACCTGAGCACCGGCATGGTCAAAAACACCATCATGATCCCCATTGAAGTTGCCTTGATGTGGCTGGCCCTGAACGCGGCAGAAAAACACGGCCTGGACCGCCGCTACCTGCATCAGCGCTGATGAAGCGCAGATTTTTGTTCAAAAGTCATACTTTACGGCTAAAAGATTGTGCGTTTTGCTGGCAGAGCGCAGCCGAAATTTGAAAATTGTTCCGTAATTTACAAACTTTTAACAACGTATTCACAAAGCATTGAAAAATGTCCCTGCCGCGTATACAATAACATATGTGAAAAGAATGTGTCGGATTTCCTGCAAGCATGCAGCAAAACGGCGCATTTTTGGTTTCAGGACCGTGGCTCCGGCTGGCAGCTGCCGCCGGGCCAGACGTAAAAAGAAAAGGAGCACTTACACATGAAAAAATTGTTGGGTATTGTGTTGTCCGCAGCTATGCTGCTCAGCATGGCCGCCTGCGGCAGCACTGCTGCATCCAGTGCGGCAGCAGATTCTACCGCTGACGCTGCCACTGCTACCGATGCAGCTGCCAGCGACCTGAAGGTTGGCGTTATTACGATTGGCGACGAGACGGAAGGCTACACTGCTGCGCATATCAACGGCATCAAGGCTGCTGCACAGAAGCTTGGCATGAGCGACAGCCAGATCGTTTGGAAGTACAAGGTTCCCGAAGGTGCTGAGTGCTCTGACGCTGCAGAAGACCTGGTTGGCCAGGGCTGCAACCTTGTTGTTTCCAACTCTTACGGCCACCAGACCTATATCGTAGAAGAAGCTGAAAAGTATCCCGATGTCACTTTTGTTTCCATGACCGGTGATTTTGCTGCCCTGACTGGCCTGGATAACTTCAAGAACGCTTTCACCAATGTTTATGAGAGCCGCTATGTTGCCGGTGTTGTTGCCGGTATGAAGCTGCAGGAACTGGTTGAGTCCGGCACCCTGACCCCGGAGACCCAGCCCAACAGCTTTACCGCTGACGGCAAGGTCAAAATCGGCTATGTTGGCGCTTACAACTATGCTGAGGTTGTTTCCGGCTACACTGCATTCTTCCTGGGCGTGCAGAGCGTTTACCCCAATGTTGCCATGGAAGTTATGTACACCAACTCCTGGTTCGATATCGACAAGGAAGGCGCTGCTGCCGAAGCTCTGATTGCAAACGGCAGCGTGATCATTGGTCAGCATGCTGACTCCACCGGCGCTCCCGCTGCCACCCAGAAGCAGAAGGATGCCGGCAAGATCTGCTACTCTGTCGGTTACAACATCGACATGCTGGAGACTGCTCCCACCGCTGCCCTGACCTCCGCCACCAACGTTTGGGAAGTTTACTATGAATACCTGTTCAAGAGCATGATGGACGGCGAAAACCCGGCTACCGACTGGTCCGAGGGTTACAACGAAGGCGCTGTTGCCATCACTGACCTTGGCCCCGAAGTTGCCGAAGGCACTGCCGAGAAGGTTGCCGAAGTGGAAGCAGCCCTGAAAGATGGCAGCCTGCATGTGTTTGATACCAGCAAGTTCACCGTCAACGGTGAGACTGTTACCACCGCTCCCATCGACCTGACTTTCTATGATTACTCCACCGGCACCACGGTTGCTGTGTACCAGGGCGATACCGAGGAAGCCATCACCGATGGTTACTTCTCTGAATCCACCCTGCGCAGCGCTCCGTATTTCTCCCTGCGCATTGACGGCATTACCGAGGATGCAGACCCGGTTGCCTGATCCCACAAACTGAACTGACATGGAGGGAAGCTCTGCCTGTTACTGAACAGAGCTTCCCTCTATTGGTGTTTACGGCACCGCATGATGGATTTTTACAGAGAGGAGCATTCCCATGCCGCAGACTGAGTACGCCATCCAGCTGGAACATGTAACCAAAACTTTTGGCCCGGTCATTGCAAACCATGATGTTACCATGAATATCCGCCGCGGGGAGATTTTGTCCCTGCTGGGCGAGAACGGCTCCGGCAAAACCACCCTGATGAATATGATCGCCGGTATCTATTACCCGGACGGCGGGCAGATCATCGTCAACGGCCAGCCGGCAGATATCCGTTCCCCGCGCGATGCCCTTGCCCTTGGCATTGGCATGATTCACCAGCACTTCAAACTGGTGGATGTGTTTACCGCCGTGGAAAACATTGCCCTGAGCATGGACAAAGGCGAAAAATTTGACCTGCGCCGCGTGCGGGATAAAGCCCGTGCGATTTGCGAAAAATACCAGTTTGCGCTGGATCTGGACCAGAAAGTGTACGAGATGAGCGTAAGCCAGAAACAGACGCTGGAAATTGTAAAGGTGCTGTTCCGCGGTGCAGATATCCTGATCCTGGACGAACCCACCGCCGTGCTGACCCCGCAGGAAACCGAAAAGCTGTTTGCCGTGATGCGCAACATGAAGGCGGACGGCAAGGCCGTGGTCATCATTACCCACAAGCTGCATGAGGTGCTTTCGGTTTCGGACCGCGTGGCAATTCTGCGCAAGGGCGAATACGTTGGCACGGTGGAAACCGCCACCGCAACGGAAGCCAGCCTGACTGAGATGATGGTGGGCCAGAAGGTGGAGCTGAACATCAACCGCACCACGCCGCAGGACCCCACCCGGCGTTTGGCGATCAGCCACCTTTCGGTGCGCAGCCCCGAAGGTACCAACGTGTTGGATGATGTGAGCTTTGATGTGTATGGCGGCGAGATTTTGGGCATTGCCGGTATTTCCGGCAACGGCCAGAAAGAACTGCTGGAAGCCATTGCCGGTTTGCAGCATACCGAATCCGGCTCCGACGTTAAGTTTTTTGCCCCCGGCGAAGAGGACAAGCCGATGGAGCTGCTGGGCAAGAGTCCCAAGGACATCCGCGATGCCGGTGTACACCTGAGCTTTGTGCCGGAGGACCGCCTGGGCATGGGCCTGGTTGGCACCATGGGCATGACGGACAACATGATGCTGAAAAGCTATGGCGAAGGCCGCTCCCCGCTGCTGGACCACCGTGCCCCGCGTGAACTGGCCGAAAAGATCCGCAAGGAGCTTGGCGTGGTTACCCCCGGCCTGAATACCCCCGTTTCCCGCCTGTCCGGCGGCAACGTGCAAAAGGTGCTGGTTGGCCGCGAGCTGGCGGCTTCGCCCATTGTGCTGATGACGGCTTACGCCGTGCGCGGCCTGGACATCAATACATCCTACACCATTTACAACCTGCTGAATGAGCAGAAAGAAAAAGGTGTTGCCGTGATTTACGTCGGCGAGGACCTGGACGTTCTGCTGGAGCTGTGTGACCGTATTCTGGTGCTGTGCGGCGGCAAAGCCAACGGCATGCTGGATGCCCGCACCACCACCAAGGAAGAAGTTGGCCTGCGCATGACCAACCTTGTACAAAAGGAGGGCAAATGATGAGCAAAACTGCAGCTGAACCGCTTGTGCGTATCTCCAAGCGGGAGGGTGCCACCTTTGTGCAAAAAGTGCTGGTGCGCGCCATTGCTATCCTGCTGGCACTTGTTGTGGATGCGTTCTTCATCTTTTTTGTTACCGGCCTGAACCCCATCAGCGTGTACGGCGTTATGTGGAATGGTACTTTTATGAACACCACCCGTTTCTCTTGGGCGCTGCGTGATCTTTCCAGCCTGCTGTGCATTGCCATTGCACTGGCTCCCGCCTTTAAGATGCGCTTTTGGAACATCGGCGGCGAAGGCCAGGTACTGATCGGCGGCCTGGTCGCGGCGCTCATCATGGTGTATTTTGGTAGCAGCCTGCCCGCACCGCTGCTGTTTGCCGCCATGGTCATCGGCAGTGTGCTGGCCGGTGCCATCTGGGCCTTTGTTCCGGCCTGGTTCAAATCCCGCTGGAACACCAACGAAACGCTGTTCACCCTGATGATGAACTACGTTGCCACCAGCATTGTGGCCTGCATGACGAATATCATGCGCGGCCAGGCATCCAGCCTGGGCACCCTGAACAAAGCCACCAAGGCTGGCTGGCTGCCCGTGATCAACGGCCAGCGCTACACCATCAATATTATTGTGGTGCTGGTGCTGACCTTTGCGATGTACGCTTACCTCAAATACTCCAAGCAGGGGTACGAGATCAGCGTTGTGGGCGAGAGTGAAAACACCGCCCGCTATGCCGGTATCAATGTCAGCCGCGTAATGATCCGCACTATGCTGCTGTCCGGTGCCATCTGCGGCCTGTGCGGCTTTTTGGTTGTGGCCGGTAAGGACCAGACGATCTCCACCACCTCGGCAGGCGGCAACGGCTTCACCGCCATTATTGTGGCCTGGCTGGCAAAGTTCAACACCTTCTATATGATGCTGATCTCCTTCCTGCTGATCTTCCTGGACCGCGGCGCTTCGGAAATTGCTTCTGCTTATTCCCTGAACGAATATGCAGCGGATATCATCACCGGCATTATCCTGTTCTTTATCCTGGGCAGCGAATTTTTCATCAACTACCGCCTGGTCTGGCGCGGCCATCATGATGGTAAGGAGGGCAAGTAAGTATGAGCAGTCTGATTGCATGGATCCTGCGTGCCATCCCGTTTGGCACTATCATTATGTACGGCGCTTTGGGCGAGACCCTGACCGAAAAATCCGGCAACCTGAACCTGGGTGTTCCCGGTATCATGTATCTGGGCGGCTTTGCCGGTTTTGCCAGCGCTTATTATTATGAAAAACTCAGCGCCAACCCCAGCGCCTTTGTCTGCGTGATTCTGGCCCTGCTGTGCGCTTTGATCGCATCCGCGCTGGGCGGTCTGATTTATGCGTTTTTGACCATTACCCTGCGCGCCAACCAGAACGTGACGGGCCTTGCACTGACCACTTTTGGCATGGGCGTGGCAAACTTTTTTGGTGTGTTTATCCTGAACGGCGCCAGCTACACCGCGGCACCGCTGGCTTATAAAGCATTCAGTGCCAAGATCCCGGTGCTTTCCGGCCTTGGCGTTGTGGGTGAGGTGCTCTTCTCTTACGGCTTTTTGGCTTATGCGGCCATTGTGCTGGCAGTTGTGCTGCACTGGTTCTTCACCCGCACCCGCGCGGGCCTGAACCTGCGCGCGGTTGGCGAAAACCCCGCCACTGCCGATGCCGCCGGCATTAACGTTACGCTGTATAAATATGTGGCTACCTGCACGGGTGCTGCCATCTGTGGTGTGGGTGGTTTGTATTATGTTCTGGATTATAACCAGGGCATCTGGGCAACCACCGGCCAGATCGAAGCCTTGGGCTGGCTGGCTGTAGCGCTGGTCATCTTTACTACCTGGAAGCCGCTGAACGCTATCTGGGGTGCTTACCTGTTCGGCGTGCTGTACTGGCTGTATCAGTTCCTGCCCAGCCTGCTTGGCGTTACTGTTGCCAGCTATATGACCGACCTGATCCAGATGCTGCCGTATGTGGTTACCATCGTGGTATTGATCGTGGTCAGCCTGCGCAAAAAGAAGGAAAACCAGCCCCCGGAGCATCTGGGCCTTTCCTACTTCCGCGAGGAGCGGTAAAAAATATTTTTGCAGAATTCGCAAAAAATTGCTCATTTTGCATCAAAGCCTCGTTTCCTATTGGAAATGGGGCTTTTTTGTTTTTTGGGGAAGGGCAGGGGGATTGGCGGATTTCGGAGAGTGATATCCGGCATGGCCCATCACACATTTTTAAGGCAATACCGCATAATTCTAAGTGCCGATACGGCGAGCGAGGTGCGG
>ERZ773185.2444-NODE-2444-length-11978-cov-7.924264_pt1 | contig 11978 bp, 9 predicted proteins | sample MGYA00580531_ERZ773185 | MGnify/ENA primary metagenome ERZ773185 (study PRJEB29015, sample SAMEA2737799) | human gut metagenome | biome: human gut; feature: human-associated habitat; material: faeces | place: China | collected 2012 ...
GGCGGGTTCCGCCGGTGTGCCGGGACACTTTCGGGATGTCGTGCGGAAAGTGGGGCTTTTATGCCCTTTGAAAATTATTTTATTAAATATTAGCGTGTTTTGTAACTACTGAATTATGAAGATAGGACTTTTTGGAATCGGGCTGAATACCTATTGGGGGCAGTTCGAAGGACTGCTCGACCGGCTCGAAGGTTACCGGCGCGAGATCGCGGACCGGCTCGGCGCGATGGGCGTCGAAGTGACCGATGCCGGCATGGTCGACGATCCGACCAAAGCGGATGCGGCGGCGGCATTGCTTAAGGAGAACGACGTGGAGTTGGTTTTCCTTTATATCTCGACTTATGCGCTTTCGTCGACGGTGCTGCCGGTCGTCAGCCGCCTGAATGTTCCGGTGGTGGTGCTGAACCTGCAGCCTACGGCGGCCATCGATTACGATTATATCAATTCGCTGGGGGACCGGGGCCGGATGACCGGCGAGTGGCTGGCCAACTGCCAGGCGTGCTCGGTGCCCGAGGTGGCGTGCGTGTTCAATCGGCTCGGTCTCCGGTACGATATCGTGACGGGATACCTGGGCGAGGAGTCGGTTTGGGAACAGATCGGCGGTTGGGTTGAGGCGGCGCGCGTGGCCCATGCCCTGCGCCATGACCGGATGGGGGTGCTGGGACATTACTACTGCGGGATGCTCGATGTGTACACCGACCTGACGAAAATGTCGGGCGTGTTCGGAACCCACTTCGAACTGCTCGAGATGTGCCAGCTCAAGGAGTTGCGCGACGGGGTCACCGCAGAGGAAGTTCAGGCCAAGATAGACGAATTTTACAACACGTTCGAAGTGTCGTCGGAATGCGAACGTGCGGAGATCGAACGGGCCGCACGGACGTCGGTCGCGCTGGACAAACTGGTGAAGAAGTACGATCTCGGTTCAATGGCCTACTATTATGAAGGCGCCAGCGGCAACGACTATGAGAACGTCGTGACGTCGGTGATCGCCGGGAATACGCTGCTGACGGGCAAGAATATCCCGGTGGCGGGCGAGTGCGAAGTGAAAAATGCCGAAGCGATGAAGATTATGGCCGAGTTCGGTGCCGGAGGGTCGTTTTCGGAACCCTATGCGATGGACTTCGAGGATGACGTGGTGTTGTGGGGGCATGACGGCCCGGCCCATTTTGCGATTGCCGAAGGGCGTGTGGGGCTTGTGCCGCTGCCGATCTATCACGGCAAACCCGGTAAGGGGCTGTCGATCCAGATGACGGTCAAGCACGGTCCCGTGACGTTGTTGTCGGTGGTCGAAGGCCGTGACGGGATTTTCCTGCTGGTGGCCGAAGGCGAGTCGGTTCCGGGCAAAGTGCTCAATATCGGTAATACCAACAGCCGTTACCGGTTCGGAATCGGCGCCCGGGCCTTTATGGACGCCTGGTCCAAGGCGGGTCCGGCGCACCACTGTGCGATCGGCACGGGGCATATTGCCGACAAAATCGGGAAATTGGCATTCCTGCTATCCATTCCGGTGGTAAAAATATCGTAAAAGTCCGGTTTTTCCCGTTATAGAACTCGAAAGGAGTATTCCCAGTACTGGGAATACTCCTTTGATTTTTAAATTATTATATTGCAGATGGACGCGCCGGCCCTGTTTCCGGCGAAATGCGGTATTGAAACTCCCGAGAGGTGGAATTTTCATATCCGCGATATTGGACGTATATTCGCAGGTTCGATCGTTCTTTTTCTGATCTCGAATATAAACGAAAACAAAGAACAGCATGAGAGGATTTCTGCTGGCCGTATGGATAGGGTCGGTTTTCTTTGCAACGTCCGCCGGAGCCGTGAATCGTACGGAAAGTGCGGTTAAAAAACGAAACGTAGCGGCTGCCGACACGTCGGTGGTCGCATCCGCCCAACAGCAGGCGCCAGCCGGTCGGTCCGGCGCCGCTGCCGATTCCCGACCGGTTCCCCCCGAAACGCTTTCGGTACTGTCTGAGGAGACCGGCGTCACGTCGGGAGCGGTTCCCGTTGTGACCAAAGAGTTGTCCGTATCAAAACCTGACTCGATGCAGGGGAAGACGCATGCCCCGGCCGATAGCATGGAGATGGCTGTTGATAGCATGTCGGGCGATTCGACCGTGAAGAAAGGCTTTTTCCACCGTTTTTATAACTATTTCAAATCGGCGAATGTCGATAAGACGCTTACCAAAAAATTCGATTTCAGCATTATCGGCGGTCCGCACTACTCGAGCGATATTAAGCTTGGGTTGGGGCTGGTGGCTGCCGGGCTCTACCGTGTCGATCGCAAAGACCTTTCCATTCCGCCTTCTAACATATCCCTGTTCGGCGATATCACTACCACCGGTTTCTGGTTGTTGGGCGTGAGGGGAAACACCTTGTTCAAAGGGGCCAAATACAGGCTCGATTTCACGACGTACTTCTTTTCGTTCCCGAGCGCATTCTGGGGAATAGGTTACGATAAGGGCATGTATGGTACGCCCGGTTCCTACAAGCGCATGCAGAGCCAGGTGAAGGTCGATTTCTTTTTCCGGTTGGTTCCGAAATTTTATCTGGGACCGAGCGTCAGCTTCAATTATATCAAGGGCAAAGATTTTTCCGATATTTCACTGCTTAACGGCGAGAATACGCAATATACCAATACGAGTATCGGCGTGATTCTGATGTATGACTCGCGCGATGTGATCTACAATGCCTCGCGGGGTATTTATGCGCGTCTGGATCAACGTTTCTACCCGTCGTTTTTCGGTAATAAGGGGGCGTTTACCCAAACCGAACTGATTTTCGACGCATACCACAAATTGTGGAAAGGGGCGGTGATGGCTTACGATTTCTACGCTCAGCTGGGTACCGGCAGCGTGCCCTGGACGATGCTGGCCCGTTTGGGCGGCTCGTACCGGATGCGCGGCTATTACGAGGGGCGCTACCGCGACCGGCAGATGGTCGAGGTACAGGCCGAGCTGCGGCAGCATATTTACAACCGTCACGGTGTGGCGGTATGGGTCGGGGCCGGCAATGTATTCCCGACTTTCGGCGAGTTCAATCCGGCACACACATTGCCCAACTATGGCGTGGGATACCGTTGGGAGTTCAAAAATAAAGTCAACGTCCGGTTCGACTACGGGTTCGGTAAAGGCGAGAACAGCTTCCTGTTCAGTATCAACGAGGCGTTTTGATGCACAGCCGGTTGCGTCCGGTGTCGTCCGTGCAGGAGTTTTATTCGAAGGGTGCCGGCCGGGTGGTCAGGACAGTCGGTATGACGCTATAAATACAGTCCGGTTCGGATTTTGAGACATGAGAACGGAAACCGGAAAATAGAGAAAATTAGAGAACAAGAAGATGGGCGGCAGGAAAAAAATGTCGAAAATCAAAGAGTCCAAGGGTTTCCGCGTGTTCGGGCGACTCGTCGGACGGCAGGAGAGCATCGCGATGCTGTATGTGGTAATCATGATGGTACCCAATGTGCTGCTTACGATTACGGAGTGCTATCCGTTCAGTGTGACGCTGGCGGCACTGCTTTGGCCGGCGGCTTTTTACGCATTGCTGATGGCGGCCCTGCGCAAGCCGGGAACACTGATGCTCGTGTCGCTTCCGCTGATGATTCTGGGGGCGTTCCAAATCGTGTTGCTCTACCTATTCGGAGGGTCGATCATCGCGGTGGACATGTTTACCAATCTCTTTACGACGAATGCTTCCGAGGCGGGCGAATTACTGGCCAACCTGTGGCCTGCGGTTTTGTTCGTCTGTATTTTGTACCTGCCGTTGCTGGTATTGGGCGTCCGGTCGCTTTGCATCAAGGAGCGGCTCAGCGGCCTGTTCCGGCGCAAATTGCTCCGCACGGGGCTCGGCATGGCGTTTGTCGGTTTGCTGTTCACGATATATGCGTGGGTCAAGGTGCCCGATTTCGGAATTAAATATCAGGTTTTTCCGGTCAATGTCTGCTATAATATCAAGTTGACGCTGGAGCGTTGGGGCCTCAGCGAGCGCTATCACGAAACATCGAAAGATTTTACGTTCCATGCGGTGAAGAACCGGCAGGCTCCCGGGCGCGAAATTTACGTGCTGGTGATCGGCGAAGCATCCAGGGCCGATTCGTGGAGCCTTTTCGGCTACGACCGCGAGACGACGCCCCGGTTGGAGAAGCGCGAAGGGGTGGTGCCGTTTTCGAACGTGTTGACCCAGAGCAATGCGACACACAAGAGCGTACCGATCATCCTGTCACCCGCTTCGGCAGCCAATTACGATTCGATCTATGTGCAAAAGAGCCTGATCACCGCTTTCAAGGAGGCCGGATTCCAGACTTGGTACCTGTCGAACCAGGTACCGAACCGTTCGCTGATCGACTTCTTCTCAGAAGAGGCCGAACGCCGCATCGATATTTCTCCGCGCGAAGGGGAACTGTATACCGATAACCGTCCCGACGGCGAGATGCTGCCGAGTATCCGCGAGATCATCCAACAGAGCGACAGCAACCTGCTGATCGTGTTGCACACGTACGGTTCGCATTACGACTACCGGAAGCGTTACCCGCAGGAGTTTGCCCGCTATACGCCCGACCTGATCTCGGCGATCAATAAAAACAACCGGTCCATCATGGTCAATGCCTATGACAACAGCGTCTATTATACGGATTATGTACTTGACGAAATTATCAAGGTGCTGGAGGATACGCAGGCCTGTACGGCGCTGTTTTATTCGTCCGATCATGGCGAAGATATGATGGACGATTCCCGCGTGCGCTTCCTGCATGCATCGCCGACGCCGACCTACTACCAATTGCATGTGGCCTTTTTCGGTTGGTTTTCGCCCGAATATCGCGCACTCTATCCCGAAAAATATGCCGCAGCCCTGTCGCATGAGGCTTCACCGGCCACTACGGCGCAGGTTTTCCATACGATCACCGATATGGCCTCGCTGCAAAGTCCCTATATCAATCAGCGGTATTCGCTGGTTAGCGACAGCTATGCTCCCGGCGAGCGCCTGTACCTGAACGACCACAACAAGGCGGTCGATTACCGCAAGGCCGGCCTGAAGCGGCTTGATTTCGAAATGCTGCATAAACGGGGTATGGACTCGGATTCCGCTGTCCGCAATGCGCTGAACGATCCGAAGGTGCGGTAGTTCGCAGGATCTGGATTCAGGCGGTTGCCGGTTTTTACCGGCGAATCTTTTCCGGAGACAGCCTAAGCGTAGTGGAGTGTATTAGTGTTTGAATGTCAAAATTTTGATATTCAAACATTTTTTGTATGCCTGGGGGTGGCTTAGCGTGAAAAATACATTAAGTTTGGATTTGTCCCGGAGAAAATTTAGTTTTGTCTGAAACCTGAAACCTAAAACACTGATTTTGCATGTCTCCGCAACCTAATCCCTCCCTTTCGGTCGATTGTGTCGTGTTCGGCTTCGATGGCGCAGCGCTCAAGGTGCTGCTTGTCGAGCGGGATTTTGTCAATCCCGCGGGCGAACGCATCCATGATTTCAAGTTGCCCGGCAGCCTGATTTTTCAGGATGAAGAACTCCGCGCATCGGCGGCACGTGTACTGGATAAGTATATGGGCCGGCGGGATATTTACCTGCGCCAACTGCATGTATTTTCACAGCCCGACCGCGTGGTGGGTGAAGAGTTGCGGTGGCTCAACGAACATTACGGCGTACATACGGGGCGGGTCGTGACGGTGGGCTATTATGCGCTCGTCAAGCTCAACGAGGCATTGATCGCTTCGGCCGCGGCCGAGCATGCCCAATGGGTCGGAGTGGAGCGGGTGACGCGCCTGGCCATGGATCACAAACAGATTATGGCCCGTGCCCTCGAGACGCTCGGACGGCAGCTGATGGTCGAGCCGATCGCATTCGAACTGTTGCCGCGTAAATTTACGCTCCGCCAGTTGCAGGTGCTCTACGAGGCTATACTTGGAATAGAGATTGATAACCGTAATTTCCGGAAAAAGGTGCTTTCGTCGGGTTACCTGCGTGAGACGGGCGAACGGGAGAAGCATGTGGCCCACAAACCGGCCATGTTTTACTCCTTCGATAAGGGCCGGTTCCAGAAGGATGTGCGGCAGAAGTTCAGGCTTAATTTTATCAATTGGCAATTATAGGCCCGGAGTATCGGCTTTGCGGGGCGCATCCCGGTTGTGCGGCACCTTTCGAGGCGGCTATAGCGGGCATAGCGCCGCACCGGGCGACGGATTGGCCGGAAGGTTTCGGCGGTAAGGTTAGAATTTCGGCGGAAAATTTAAAGAAAGAGAGATGGTATATACGTTAGGAATTGATATCGGCAGTTCGTCGGTGAAGGTTGCACTGCTGGAGGTGGCTTCGGGCGCATGTGCCGGTTCTGTGACACTGCCGCAGACGGAAATGCCGATCGATGCACCGCACAGGGGATGGGCCGAACAGGATCCCCGGATGTGGTGGCAGTATGCCTGCGAGGGTATCCGGCAGTTGATGAAAGGCAAACCGGCCGGTTCCGTACGGGCGATCGGCATTACCTACCAGATGCATGGGCTGGTTTGTCTCGATACGCAGGGCAAACCGTTGCGCAAGTCTATTATCTGGTGCGACAGCCGGGCTGTCGGACAGGGTGAACGGGCTTTGCGCGATCTGGGACGCGAACGGTGCCTCGAACGCCTGCTGAACTCTCCCGGTAATTTTACCGCGTCGAAGTTGGCTTGGGTTCGTGAGAACGAACCGGATGTTTTTGCCCGCACCGACCGTTTTATGCTGCCCGGCGACTACATTCTCTTCAAACTTTCGGGCGAGCGTTCGACCACATGCAGCGGGCTGTCCGAGCAGATTCTCTGGGATTTCGTCGCGGACGGACGTGCCGATTTCGTCGCCGACTATTACGGGATCGATCCCCGGAGCATTCCCGAGGCATTGCCGTCGATCGGCATTCAGGCGCATGTGAGTGCCGGCGCCGCTGCGGAACTCGGACTGGAACCGGGTATCCCGATCGCTTACCGGGCCGGAGACCAGCCCAACAACGCTTTTTCACTGAACGTGATGGAGCCGGGTGAAATTGCGGCTACGGGCGGCACTTCGGGCGTCGTTTACGGGGTGACCGACCTTCCGAAAGCCGATTCGCTCTCGCGCGTCAACACTTTCCTGCATGTGAACCACTCGGCACAGGCGCATCGCTATGGCGTGCTGCTGTGTATCAACGGTACCGGTATCCTCAATGCCTGGGCGAAACGCACCGTGGCTTCTGAATTGAGTTACAGCGAAGTGAACCAGTTGTGCGAGACGGTTCCTGCCGGCAGCGACGGCGTGCTGATGCATCCGTTCGGCAACGGGGCCGAACGGATGCTCGAGAACCGCTATACCGGGGCTTCCGTCCTGCATGTCGACCTGAACCGCCACAACCGTGCCCACCTGCTGCGCGCGGCACAGGAAGGAATCGCTTTTGCATTCCGGTACGGGGTCGATATTATGCGCGAATCGGGCCTGCGGGCCGGGGTGATCCGGGCCGGGCATGCCAACCTGTTCCTCAGTCCGCTGTTCCGCAGCACGCTGGCGACCCTGTGCGACGCGAATATCGAGCTTTATAATACCGACGGTGCATTGGGCGTAGCCCGGGGCGCGGCACTCGGGGCCGGATTGTACAGGAACCGGAACGAGGCTTTCGCTTCGCTGCGCCGGATCGAAGAGGTACATCCCGATCCGGCGATTCGCCAGGTGTTGGAAGAGACGTATCAAATCTGGAAAAAGGAATTGCAATTGCAGTTGGAAAATCAGTAAAACGAACGGAGCAGGTGCTTTGGAACTGGTTCCTGATATTGGAGGCGGCATCCGGGCAATCTGCACATTCAATCTGTAAGGACAGGAATTACAAATCAATAAAAACAGACAAAATGGAATCGATGTTTTCAAAGATCGCCAAAATCAAGTACGAAGGCCCGGATTCGAAAAATCCGCTGGCGTTTCACTGGTATGATGCAGACCGCGTAATCGGAGGCAAAACCATGAAGGAACAGTTGCGCTTTGCGATTGCCTACTGGCATTCGTTCTGTGCCGACGGGAGCGATCCGTTCGGCGGTGCGACGCACCTTTTCCCGTGGAGCGGTATCGGCGATCCGGTCGAGCAGGCCAAAGCCAAGATGGATTCGGCGTTCGACTTTTTCGTAAAAATCGGTGCCCCGTATTATTGCTTCCACGATGTCGATCTCGTGCGCGAGGCGGGCGATGTGGCCAGCTATGAGAAAAACCTGAAGGCGGTCGTCGAGTATGCCAAACAGAAACAGCAGGAGACCGGCGTGAAGCTGCTTTGGGGTACTGCGAACGTTTTCAGTAATGCACGTTATATGAACGGTGCTGCGACCAATCCCGATTTTGCGGCGGTGGCTTATGCCGGCACGCAGATCAAGAACGCAATCGACGCAACGATCGCGCTCGGCGGCGAGAATTATGTCTTTTGGGGCGGCCGCGAGGGGTATATGTCGCTGCTCAATACCGACATGAAACGCGAGAAGGACCATTTGGCGATGATGCTCACGATGGCGCGCGATTACGCCCGTAAAAACGGTTTCAAAGGAACCTTCCTGATCGAGCCGAAACCGATGGAGCCGACCAAGCACCAGTACGATTACGATACCGAGACGGTGATCGGCTTCCTGCGCCATTACGGCCTCGATAAGGATTTCAAGGTCAATATCGAGGTGAATCACGCCACGCTTGCGGGGCACACGTTCGACCATGAGCTGCAGTGCGCAGCGGATGCAGGCATGTTGGGCAGCATCGATGCGAACCGCGGGGATGCGCAGAACGGCTGGGATACCGACCAGTTTCCCATCAACCTGCAGGAGACGGTCGAGGCGATGTTGGTGATTCTGCGCCAGGGCGGCTTCAAAACCGGCGGTATCAACTTCGACGCCAAGACCCGCCGCAATTCGACCGATATCGAGGACCTCTTCATCGCGCACATTGCGGGGATGGATACTTTCGCCCGTGCGTTGATCGTCGCCGATGCGATCCTCAAAGACGGCCAGCTCGACTCCTGGCGCAAGGAGCGCTATGCTTCGTTCGACGGCGGTAATGGTGCGGCGTTCGAACAGGGCAAGCTGACGCTCGAGCAACTGCGCGACTTTGCCGCCGCTGCGGGAGAACCGGCATGCCTCAGCGGCAAGCAGGAGAAGTACGAGCAACTTTTGTCGCTCTATATCTAAACTGCATCTGAATCTTGCCCGGGAGCAGGGACAGCGCGGTATCCGGGCACTGTCCTGACTCCCGGGATCACTCCTAAAACATACCTGAATGAATAAAAATAACAGCTACCTGATGTTTCTGACACTGGTAGCGACACTCGGCGGTCTGCTTTTCGGCTACGATACCGCGGTGATCTCGGGAACGGTGAAGTACCTCGATCTGAATTTCGTTGCGCCGCTCGGCCTGAGTGAGACGGCGGCCAGCTCGCTGCTGGGGTTTGCCGTGTCGAGTGCGCTGATCGGCTGCGTGTTGGGCGGTATGGTCGGAGGTGTCGTGGCTTCGGCACTGGGGCGCAAACGCGGCCTGATGATAGCCGCCGTCCTGTTTATCATTTCGGCGGTCGGATCGGCTTATCCCGAAATGGGTTTCCCGCATGGAGCACCGCATACTTTCCTCACCCAGTTTATTATCTACCGCATTATCGGTGGCGTCGGGGTGGGCCTCGCATCGATGCTTTCGCCGATGTACATCGCCGAAATGGCCCCCGCTTCACGGCGCGGCGGATTGGTGGCGTGGAACCAGTTTGCGATTATTTTCGGAATGCTGGTGGTTTATTTCGTCAACTATTTTATCGCGCTGAACGGTGACGAAGCATGGCTGACCTCGACCGGCTGGCGGCTGATGTTCCTTTCGGAAGTGATTCCGGCGGCACTGCTGTTCCTGTTGGTATTGGGTGTGCCGGAAAGTCCCCGCTGGCTGATTATGAAAGGCCGCGAAGCAAAGGCGGTCGCTATTTTGGAGCGGATCAACGGCGCCCCTGAAGCTGAGGTCGAAGCGCAAAGTATCCGCCGCTCCCTGCACGGAACGGTAAAAGTCAAACTGTTCAGCTATGGGGTGGGGGTGATCGTGATTGGTATGTTGCTCTCCGTATTTCAGCAGTTTATCGGCATCAATGTGGTACTCTACTATGCTCCTGAAATTTTCCGCAACATGGGCATGGGGACGAATGCCGCGCTGGCGCAGACGATTATCGTCGGGGTGATCAACCTTTCGTTCACCGTATTGGCGATCTTTACGGTGGACCGTTTCGGCCGCCGCCCGCTGATGATTATCGGAAGCCTGGGCATGGCCGTAAGCATGGTGACGCTCGGGATGACTTTCTTCCTGGAACAAATGGGATTTCTCTCTTTGCTGGCGATGTTGTGTTACGTAGCGTCGTTCGCAGTCTCCTGGGGCCCGATCTGCTGGGTGCTTCTCGCGGAAATATTCCCGAACAAGATCCGCAGCCAGGCGATGGCACTTGCTGTCGCGGCGCAGTGGGTCGCCAATTACCTGGTCTCCTGGACCTTCCCGATGATGGATAAATCGACCTACCTCAACGGCATTTTCCACCATGCGTTTGCGTATTGGATTTATGCGCTGATGGCGGTATTGGCGGCATTGTTCATGTGGAGATTCGTTCCCGAAACCAAGGGGCGTTCGCTCGAGGAGATGGAAAAGTTGTTCGCGGAGAAATGAACGGCCGTCGAATGACCGTATAACAACACCCGCCTGCTTTTTGAGCAGGCGGGTGTTGTTATACTAATTGACACATTTTCAAAACACTGCCCTCTTTCCAAATTTTAAAAGTCGGGGGATAGTTATATGGAATCGTTGGAGTCATCCATTCCTGTACGGTTTTTTTGATCATCAAGGCGAATTCGGAGTCCGTTTTAACGATCTGCGATAATGCGTAGTTTTTATTCAGTACCAGTTTCGCTTGTCCTTTATAGAGGATCACGATGGTCATCAGTTCGGGTTCGCTGTTGTAGGGATATCCGACGAACACGACGGCTGTGGCTTCGGGAGAAAGCGGGTAGGCGATGTAGTATTCGGTGGTTCGGTACGGTTCCCAACCTCGGATAACTTTGTCCCACCCGTCGGATTGCTTCAGGCTCAGAATATTCTGATTGTTGTATAGAATGTCTATAATCCGGTAATAGCCTCCGTCTGTTTCCGATCCTTTGTAGTTCGAAAGTTTAATCTGGTAGGTGTATTGTCCGTTTTGTGTGGATAAACTATAGTCTGCTACCGAATAAGTAGGAACGTTTTGGCTATCCCAATAAAACGGATCGATGTAATTGGAATTGGTTACAATGCTGTCCCCGCTGTAAGAAAAAATAATTTCCGGGGAGGTTTGGGCCAGGGCACTGTTGGCTATCGACATGCCTAATCCGGCCAGAATTAAAGGATTTATCGTTTTCATTTTTATTATTTGTATTTAAAAAAGAGAATACTACTTTTTTTCGATTTACCAAAGCCTTGACTTAATTTTTGCAATTCACTCCGCATATCCCGGCCGGTATCCATGCTGACAGGTACCCGCATGCCATTCCATCCGGATTGCATCTCTCCCGGTACAATGACGACGACATGGCCGCTTTCGCCCGAAGGATTCTGCCATCCGGCGACAACGAACGCGCCGTTGTTTGTAACCTGTTGTACGGTGTCCAAGGTGTTTTGCAGGTCGCTTGTGATAAGCGGTTCCCAACTTTCCGGATGATTTTGCCAATATGTTATAATTTCGTTCGCTTTTTCCCCGTCAAGTTCGTGCGTTTCGAACAAGGCGTTGAAAGCCGCTTGAACGCCGTAATTGCATACCGCTTTCCCGTAGCCGTATTTGTCGGTCATTTCTTTGACGGCATTCTTGACGGCCTTTTTGACCATACCGGTCCGCTGAGAGGGGTCGCTCCAGTCTCCGATATCTCCGTCGCCTCCGTCGCCTCCGCCGGTACCGCCTCCACCATCCCCGCCGCCGGGGTATCGGCGCACGCCTCTACCCCCGATGCCGGCGACAACGCCAT
>ERZ773185.2452-NODE-2452-length-11936-cov-4.553320_pt1 | contig 11936 bp, 6 predicted proteins | sample MGYA00580531_ERZ773185 | MGnify/ENA primary metagenome ERZ773185 (study PRJEB29015, sample SAMEA2737799) | human gut metagenome | biome: human gut; feature: human-associated habitat; material: faeces | place: China | collected 2012 ...
TCACAAGCACTGTCCTGTTTTGCAGAATACGCTCCTTCTTCGGTGCTTTGACCGGCAGCTCCTCTACTGTCCCGTGTCTGTATGCAAGACAGTACTCCGACACCGGACATGCTTCACAGCGTGCTGATCCATTCGGTACACAAACCACTGCCCCAAGTTCCATCAGTGCCTGATTAAAATCTCCTGGTGTCTCTTCCGGCATTATCCCCAAAAGGTTTTCTTCAATCTGCCGGCGTACTGACTGTTTCATAATATCCTGTCTGTCCTCTGTAATTCTGGATATCACACGAAGAACATTTCCATCTACTGCCGGTACCGGAATCTGATAAGCAATGGATGCGATCGCACCTGCTGTGTAATTCCCGATTCCTTTCAGACTCAGCAGTTCTTCGTAAGAAGCCGGAAGTTCTCCCTTGTATTCACAAACTACCGTCCGGGCTGCCGTCTGCATATTGCGGACGCGATTATAATATCCCAGACCTTCCCAGAGCTTCATCAGCTTCTCTTCCGGGCATTCTGCCAAAGCCTGGACATCTGGAAGCTCTCCGATAAAACGCTGAAAATAAGGCTTCACGGCCTCAACCCTTGTCTGCTGAAGCATAATCTCCGATACCCACGTATAGTAGGCATTGTTCTGATCTCTCCAGGGAAGAATCCGTTTATTCTGTCTGTACCAGTCTGTAAGAGGTTGTACGATTTCATTCAGCATGCTTCTGTCTTTTATCTGATCATTTTTCATCTTTTACCCTCAGTATGTTTTAGTATAACATAATTTCAGCCAAATGCCAGTTGATTTTTTTTATTTTACCGGATAGAATGTTATTACTTGGGATTATACCTGTAAACAATTATCTCCCATTACTAAAATTAATATTATTTTTGATACGAAAGGACCCTATTATGGACAGTATTATTTTTGATGTTGATGGAACTCTGTGGGATTCAACAGAAAGTGTTGCTCAGTCCTGGACCGCATATCTGCGGGAAAAAGAACATATGGATATTACCCTGACATCAGCCCGTCTGATGACACTTTTTGGGCAGACTCTGTCTGATATCGCACGCCAGATTTTCCCTGACTGTTCAGAAGCAGAACAGCTTCGCCTTATTGATGGATGCTGCCAGGCCGAACATGAAGCTCTCTTAAAAAAATGTGCCCCACTTTATGAGGATCTTGAAAAAATGCTGCAGATCATGTATAAGAAATATCCACTCTATATTGTCAGTAACAGTCAGAGTGGCTATATTGAAGTTTTTCTTCAGACATCAGGTCTTGAAAAATATTTCAAAGGTCATCTTTGTAATGGAGATACCGGTCTGGACAAAGGCTCCAATATCCGTAAACTTGCAGATACATATGATCTGAAATCCCCCGTATATGTCGGTGATACGTTTGGCGATTACCAGGCATGCCAGAAAGCAAATGTTCCTTTTATCTTCGCTGAATACGGATTCGGAGAAGTTCCAAAACCGGATGCACGCATCTGCAAACCAATGGATCTTATCAATATTTCTTTATAAATTCTCTCAAACAAAACAGGCACGGAAGATTTTTATCTCCCATGCCTTGTTTTATCTTTGTATTTATTTCTTGATGCATTTCTTTTTCAGGTATACCACAAATCCTACAAGAATCGCAAGAATTGCAAGAATATAAATAAACTTTGCAGTAAGACTTGTTGTGTAGGAATCTATAAATGTCACGATACCAAACAGAATCAATGTCACTCCGGATCCCTTAGTCATTTTTTTCTCATCATACTTTTCTTTGCGAAGTTTTGTGTTTCCACCCTTCAGAAAAATATCGCCATGTCCTGTCAGAAGCATGATTCCAACGATCAATGCTATTCCCGCAAGGATAAAATCAAATGATCTGTCCATTTTTTATCTCCTGTAATTATATATTAGTAAAAGCATACGATTGGCACACCATACTGTATGATATCATACAGAACTGCTGCATTATCCGGTGGAAGATTGATACATCCGTGAGATCCGTCTGTAAGATAAATATCACCGCCGAATTCATCTCTCCATGACGCATCGTGGAACCCAATACCTCCATCAAATGGCATCCAGTACTGTACCTCTGATTCATATTCATAAGTTCCGTCTGCTTTCATGGTTCCTCTCAGTACATCCGGACTTTTCTTATAGTACAATGTAAAGATACCTGCATGTGTCTGACGATCAGCATAACTCATATTTCCAGATACAAAATCTGACTCAAAGATATCGGAACCATTTTGATAATAATACATATGCTGTTCACTTAAATCTACTTCTATATAAGTATCACCCAGATCATTCACTCCGTAAGAATTGGCCGTCTGTGAATAAACAGGCTCTCTGGTCGTCTGTGTACCAGACTGAATTTCCTTGCTCAGCTGAGCAGCCTCGGCAGCCTGATCGATTTTCCAGCCATATACAGAGCTGGAAACGTAAACGGTTCTGCCACTTGTGGTCTGGAACTCACGCTCTGTACCGACCGTATCATAAGTAGCTGCAAGCTGTGCAACATAATCTGCAACATGCTGCTGGAAGGAATTATCGTCCCAGATCAGCTGACCTTTCTCATCAAACTGTAGCCAGTCTTTGATCGTGTCACCATTCAGAGTTGTTGTCTGACTGCCAAATGTATAGGTAATACTTGCTTTTGTATAATTGTTGCATGCTTCCAGTGCAGACTGCAGTGCCGGATCATCCTGTGTAACATCTGCATTCACATATGCTTCCGGTGTATCACTGAAATTTACCGAAGTCTGTCCTGCATCTACAGCAGCATTCAGTACTTTATATGCTTCTTTGATATTCAGTTTACTTCCCACGGTTTCCGGTACGATCACAAACTGTCCGTTCTGATATGCAACATATGCATTTTCCGGTTCTGTCTGATTCTCTGCCTGAGCACAGCTGAGAGTCTTAAGCTGTTCTTGCAACTGTGTTCTGTTATACCCTGTATTCTCGGATACAGTATAACTTTTCTGTTCATAGAGTCCTTTGATCCATTCATATGGCTTCTGCTGTTTCAGAAGCTTCAGAACCTCTCCTGTAGAAAGATACTGATAGCTGATATCCGCTCCGGAAATCGTCTGTGGTGCCTGATCTCTGGCTGAAACTTCAATGGTATAATTCTCAAACTTTTGTTTGAAAAGATTTTCTACCTCTGCTGCCGTCATCTGAGAACAGTTCACACCATTGATCCACGTACCTTCAAAAAATCTGTCCGCAAAATAATAACTTGCAGCCGCATAAGCACACCCACCAAGAACTACGATCATCAACATAATAAGGCCAAAAATCCGCGCCCCTTTGTGTTTCTTCACAGGTTTAGGATTCTGATACTCTGGTTTTGCTGATCTGTTCTTTTGCGTATTTGTTTTTTTGGATTTTTTCTTCCTGGAAGTTGTCTGATCCGGCATTTCCATATCATCTACCGGAACATATACAACCGGACCTGGTCTGGCAGATTTGCGATGATGTCTTACCGGCTGTGGATCTGGTTCTTCCTCTGCAGAATCATCATAATCTCCAAGATCATCCATCTCATCTTCGTCCGTTTCCGGTGGAACTATGATTTTATCCATGGTTGCATTGATTTCTTCTTCAATGCCTGTATTCTCATCCGACACTCCAGAAGTGTCTTCCTGAAGTCCGTCCTTCATTTCTTTGTTGCTCATTTAATATACTCCCTGAATATAAACAATTGAATACAACCATCTATTTATCCTGTTTTTTCCTGTAACGTTTCCATTATAACATACTTCTGTATTTTTGCACCTTAATTTATTGCTTTTTTATATTCTTTTTCCGAGGGTTGGAGCATTATAGTAACAAACCCCTGAATCTTAAGACTCAGAGGTTTGTTCAAAGTTCTGTTTATTTTAGATATTGTGATTATTTCTCAACCAGAAGACTTTCTCCCGTCATTTCTGCAGGCTGTTCCATTCCCATCAGCTGAATCAGAGTCGGGATGATATCTGCGAGGCATCCGTTCTCTCTCAGAGTGTATTTCGGATCAGCGTTTACAAGAATGAACGGAACCGGATTCGTTGTATGAGCAGTCCATGGCTCTCCTGTCTCATAATCAATCAGCTGCTCTGCATTTCCGTGGTCAGCACAGATAAACATCTGTCCGTCAACTTCTTTCAAAGCTTCTACTGCTCTTCCCACACATCCATCAACTGTTTCGATTGCTTTGACAGCTGCTGCCTGTACACCAGTATGACCTACCATATCCGGGTTTGCAAAATTGATAATGATCACATCATATTTATCAGATTTGATTGCATCCACCAGCTTGTCACAAACTTCCGGTGCGCTCATCTCCGGCTGAAGATCATAAGTTGCAACCTTCGGAGATTTAACGAGGATTCTGTCTTCTCCTTTGTTTGGTTCTTCTACTCCACCGTTAAAGAAGAATGTAACATGTGCATATTTCTCTGTCTCAGCGGTACGAAGCTGCTTCAAACCATTTGCAGCAAGATACTCTCCAAGTGTATTCTTGATCTCCTGCTTCTTGAAAGCGATGATCTTGTTCGGGATAGACTCATCGTAATCCTTGAAGCATACATATGTCAGTGGCAGCTTTCCACCTTTCCGCTCAAATCCTGTAAACTCATCTGCACAGAATGCTCTTGTGATCTCACGTGCACGGTCTGGACGGAAGTTAAAGAAGATAACGGAATCGTTTGCCTTTACGGTTGCAACCGGCTTTCCATCTGCCTCGATAACAGTAGGAAGAACAAACTCATCTGTCTTATCATTTGCATAAGAATCTGCAACTGCCTGTACTGGATCTGCAGCCTTTACGCCCTCGCCATATACCATAGCTGCATAAGCTTTCTCTACACGATCCCAGTTGTTATCACGATCCATTGCATAGTAACGACCGGAAATACTTGCGACCTTACCGACTCCGATCTCCTGCATCTTATCAACGAGCGCTGCAACATAATCCTTACCAGATGCTGGAGGTGTATCTCTACCATCTAAGAATGGATGTACATATACGCGATCAAAGCCCTGCTTCTTGCAAAGCTCTAAGATACCATACAGATGTGTATTGTGGCTGTGTACACCGCCATCGGAAAGAAGTCCCCACAGATGAAGGTCGGAATTGTTCTTCTTGCAGTTCTCAATCGCCTCAAGCATTGCTTCGTTCTCGAAGAAATCGCCATCCTCGATTGCCTTTGTGATCGATGTCAGATCCTGATAAATAATTCTTCCGGCGCCAATATTCATATGACCAACCTCAGAGTTACCCATCTGTCCGTCTGGAAGTCCAACTGCAAGTCCGGAAGCATTTCCTCTTACATATGGACACTCTGCCATCAGCTTATCCATCACAGGTGTGTTTGCCATGTAAATTGCATTACCTTCTGTCTTGTCTGTACTGCCATAGCCATCAAGTACCATCAATACAACTGGTTTCTTACTCATTGTTTATCTCCTTTAATTTATAATAATTTATTCTTTGTAATTTCCTGTTTGATTATATACAGTTATACACTTTTTTTCAAGATTTTATCGTAGAGATTTCTCCTTGATTTATTTTTTTATGTATGCCTGTGTTTTCACACTGGTAATACCCTGATAGCGCATCGCTGGTGCCTTACCATTCTTTGGCACAAGAACAATCTGGATGCCTTCGAGACGTTTTGCAAGACCTGCGGTTCCAGCAGCCTCACCATTCTTTGCCCAGCAAAGCCAGCCAAAGCTCTGTGCATGTACACGATAATATACATCATAATGCTCTGCCATCTCGCCAGTCAGTGCGATACGGATTGATTCGAGACGCTTCGCCTCTCCACTTGTACCAGACATATCTCCATCGCGCCTCCAAGTATTTGGATTGTTTTCATTTCCCTGCCAGCCGTAAGTCTGTACATGGGTTGTGTAAACAATGCTTCCACTGTATGGCTTATTTGTAAGCTTGATGTTGATACCTTCGAGTCTCTTTGCCTGTCCGGAAGTACCACTCATCTGTCCGTTGTACTTCCATCCCTGCCAGCCGTATGTCTGTACATGTGTCCGGTATGCAATATTTACATTTCTCTCACCTGCCACACTTGGGTTGGTATTAGACGTTGCCTGATTGCCAACCACCGGTGATGAACCAGCCTTTGCAATATAACTCTTTGCCTGATGTACGCCAGATGCTGCGTTAACACCTGCGTAGTTGACACCCGGTACAGCTGCGCCCTTCTTCACTACCACGATCTGGATACCTTCCAGTCTCTTTGCATAACCTGCAGTTCCAGATGGTGCGCCATTCTTCGCCCAGCCAAGCCAGCCATATGACTGTGCATGCACTCTGTAATAAACATCGTACTTATCCTTATCTGCGCCTGTAAGCTGGATCTTGATTGCCTCTAATCGCTTTGCTTCACCCTCAGTTCCGTTCATCTCACCATTTGCGGACCAAGGCAACCAGCCGTAGCTCTGGCAATGGGTTGTGTACTGGATTCCAAGGTTGTCATTTCCGTAAACACGGATCTTGATGCCTTCCAGTCTCTTTGCCTTGCCACTTGTACCAGCCATCTTACCATTTACAAACCACTTGTTTGCATTGTTCTCATCACCCTGCCAGCCAAAGGTCTGTACATGGGTTGTGTAACGGATTGTCACATCCGGTGTCACATCCGGTGTCACAACCGGTTCTGGTGTAGGCTCCGGATCAGGTGTCGGTGTTGGTGATGGAAGCTTTGCGATTGCTTCCTTTGCAAGAACTGTCTTGCAGACAGTACATTCCTTATGTCTGCTTCCTTCCGCATCGACGGTTGCTGCCTTATCTACGATCCAGTCACTGGATGTATGATCCTTCTTGGCGATCACTTCACCTGTTGCAAGCTTCGTGTCACAGTCTACACAGTAAGTATCACCCGTATAGCCTGCTTCTGTACAGCTTGCTTCCTTTGCGTTTCTGACTTCTGTGTTCTCATGCTTGCAAACCTTCTTGTCGCATATTACATAATCAGAGCAATGGCTAAGTACCAATGTAACCATTCCATCCTTTACTACAACACTGTCGATTGGCTCTAATACATTTGTCTCTTTGTTGATATGGTAGTAATAAACCGTAGTTCCATCTGCATACTGGTCGCCAACTGCGATTGTTACCTTCGTATTCTTTGGAAGTTCACCATCATGTGCAAATGCCACTACACACTTCGTTGCATCTGGATCGGTCAATTCTTCAACTACCTTCTGAGCTCCATAGCCTTCTGCATCCTCAAATACTTCCAACTTCGTGTTCACGCCGCCTGTAACCTCTGTTTTCTTCAGAGAATCTGCATCAAAGCTCCACGTATATTCTACCGTTCCGTCCGATGCTTTCTTGCTGATTTCCAATGAAACTTCTGCATCCTTCAAGCTGTTCAATACATCTGAAGATACGGTTGCCTGCGCACCATCTGTATAAGAAGTCTGAATGCTTGTTATCTTTGTCTCACCTTCGTTATCCGAATTGTACTGATTTGCTATTTTTATACTTTCCTCGATTGCTTCTGAAGAAATACCCTTATCCTCTGTAGATGAAGTCTTTATTGTTGCTTCGTTTGAGTTCTTATCCTCTTCGATTGTAACAGTCGTTGTCCCTGTTGACGGAATTGTTGTTTCTATTTTATTTCCATTTTCTCTTTTCTCCAAAGGCGTTATTTCAACTGTTCCTGTTACATCGTCATTCTCTCCGGTGATCCAAATATAATAGACCTTCGTGTCCTTTGACAAATTGTTAAATACAACCTCTTTATTTCCTCTTGCAAAAGGAAGTTCTAATAAATCGTCAAATACCGATAAATCCGAATCATCATATTTAATATCAACTTTGCTTTTTGAATCTACTGAAAGCTTATACAATTTTCCCCTTGAACGTACTTCATTTATATATCCATTCTCGTCATAATCATCTGGCATCATTACCCAGTCAACCCCATCTTTCGATGTTGTAAAGCTCCCCGGCTTGAGTTCTGTTGCCTGACTTTGTTTCAGAGTAATATCGCCAGCCAAGCTATATGCATCCACGGTAATAACATTTACCGCTGGCGTATAACTCGGATTTTGCTGTACACATATATACAATTCACATGGTGTCATTTCTTCATTTTTATATTTATATGTATAACTTCCTCCATATGTTTCAATATATCTAATTGCTGGTTCTTCTGGATTTGAATACACATACATTTCTCCGCTTAATGGAACTGTAATTTCAACCTCTGTATAGGCATCCAAATTATACTTATACCATACTCCAGATAACTGATTGTAAATGTTATACCCGTCTCCTGCAGTTACAACCGTATATATATCATGCTCACTAATACACTCATTTTCTCCATTATAAATTTCACAAATTTCATCTGTCTTTTGAGACAGGCGATTATCCTCGTCCTTATTTAAAGTAAGTACGATTGATGAATCCAGATGACTTGCATCTCCTGAAATCACAAGATATCCTTTGTTCAACAATTTGATTGGAACATTTTTTTCCTCACTCAAATTCAGTTTTGTACTATAACCTGATTCATAATCTAGCAAATCCCCTGTATGTACATGCAAATCATCTGTTTCAAAAAGATATAATTTTGCATTTACATCTGGATTATCTGATTTCACATTTAATGTATAAATTCCTGGATCAACCGCGTACACCTTAGCATTCTCTATTACATATGTACTTTCCCCATAATTGTAAGCCAGCATGCTTATATATGTGTCATCAGAATCATCGTATTGATATGTTTCAGATGTTCCAACTTGTAACAAAGTGGCATTTGTTTTTTCTTCAGCCAATTTTGAAGTGATCGTCTTAATCTGCATATTGGCATTCTCATCATATGAATGAGTTACTTTCCATACATAATAAGACTTCGCTTCATTTGATGTGTTCTCCATTTTTCCATTATTGGTTACATAATTAAACTCACTGTCATACACAATTGCATAACCAACTGTTCCATCAACTACATATATCGCTCCTGCAGGAACCGTAATTTTATATAAAACTCCAAGCGATGCCTGATAATTTGCCTTTCCATCCAGCATTGCTGAACAATACTTATAAAACTTTGAACCATTTTCATGCTCAACCTGACCATTTTTTACATTTTCTTCTGTAATCTCAACGGCATTTTCTTTTATTGTTGACACATCCGAAAGTTCGGTAACGGAAATATTAGCTTCATTGTCGTTCGTACTATAAAAATAATATGTTCCCTCTGTAGCTTCCCAATAATCCCCAGAATTTCCATATTCAAGATTTAATCTTTCATATACATTCCAATTTGAATCATATTTCATCATAGTAATATTACCTTTTGGAATAATTACTTCATATACACACCCTTCCGGAACACACAATCTTGCCCAATGTGCCTCCTTTTTTTCTGTTGTTATAGTCGACGCATCCTTTGTTGTATCTCGATATTGCAAATAATCATATTTCAATCGCTGTTTTTCTTCTTTACTAAGAGTAAAATTTTCACCTACCTTAATATCTGTAACTGTAGCTTTGTCAATATCAATTGGCGTAGTTTGTTTTATTATTTCTCCAAATACAACTCTAAATTCCTGCATACATCCATAATATCCTGAATAGATATAATAAGTTGCTTCCTGATCAGTTAAATTTTCCAAATAATTGTCTTGTATGCCTGCATATTCCAATTGATTGTCATTTTTCTTTAATACATTAATGCTCAGTGCATCATCATCAAAACCAAATGCCTGTATTTTTACTTTAGTATCTGGACTTAATGTAATCTTGTACATTTTTCCGTTAATCTCTGTTCCCTTAAAGCTTCCAAGCATATAATCGGTTACTTTTATGTTTTCTTCTAATGCACCAGTAACTTCTGTAATGTCACTTTCTTCATATTGCGTGTTTTTTTGCAATTCTACTGTAATATCATTTTCTTCCGTCTGATCTTCAGAATAAAGATCATTCCTAATATTTATCCAATATTCATATCCACCTTGCAGATAGCAATACCCTTCATCACTGCCAAGTCCTATTACCATGATGGAACCATGTGGAATCATGCAACCATTTTCATAACTATACATGTCTACCTCATAAACAAGATTTGAAGTATCCCCATCATACTTAAATTTCAAAGTATAACTTTCATCATCTAATTTGTCTATATGCAACACCTTTCCTGTCCATGTAGAAGTTTCAGAATTTGAAATAGGGTATGAAACCGTTTCCTTTTCCCACCTCACCTTGTTCGTTCCAATTTGTAAATCATCTACATCCATATAGGATGTCGTTGTCCCGGTTCCGGTCTCTTCCGCCCGTACAACCAGGTACTGGTTTGAAATCAACGGCAGCGCCATACAGAGTGTCAGTATGACCGCCATCAACTTCTTGCAAACTTTCCATTTTTGCATACGCTTCTCTCCTCTCAGCTTTTTATTTTTGTTTCTGGGATTACCCATTGTTCGTATCATAGCATATAAAAATGGCATTTTTTACACTTATGCAAAATTGGTATTTTTTACAGATTCTTTGCCATATAGCCAGAAACTGGAAACCAAAAATTGTATAGCTTTCCACAGATTTGTAAATCCTTTCTAGTAGTGAACAAAAGGATTACAGGAGATACGAAATTATGGCTGGAAATAAAGTAGTAATCTGTGGAGTCAACACAAGCAAGCTCCCACTGCTTTCTGAGGATGAAAAGCGGGCACTCTTCGCCCGCATGAACGCAGGGGATAAAAGTGCCAGAGAAGAATTTATCCGTGGAAACCTCCGACTTGTTCTGAGTGTGATCCAACGGTTCTCCGGCAACAACATCGAAAGCTCCGATGACCTTTTTCAGGTCGGCTGCATCGGGCTGATCAAAGCACTGGATAATTTCGATCAGACACTGGATGTCAAATTCAGTACCTACGCTGTACCTATGATAATCGGTGAATGCCGCCGCTACATGCGCGACAACAACACGATCCGTGTCTCGCGCTCGCTCCGGGACATCGCCTACAAAGCAATCTACACGCGGGATATCCTGACAAAGAAAAACGACCGCGAACCAACGGTTGACGAGATTGCCAAAGAATTAGAGCTTCCAAAAGAAGATATTGTGACCGCCTTAGATGCGATTGCCACACCAATGTCCCTGTTTGAGCCAATATATCAGGAGGGGCAGGATGTCTTATATCTGATGGATCAAGTCAAAGACAAAAAGAACAAAGAAGAAAACTGGGTGCAGTCGCTTGCTTTACAGGAAGCGATGCAACGGCTCGACGAGCGGGAATTAAATATCATCCGCCTGCGTTTTTTTGAAGGTAAAACACAGACGGAAGTTGCCGATGAGATTGCGATCTCACAGGCACAGGTCAGCCGATTAGAAAAAAATGCTTTAAAATCCATGCGGCATTATCTGTCGAACGAATAAAAAACAGGTTCCATGAAAGATCTTTCATGGAACCCATTTTCTATATTTCTATTATTGATTATTTCTTGATATATGCCTGTGTTCTCACACTGGTAATACCCTGATATCTCGTTGCTGGAGCCTTGCCGTTCTTCGGTACAAGCACGATCTGGATACCTTCCAGACGTTTTGCAAGTCCTGCAGTTCCTGCTACTTCGCCGTTCTTTGCCCAGTTCAACCAACCATAGGTCTGTGCATGTACACGATAATAAACATCGTAATGCGCTGCCATCTCGCCAGTCAGATTGATACGGATTGCTTCCAGACGCTTTGCCTCTCCGGAAGTACCACTCATCTGTCCATCGTGTCTCCATGTGTTCTGATTGTTCTCATTTCCCTGCCAGCCATAGGTCTGTACATGGGTGGTGTAGACAATACTTCCACTGTATGGCTTGTTCGTGAGCTTGATGTTGATGCCTTCGAGTCTCTTTGCCTGTCCAGAAGTACCACTCATCTGTCCGTTGTACTTCCATCCCTGCCAGCCGTATGTCTGTA
>ERZ773185.2465-NODE-2465-length-11898-cov-7.458583_pt1 | contig 11898 bp, 8 predicted proteins | sample MGYA00580531_ERZ773185 | MGnify/ENA primary metagenome ERZ773185 (study PRJEB29015, sample SAMEA2737799) | human gut metagenome | biome: human gut; feature: human-associated habitat; material: faeces | place: China | collected 2012 ...
CATACTGGTCAAAAATCACGCGGATTGCCGCTGCTTCTTCCTCATTGATGAAAAGCTGTCCCTTTTCCAGCTTGTAGCCATAAGGAGCAAAGCCGCCATTCCATTTCCCTTCACGGGCTTTCTGGATTCTGCCCTCCATTGTCTGCACACGAATATTTTCACGCTCAATTTCAGCCACAGCTGAAAGCACGGAAATCATCAGCTTTCCCGCATCCTTAGAGGAATCGATCCCATCCTCCACACAGATTAGGTTAACGCCAAAGTCTTGCATGACCTGTAGGGTAGACAAGACATCTGCCGCATTTCTGCCGAAACGTGAGAGTTTGAACACCAGTACATAGGACACGCCGTCTTTACCAGACTTGATATCCTCCATCATGCGGTTAAACTTTACACGCCCTTCAATGGACTTGCCGGATTTACCGGCATCCTCGTATTCGCCCACGATCTCATAGTCATTGAACTCGGCATAGGCTTTCATTCTAGATTTCTGTGCATCCAGAGAGTATCCGTCAATCTGCATGGCGATAGACACGCGAGTATAGATATAGACTTTTATCTTTTCTTTTTTCATCGCATCTTCTCCACCCCAGCTTACTTTTTATCTGTTTTCTGCTCCAACAGCTTGATGGTATCCAAATAATCCTGCTCCACTTCGCTGAGGGTGCGGGCTTTGTATTTTCTGTACTCGCCGGTTGCCTTGTCGATGGCCTGCTTGTGGCTGACGCTTCCATTGCCAACCAGTAACTGTTCTCCGCTCATGGTCAGAATCCGATCCAGATGTTCCGCCCAATCCTGCATGGTCATTGCCTGTTCCCGTTCTGCTTGACGTTCCGCAAAATCCAGATAGCCGGACACAAGCTGCCCCATAGCACGAAGCTCTTTCTCGTTCAGATAGTTCTTGGCAACTACCGCCTCTTTCAGCGTGGGCTGATTGCCCGCAAAGGTGGTCAAGCCCATAAATTCTTTCTCCGCATCGGCGCGTGTGTAAATGACCTCCGCCGCGGTTTGCCCATGAATGGCATAATGAATTTTATTTTGGACTTTCTTGAAAAACTGAACGGAGATGTCCGCCTTGGGATCATAGTCAATACTGGTCGCGTAGATTTCAAGTACCTGACGGTAAAACACCTTTTCGGAAGCGCGGATATCGCGGATACGCTCCAGCAGCTCCTTGAAGTATCCGCCGCCGCCCAGATTTTTCAGGCGCTCATCATCCAGAGCAAAGCCTTTTCGCATATACTCCTTCAAAATTCCCGTTGCCCAAATACGAAACTGCACACCACGCTGAGATTTCACACGGTAGCCGACAGAAATGATAACATCAAGATTATAATAATCGACATCATACACTTTTCCGTCGGCGGCAGTATGGGCAAATTTTGCCCATACTGCTTCCTTTTGAAGCTCTCCTTCTTTGAAAATGTTTCGCACGTGCTTGCCAATCACACTTCTATCACGCTGAAACAGCTCTGCCATCTTGTCAATGGACAGCCAAACCGTATCGCCGTCAAAAGTCGTTTCAATCTTTGTCAAGCCATCCTCTGTGGTATAAATTATCATTTCAGAATCGTTCAGCTCATTCTCCCAGCGTTCCATTGCCACTTCACCTTGCTTTCTGCCATTGCAGGAGCTTTTGCTCCTGCAATGGGAGTTTGGACACTTATTTCATGATAATTATATCATGCCGCTTTCGCTGATTCAATATCGTTTTCGTGAATCATCTCATCTGCCCCGTCTTTTTCAGGCACGGCTTCCTCTATGACGAGATCGGGCAGCGCATCAAGATTCAGAACCACGGCATACTTTTCAATCAAATTTGCCAGCAAAGCGGCGAAGCCGCTCCATTCATCTACCATAGGCAGTCTCCCTCTCTTTCTCCGTTCTGTGCGTATATACCGCCAGCACTTCCTTCGGAATACGATCCAGTACGGCGACGGCATCCTCATAATCCCGATGCAGCTTGGCGTCAGCCAGCTTTTTCAAGGTGCTTCCCTGCGTGGCTTTGTCCAGCGACTGCTCCAACTGCTCCGTTTTCTTTTTCAGCTTTTTATTTTCGGAAGTCGTAACCGTGAACGCCGTATTGTACTTTTTCAGTGTCGTGTGCAGCTGCTCCACAGCAGGAATATACTTGTCCCCAAAAGTGCCGATTTCTGCTGCTTTTCCCTTGGCATTGAACGCATTGACGCCTGAAAGCAATTCTTCCAGCTTGGCCTTCTGCTTGGTCAGACGAGTCATTTGCCCTCACGGGCCTTCTGGATTCTGCCCTCCATTGTTTGGACACGGATGTTTTCTCGCTCAATCTCCGCAACGGCTGACAGAACAGACCAATGCGGCTTTTACCCTCGCCGCCTTTGCCAATCAAAAGAAGCATCTTCTGGCCTTTAGTGGAGGGGATAAAACAGTAACCCATAAATTCCCGTAAGGTCAGGATGTCCTCCGGCTCCAAAAGCTGAGACAAAAAATGCAGCCATGTCACTGGCTGCGGAGCTTCTGGATTGTAGGAAACAGGCAGACGGTTCCGGCAGAAATCCTTTTCCGGACTGAATGTGCCGTTCAGATAATAGGTGCCGTTTGCCACATGAATGCGGTCTTGGTACAGGGGCAGCTTTTCAGTACAGCACTTCATCCGCATGACATCTAACAGGTTTGTAACCTTCTTTGCAATGCCACTGGTCGCATAATACTTGATGAGATCATAAATCACCTTTTTCAGGCGGTTTTCATCGTGTACTCTGCCGTTGACCGTGAAAAACGCTCCGTTTACCGTGACCATTGGATATTCCCGGAGAAATTCTTCGCAGAATAGGGCTTCGTTGATCTTCTTGCCATCAAACCACACCGGATTATCAAAGTGCGCGGTCTGCGTCATTTTCTCGCTCACAACGTACATCCTCCTCTCTCCTTCTTACGGTGTAGCCCTGGAGGAACGCAATCTTGCCATCCCTCATCAGCTCGTCCACCACGGCAACACGTTCTTTCAAATCACCTACGGTCAGAATGTCCGTCAGATACTCAATGCGATCATGCATCTGGCAGGCTTCCTCAAAACGGTCATCCAGATCATCGTCCGGCGTTTTGGGTGCATACCGTACTTTCCAATCTTCCAGCAGATGCTGCTCGCCCCTATTGGAAACCCAGAGCCAAAGGGGCTTTGCCCCTCTGGGCGCCCCACCTGTCCATGCAGTGGCGATCAATCCTGCTCCCACACGATAGATACGCTCCTGCCCGGAACAGGTAAAACAGGCCCAGAGGTTTGCCCAAATAGCGGGTAAATCTCTGGGCCTGTTTTGGTCAGCAGCGGCTGGGAAAAGGTGAACGGAAAGCCTTGCTGACTGATAAATTTGCGTTGGATATTTTCGTATTGAGATGCGAAAATCTGTTGTTCTGAATTCCTGTATCTGGTATAATAAAAGCGTCGAATTTTCTGACCGGAGGTGCCCATATGGCCATTTCTTACAATAAGCTCTGGAAACTGCTCATTGATCGTAAAATGAGCAAGGCAGACTTACGCCGTGCGGCGGGAATCGCTCCCAATACCATGACAAAACTAAACCGCGATGAAGAAGTGACCTTGGAAACACTGGGGAAAATTTGCGCAATATTGAATGTAAATATTGGAGATATCGTGGACTTCCTGCCGACTGATCAAATCACCGAAGTGAACTTGGAGATAAAATAAGTATGACAGAAAATGTATTGTGTGCGCTGATTGGCGTAGGGGGAACACTGTTAGGGACCATTGTTGGTCTTGCTTTTCCATACCTATGCAGCGGATTTGGACGCAAACTTCTTGTTATTTCCAATATTGATGTGCGGTTTGGTACAGGAAAACCAGACGGCGAAGGCGGATATGATGGTTCGTGGATAAATTTTAGGGCTTCGATTCTCAACAAGAAAAATAAATCGTTGATTATTGAGAAAATTGCATGCGAATTATACAGCGGTTCAAACAGAATTGCCGTATGCTCCTGTGCCGATAAAGACACCGTTAGGAAAAGCGCAGGAGCCTACAAATATGATGAACTTCGATATATTGATGTTGCTTCAAAATCAAGCACTACAAAAAACATCCATGTATTTGTGCGTGGAGATTTGACCTCATGTGATAAGGTGGTTTTTGTGTATTCATGGGGGATAGTAAAAAGAAAGCAAATTGTTTGGGTCAAGGAGGATACACCCCATGCCAACACTTGAATGGATTGGAAAAGATAAAGTGGTAAACCACCACCAAGAGGTGCCTTACCGGGTGCTGGAGCGCCAATACAGCTATGATGAAGCCGGACAGCATACCGAGGACAACGGCAGCGAAAACATGATTATCCACGGCGACAATCTGGAGGCACTGAAAGCCCTGCTGCCCCGGTACGAGGGAAAGATAAAGTGCATCTATATTGACCCACCATATAATACAGCTCATAGTACTGATGATAACAGGCGCTGGATTTATAATGACAATGTTGATTCACCAGAGATACGGAAATGGATTGGGAAAATTGTTGGAGACGAAGGAGAAGATTTATCTCGTCACGATAAATGGCTTTGTATGATGTATCCCAGATTAAAACTACTTCAACGCTTCCTTTCTGAAGATGGGATTATTTTTATTAGTATCAGTGATGTCGAACACGCTCATTTGCGAATATTGTGCGATGAAATTTTCGGCTCAAGGAACTTAGTCTCAAACATCATCTGGCAAAATAACTTTTCACCTCGAAATGATGCTAAAGATATTGCCTATGTTACAGACAACATTCTGGCGTATAGCAAAAATCCAGGCTGGCATCCGAAAAAGCTAACTCGCTCTGACGATATGGATGCCAGGTATGATACTCCAGATAATGATCCAACACCGTGGACTTCAAGCCCTGCGCATGCGCCAAGCGCACGTACTCATAAGGGAATGGTGTATGCCATTCAGCATCCATATACGGGTGCGCTATTTTATCCCCCTTCCGGAAGATGTTGGGCGAATGAACAAGCGAAAATGTTGAAAAACATGAAAATGTGGGCGGATTATAAACTTGAGCAAATTGATGATGTTGAAAAAAGAGCCCAGATCTGCGGAGAAATTGATATAGCATCTATGCCTGATGTAAAAGCAATTCTGCTGGATGAGCCAGTAGAAAGTTCAAGAGAAAAAGTTCAAACTCGTATACAGATGGGGCTTTGGCCACCTTTCTATTTTACCAATAATGGACAAGGCGGAATGCGTGTAAAGAAATATCTTGATAGCATGGACGGAAAAGTTGTTACTACTCTATGGCCATATGAAGAAGTAGGCTCAAATACAGAAGCCAAAAATGAACTAAAGAAAATTTTTGGAGGGCAAGCAACTTTTGATACGCCAAAACCAGAACGACTGATTGAACGGATACTTCAAATTGCCGGAGACGAGGAAGTAATGATTCTAGACTCCTTTGCCGGTTCTGGCACTACTGCACACGCCGTGCTCAAAATGAACAAGACAGACGGTGGAAACCGCAAATTCATTCTAGTAGAAATGATGGATTATGCTGATAGCATCACCGCCCAACGGGTCAAACGTGCTATTAGCGGGTATAAAGCCGATATAGAAACTGTTCTGTATGATAAAGAAATTACGGTAAAAAATTTGGCACAAGGTGCCGTTATGCTTGAAGAAGCCAGGACCGTCGCCAAAGAGGCTAAAGGAAAGCACAGCTCTGTAAAATCCCCCAAAATCGAAGAAGGTCATCTTCGTGTCATTGCAGTTGATAAAGCAAAAGATATGGTGGATGGATTAGGAGGCAATTTCAGCTACTATGAGCTGGGGCCTGTGCTTCTGCTGCCAGACGGCAACCTCAACGAAGAAGTAGGCCCGCAAAAAATCCGGGAATACGTCTACTATATGGAGACTAAAGAGCCCTTGCCCGCCGAACAGCCCACGGACGAGCCTTACTTCATGGGCCTGTGCCGCAACACCGCCTATTACTTCTACTATGAGCGGGAAAGCGTCACCACGCTGGACCATGCCTTTTTGGCTACCGTCCAGACAAAAGCCGAGGGCTACACCATCTATGCTGACCTATGCACCATCCCGCAGGAGACCCTGCGCAAGCATAACATCACCTTTAAGAAAATTCCTCGGGACATTGCCAGGCTGTAAAGGAGCGTGAAGAAATGGAACTGAAATCTTATCAGAAAGAAGTCATTGCCGATCTTGCTCGCTATCTGGAGCTGGTGGTGGAGCTGCAAAGCCCGGCAAAGGCGTATCAGACCCTCTGGAACGAAAAGAATGTTCTGGTGGGCTTCGGCGGTATGCCGAATTATGTGAATGTACTTCCCGGTGTGCCCCATGTGTGCGCCAAGGTGCCCACCGGCGGCGGCAAGACCTATATTGCCGCCAGTTCTCTGCGGACGATTTTTGACGCCATGCCCCAGCGCCGGGCCAAAGCCGTGGTGTGGTTGGTGCCCTCCGATGCCATTCTGACTCAGACACGCAAGGCGCTGGAAAATCCCGACCATCCCTACCGCCAGCGGCTGGATGTGGATTTTGGCGGGCGGGTACAGGTATATTCCAAGGAGCAGGCTCTCATGGGGCAGAACTTCACCCCTTCCGCCGTGACAGAACAGCTTTCTTTGTTTGTGCTCAGCTATGATTCCTTCCGCACCAGCAAAAAGGAGGGGCGCAAAGCCTATCAGGAGAACGGTTATCTGGCCGAGTTTGCAAAGTGGATGGATGATCCGTCCGTTCTGCTGGCCGATACCGATGAGACGGCGTTGATCCAGGTAATCCGCTATCTGAATCCGATGGTCATCGTGGACGAGAGCCACCATGCCACTTCGGATTTGAGCGTGGAAATGCTGCAAAACTTCAATCCCAGCTTTGTGTTTGACCTGACCGCCACACCCAAGAAGAAAAGCAACATCATCTCTTTTGTAGACGCCGCACGGCTAAAAAAGGCCAACATGGTCAAGCTGCCGGTCATTGTCTATAACCGTAAGTCTCAGGCAGATGTATATGGGGATGCTATCGCCATTCGTGCCAAGCTGGAGGCACAGGCCAAACGGGAGCAGGAAACCAGCGGGCGCTATATTCGTCCCATCGTTCTGTTCCAGGCACAGCCCCGCAACAATGCAGATAGCACCACATATGAAAAAATCAAGAAAACGCTGGTGGATGGCGGCATTCCCGAAAAGGAAATCGCCATCAAAACCGGCGATAAAGACGAGCTGAAAAATATGGACTTGCTGTCCCCAGACTGCCCCATCCGGTACATCATTACCGTCAACGCCCTGAAAGAGGGCTGGGACTGCCCCTTTGCCTATGTGTTGGCCACGGTGGCAAACCGCACTTCTACCGTGGATGTGGAGCAGATTTTGGGGCGTGTACTTCGGTTGCCCTACACGCAGAAGAACAGCAGTGAAGTGCTGAATCTCTCCTATGTCATCACATCTTCCGCAGACTTCCACCAAACGCTGGAGAAGGTTGTGGCCGGGCTGAACAGCGCCGGTTTCAGCAGGCGTGACTACCGGGCACAGGATGTGGACGTTCCCATTACAGCTGCACCCACACAGGAACCGGAGCAGCTTCCCATTGTCCCCCCTCCCGCTGACGAACCAGATCTGCCGGAGGTAGACGGCTCGGATTTGAAGGCACGTTTTGAAGCGGCAACACATGAGGCAGAGCAATCCGTGCAGGATGGAACTATGCAGTCCGATCCCATGCTGTCACAGGCCCTGCAACAGAATAAAACCTATGAAGACGAGATCAACCAGGCCGATAACACCGCTTTGAGCCAGGCTCCATCGGAGGTGCGCGACAAAATGAATCAGTTCCGAATGAATGAGGAATTTGCAGACGAAGCCGCTGCCTTGCGCTTCCCCCAATTTATGCTGGAGACTGGCCCTAGTCTGTTTTCGGAAGCCCATGAAACCCTGGAACTGGAACATTTAGAGGGTGGTTTCTCTCTGCGGGACAAAGACGCTCATGTGGATTTCACTACCGTCAACGCTGAGATGGCGCGGGTGGATGTAGACGATAGCAAAGACAGCACCGCAAAGGCATGGCGGTTATCTGGTGGCGACAGCGCCTTTTTCCGGGAGTGGTTCAACACCCAGCCCTCGGAAAAGCGGCTCTCGCTGTGCAAGGGCATTATCAAGCAAAAGCTCTCCAAGATGAACTGCGTCAATGACCGGGAACTGGATGAGTACATCGACCGGGTGATCGGCACCATGAGCGAAGATCAGCTCTCCGAGCTGGAGCAGTCGCCGTATCCCTATGTCGTGAAAATTCAGGGAAAGGTAAAGGAATTGATTGCCCAGCATCGCTCCAGCGTCTTTGATACCTGGCTGGAGCAGGACAAGATTTCCTGCCTGCCCAACTATGCGCTGCCTGCGGTGATCTCCCCAACGGCATTTACCTCGATGGTGCCGAAATCGCTCTATACCGCCGAAGAAGATATGAACGAGTACGAGTTCAAGGTGGTGTGGGCACTGTCGGAGCTGGGCAACGTCAAGTGGTGGCACCGGAATATTTCCAGACTGGGCTTCCAGATTAACGGGCCCGTTCACGCCTATCCCGACATCATCGTGATGCTCCACAGTGGGAAGATTTTGATGGTAGAGACCAAGGGCGACCACCTAGACAACGATGAATCTAAGGAAAAAGCCAAAATCGGCGACCAATGGGCGAAGCTGGCCGGAAAACAGTACAAGTATTACATGGTGTTTGAGACCAAGCAGCCGGACTATCCGGGAGCGTATTCCCTGGAGCGGTTTATGGAGATTGTACAAGGCTTATAAAATCACTTTTTTTAGGTAAGGATGTATAAAGGAGAATGTTCTGTGGAAATTCTTAATGTGCGAAATTCTCATGAGCACGGAAAAATGCTTGAACTGTGTTTTAATCTGTGCCAAAAGTATGCCCTTATCCCTGTAATAGGGTCGGGTTTCTCGTTTGGGGGCCCGACTGATAATAATGGCACTATACCATCAGTCAGTGAGCTTACCAAATTCCTTTTTAAATATATTTCTGCTTATTCTAACTATAGTCCAGAAGATCTTATAGACATACAAAAAGAGAGTCTACCAGACTTATCTAATAGTTTCTGGGATATTTATAGCCGAATTCCCGAAGAGAAGCTCGAAGAATTTTATGAATACATTAATAAGAATTTTCAGAATATATCTTTTTGGAAAGACTTTCAATCTGAATTTTTGGAAATCCGATGGCCATATTTATTTACCTTAAACTACGATTCTCTTATTGAAAACTACAGTTCGAATTACTATCCGATTATTCCTTATGAGAAAATCAATCGTTACTATGCAAGAACTAAAACAAAGGTATACAAACTGCATGGAGACGCAGGAAAATACTTGTCCACAGGTGATAATAAGTATTTTATCTTGAGCAGAGATCAGTATGTCAAAAGCATGATGGACGATTCCAATAAAGATATGCTTAACGAGTTATTGACGGCATTTTCTTCAAAAAGTATTCTCTTTTTTGGATGTGGATTGTCAGAAGAACTGGACTTGCTTTACTCTTCTCAACTAAGTGTAAAAGAACGGGCCGAGGACATAGATACAACACAACAAGCTATTATATATATAAGTTTTGAGTCGGAAGATTCTGTCGAAAAGCCCTTTTCTCAAAGAATGGAAGACCGTTTGGCGCGGTATGGAATTACCACAGTCTTTAGGTTTTTTTCAGAAGAAGATTCTAAAAACTTTTTTCATGAACTAAGGGAGGCTACATCCAAACTATCCAAACCTGGAATTGAGGACTTTTTAGAAAAATACTCATCCATGCAATTCAATGTATTGAAGAAAGATGATATACGGTGCCGTGATTTTTTGCTACAAGAAAATCTAGTATGGAAATCTATTAACTCTCATATCATAACCATGCCAGGCTACTATATCACAAGGTCTCTTTTTAAAGATGCTGTAGATAGTATACCTAATGAACCGCTTTGTTTTATTTCCGGAAATTTCTTTAGCGGAAAAACAATTTTTTTATTAGATATAGCTCACTTTTTTACCACAAAAAAAGTCTATATTTTCCCAGCAGGTACAACAATAACGGAAGAGCAATTAGACGCACTTGTTCAGAAAGAAAACGCTTTGCATTGTTTTGATTCAAAATCGTTAACAACTGCACAAATCAAAAAAGTCTCCAGTGAATTGGTTCTAGATGGCATCAAGAAAAAAGGGTCAAATATTCTTATTGTTATTGACAAATCGGATGCACCTATGTATAAGTATATCTTTGAAGCTAGGAATGCATCTAGAAAGTTTACGATATTTTCTCTTGATAGCCAATTTGACAAGTCCGAAAAAGCAAAATTCAATCAGAAAGTAGGAGCTATCAGCTTATCTCCGTATGAAAAAAATCAAACCGTTTTAGATTATATTGTTAATAACGAAAAAAAGATTTCGGGGATTCCTAGTTCTCAAAGGTTGTTTTTTGAACCGCAAAAAGAGTTGTTGGCTCAAGATGTCCAAAAACGCATTAAGGCATTGGTTATGCTGGCTACCGAAATAAGGATTCCGGCCAATCGCGCTATACAATTTGGAATTGACGGAGCTATCAACGGCATCATAAAGTGTTGTGATCCTTCTGGTGGAGCAGCTGTTATCGAAAAAGATTATTCTGTCTATAATGGTAATTCTTCTGGATATGAATTTGTTTGCAATTCAAAATATTGGATTATAAGGGCATTATCAACATATGCAAAATCTGACCCTAATAGTATAGAAATAATTGCAAATGCATACTTAAGTATAATTAAAGATTATCGCTCTATTTATATCGGCAACGATGTTGCGTTCTATCAAAACTGTGAGCCTTACTACTTTTTTGATCATATCCAAACGCTGTTTAATGCGCGCTGGTTCCCCAATTCCTCGAAACTAATGAACGCAATTTACGATAAGCTTTTATCTGAATTGTCAAACAGTTATCAGTTCTTGCATCAAAAAGCAAAAGGCAAACTTATTATCGCTCAGGTTCAAGTCAAAAATAGGAATCGGTATATGGCGAACAGAACATTAACCGAGGCTGTTTACAATATTACTAGAGCACAAGATCTTGCAAGCCAGTATCCTGATGCCAAAAACATAGACGAAACTCTGTTGCATATGGCATACACCAAAGGGAGAATATTTATAGAATTTAGCTGTATTTCTGACAAATATATCCCTAAAGCGGTCAATGCTTGCTACGAGCTATACCAACTGCAAGCGCGTTCAAAACACGATATTTATGATTTTATGACTGCAAAAGGTAATGATGGGTGGGCATTTAATACCTTCAAGAATAAACTCATGAATAGACGCTGCTTAGACAGATGTACAGGCTTAGATTATAATCAAGCAAGTTCTTTACTACAGCGGTGGACAGGTAAAAGAATTCAAATCATGAAGCGCGATAGCAGTAAAATGCCCCGCAAGAAATAAGTAGCAATTCAATTTACTCTTTTAGGAAATCCCTCAGCTTTAAAGCAAAACGAACGATTGCATTATAGGCAATCGTTCGTTTTGTTATCTGCTCATAAAATCGATTTCACAACATTTGAAAATGCTTTAGTGCCTCCATAATTGCCGCTTCCTTTTCTGGTGGGCACTGCGGCACTTTGGCATCTTCCTTCTTTGGCAGGTTATAATTCTGTCCCACATCCAGCCCGCACTTCCGCTTTACTTGGGAGATATACAGGCTGGACACCTTCAAACCGTACTTCTCCAGCACGTAGGCTTTGATCTCGTCATAGGTAGCCTTGCTCTCCGCAGCCGTTAAATCCAGTTCATCCATGCTTAGATCAATCTCGATATGTTGCTTTGCGTGAAGTTTGGACAAAAGACATACCGTCTCAACAGTTGTTTCAGTTTCCAAGGGAAGTTCTTTCACTTCCTCACCATCAACAGGCACAG
>ERZ773185.2470-NODE-2470-length-11886-cov-13.574423_pt1 | contig 11886 bp, 15 predicted proteins | sample MGYA00580531_ERZ773185 | MGnify/ENA primary metagenome ERZ773185 (study PRJEB29015, sample SAMEA2737799) | human gut metagenome | biome: human gut; feature: human-associated habitat; material: faeces | place: China | collected 2012 ...
TGCCGTACTGTTCCATGGCAGATGCTACCGTGCCTGTCGGCTTTGCCAGATTGGTAATGGCGGAACGCAGTGCCGTACCAGCCTGTGAGGATTTGATACCAGCATTCGCCATCAAGCCTATGGCAATGGCGGAGTCTTCAGCAGAATAGCCCAAAGAACCCAGCACCGGAGCGGCATACTTGAAAGTTTCGCCCATCATGCTGACGTTCGTGTTCGCATTGGACGATGCCGCCGCCAGAACATCAGCAAAGTGTCCGCTGTCCGAAGCAGACAAACCGAAAGCGGTCAGAGCATCCGTGACAATGTCCGAAGTAGATGCCAAGTCCTCGCCGGAAGCAGCAGCAAGATTCATGATGCCTTCGATACCGCTGAGCATATCGTTGGTTTTCCAGCCTGCCATCGCCATATAGTTCATGGCTTCGGCAGCTTCACTCGCTGAAAATTTTGTTTTGCTGCCCATTTCACGAGCCTTTTCCCGGAGAGCATCCATCTCTGAACCGGTCGCCCCCGAAACAGCTGCCACCTTTGACATGGCAGAATCGAAATCCGCACCAGTTTTCACGGCAATGGTTCCCAGAGCCGTGACACCGGCAGTGACAGGCAGCAGCTTTTGTCCCACGCCAGAGATCTTGTCTCCGGCGGACTGCAGCGTTTCACCCAGAACGCCCATCTTTTCCAAGGCGGTGTGAGAATTGTTTGCTTCTGTGGTCAGGCGTTTCAGTTCGTTTTTGGTTTCGATGATCTCACGCTGCAAAGCATCATACTGCTGCTGTGAGATTTCACCATTTGCAAGAGCCGTATTGGCTTGTTCTGCGGCAGTTTTCAGCACTTCCAGCTTTTCTTTGGTAGCTGTCACCGCATCGGCGAGGAGCTTATGCTTCTGCGAGAGCAGTTCCGTGTTGGAAGGATCGAGCTTCAGCAGTTTCTGGACATCTTTCAGCTGCGTCTGCGTGCCTTTGATGTCCTTGTTGACACCTTCCAGTGCCTTGGACAGCTTGGTGGTATCGCCTCCGATTTCTACGGTAATGCCTTTGATGCGGTTTGCCATGCGGTTTCACCTCCTCCGTGAGGGCATGAAAAAAGCACCTGCCGGAGCAAGTGCTTAGTTTTAGGTTTTATAAACATTTTGAGAAATATTCTGCAAGTAAATCTTTGTGCTCAAAAAAAGCATTTAGAACAAAATAAATAAATGGAACGGTTATTTCTTCTTGAGAGTTATTTGTAATACGATACATCTTACATTTATAATTAAGAGGAATCATCGACTTGTCAATTTTAAAGGTTTTTATCCGCTTTTTTGCCTTTCCTTTATTTTTTGTCTGCCCTTTAGAACAAGTGTCTTTTATTCTGTTTGCATATTCTTCAATTGAATAAAAGATATATTCGTGATCTAAATGCGTGACACACTGATCATTATATTCAAGGTGGATCATTTGTGTAACAATTGTATCATCGTCCGTATGAAAATCCTCACATAGTTCCTCAAATGTAAGATTATAAGAGTCTTTTAATATCCATAAAGCATTACCAAAGCATTCCTCACTATATAGTTTGGTTACAGCAGGGAGATCGCTTATATTAAATGAGAATAATAGACCTTTTTCTACTGCCTCTCGAATGTCACTAAAATGATTTTCTCCGTCATATATACGTTTATCGTTTCCTCTTACCGCTAACACTTTAATATAATTCTCGCTCATCAATTGCTCTATAACAAGTGCAAGCGATCTATTCATGTGAATAAAAATAGTTTTATCGAACACTTTGTCATAAATCCTTACTGGCTCATCAAATGCGCATAGTATTCTGTTTTTATCAACTGGTAAGAGCCCCCATTTTTTAAAGACTGATGGCTTTTCAAAAAAATCGCCATACATTGAATCGATATTTGGTTGTTGAAATGAATAGCCAGAATTGTTTTCATTAAAATGCAATCTTAAATAAAGATACACATAAGAGAGAATCATCTCAGGATCTTCTCTTAATAGGGTATCATCTTTCTCAAATCTGCCAAGCATTGGATATGCTAACATATAATTATAATTAAAAATCCATTCGGCTAATGGTTCGGTAATAGGAGGTGTGGTAATTGAAATACCTAATTCTTTGCACCTTTTTCTTATATCGGATTCTTCACTTTCTTCTAAATAGCGTTTTAGCAACGAAATAAGTTTTTTATGATCACAAGGCTGCTTAATAAGCGACAGCAAAAGCTCATTTTTTTCGTTGAACATTTCTATTAACAGTTTTTCACTTGGAAGTTCTTTATGTTTGCTTTCAATATACATATTGTAACTGAGCTTCTCATTTTGCTCATTATAGTAATTTATGAATTCAACAAGCTTATGCTCATTCATTTTCCTCACCTTCCTATACCAGAATTATAGCACAGCAGGGAGAAAAAGTCAATCAGAAGGAATCGAAATCAGCCTGCCCAGCGACCTCATGCCAGCCGTCGTATTCATCGTTTTCCTTTTCGGTGAACATATCATTCACGACTCCGATTGTGAGCAGATCAAGCTCCGAGAGGGACAGCCCGATCTGCACACATCGGAGAAGGAAGAGGGGCGTTGTCATCGGGCGGTCAGTTTTTCGATGTTTTTTTTAGATTCCGCCTGTGTCTCCACGTTGAGTCCCCACAGTTCGATGAGCTGCGGCAGCACCTCGTAAATGGAGAATGTGTTGAACGCTTCAAGCCATTCATCCGGATTGTCCGGGACGTTCTCCGGATCAGCGTGCTTCGCCATGATGTAGGCGATGTTCTCAAACACTTCAAGGCTTTCAATATCCAGTGCGGAGGATTCCTCTGTATTTTCTCCCACAGACTTTTGCAGTGCTGCAAAGTCTTGATAAATATCTCTGCGAAATTTCAGACGATACAGTCTTGGAACTGCTGCACTTGCTTTAAACGGCACATCAATACCATCAATGGTGATGTTCTTCTGAATTGCCATACTGCACCCTCCTTACGCTTTCACAGTGGTCTTGGAAGCCGTTCCGGCTGCCGGTGTGTATACGTTCTTGTACCAGCCATCATAGGTAGAAGCATCTGTGGATTCACAGGTCTTTGCCTTTACCAGACCGTTGGGCAGTGCCGAAGCCTTGATGGAGATAGTTTCAGTCTTTACTTCCTTGCTGTCCTCGGTAGTCTGTCCCTCTGTTGCCGGACGTGATGCGGAACAGCAATAGAGAACGTGGCGAATCTTCCGTTTATCTCCGGTGAATTCAAACAGCAACGCAAACTGTGATACCTCATCATCATTTCTTTCCACCAAAACACCATTGCTGTCCAGGATTTCTCCCAGAATATCTGTAGAGAAATCTGTAGGAATCAGGGCGATTTCCAAATCACCTTCATAGCCAGAATTGTTGGAAATTACGTAGTATACGATGTCATCGGCATAAAAATTTTCGTTTTCGCCGTTTGCATCAATGGAAATGGAAACCGCACCCGGCAGACGCACCGGATCCACATAGACTGGTGTCAAATTGGCTCCGCTGGCATCGGTTACCCAGTCCTTGATTTTAGCGTAATGTACATTGGTCAAACCGAATTTGACCTTATTCTTTTTGTTTGCCATAGGACTTAAACCTCCGTTTCATAAAGCACTTCATAGAGCCTTTCTGACTCTATCCAGACTTCTGATTTTGTGTAGTAGATCTCATGACGTTTCAGAACCTCTTCAATCTGATTTTCCAGTTCAGGATTCTTAACGTCTGTGTAAAGTTCAATATCCAGCATCTTAAAACTGAAATACATGGAATTATCCGCAGAAAATGTATTCTCTCCAGGTGAAAGAAAAATGAGAAAAGGCAATGCAGGACTCTCGCCCTCGGCAAAATGATGGTAGGCGAAAGGCAGTCCCATTTCCTCCATCATTTCTGCGATTTGTTCGTAGGTCATGACAAAGCCCCCTCAATCAAATGCTCCAGCAACTGCACACCGTTTTCTTCCGCAGGAGCAACATGCGGTTTGCCGGATACCCGACCACCGCCACGCTTGGCGTGCCCCTTTTCCAAAAGGTGTGCCAGCTGATAGCGATTCTTACTGTGGACAGTTATCTCCAAAGAGTGACTGCTTTCGCCAGTCTTTTTCGTTGCCCAGCTTTTTGCATATTTTCCGGTGTCCTTCGGGGCATTGGCGGAAATCTCGTTTTTCACTTGCGTGGCGGATTTTCGGACTGCTTTTTTCATAGCAGTATCTGCAAGGTCTGCATATTCCTGCAAGCCCTGCATAATTTCCTCTGCAAGATTGTCAATACTGGTCATTTTGTCCTGCCTTTCTGGCTTCTGCAGTAATTTTCAGATAGTCCTTGTGCAAATAATCTGGTGTAACACTGGTGATGTTGTATGTGACATCCCGAAACAAGATTCGGTTGCTTGTTATAGACGGCATCCAGTGCTGACTTTGCCGAATGAGGAATTCCAGTGTTTGTGTTTCTTTGGTCACACCAGCGTCCGTATGCTCCGAAGAAGCTTTCAAAGTCACTTTTGCCCAGCAGGAAAAAGCTTCGTCCCACATGGCAGTGTGATTGCCGATTTCATCGGTAACAACACGATTCTCCAGAAAGGTGATTCGCTGATTCAAAGTTCCGATTTCCATTACATCACACCCTCTCGCTGTGCAAACAGCATGGCACGAAGTGTTAATGTCAGTTTGGAAAAGTCTGCAGTATTGCGGTTTTCATAGAGATAGGAAACCGTGTAGAGCATTGCTGTCCGTACCACATCTTCGTTTTCTGAAAAGCGTTCCTCATCCATTCTTCCTACATCCATTACCAGCTGTTTTGCAGTTGAAATAAGGGAGAGAAGCAATGTATCATCATCTTCAAAATCAATCCGCAGATACTGCTTGACTTCCTGTAAAGTTACCACCCACTCCAACCCCTTTCTCTGATTACGCTTTCTTGATAGTGAGCGTCTTGATTGCCTCCGGAAGAATCAACTTGCCGTCCAGTCGCTGACTTGCAAGGAAACCAACTTGACCAGTCATAGCAAAGAGTTCATTCAGTCTCTTGAAAGAGCGTCCCTGTCTGTCAGCCACCCAGTAATAACTAAAGTCGCCAAACGCCATGCACTTGTTGCCTGCCTTGATTTCCGGCACATAGCTGGAAGTCTTGTAAGGACGATTGAGGATGGTATCAGGAACACCAGACTGCACAGACGGATTCCAGATGTAATTGCCTGTGTTGTCTTTCAATTTTCTAAGAGCCTTGACAGTGGAATCATTGAGCACCCACACCGCCTTCTTGCGGTACGGACTTCTGAGGGAGTAGAAGAGTTCCATCACATCATCAAATGTAATGCTTGTACCTGTGGTAGAAGTGCCGTCTTCCGCACCGCCTGTAGCATTAAAAATGCCGGTCGGTTTTCCCTTACCGTCACCAACGAAGAACGCCTCTTCTTCCTTTGCCCCAATACGACGTGCAAACTCTTTTGCAATGTAGGACGGCAGGTCAAATACACTGTCATTGAGAAGTTCCTCAGAAATTTTGATTGCTGTTCCAAGCTTATATGCGGAAAGCGATGCCTGCCCAAATGTATCATCAGAAAGAGAATACTGCTGTTCTTCGTCCATCCAGACAGCCTCGCCCTTGGAAGTCACAATCGGAATCTTGCGGTCGCCGTTGGAAGTTTTGATAACCGTTGCCATCTGGCGGAAAATACTCTCTTCCTCCAACGCTTCCACCAGTTTTCGTTCAAACTCATCCGGAACAAGATAGCCGCCCTCTGCATCTATGCCAATGTGCAAATCGTCATGTACATCGATCCAGTTGCGGTTTCTGATACTGTTCCAGAATGCCGTTTTGTAAGTGTCGCTTGCTGTACCTGTCTTTTCCGTTACATTTGGTGTGGCAGGCTTACCGAGAACAGGAGTGGAAGTTGCTTTGTTCATTTCAGCTTCAATTTCAGCTTGTCTTTCCAGACGCTGAATTTCCTTGCCAAGATCGACAATGGTCTGTTCCATTGCATCGTAAGTCTTGGAATCTTCCTCACTGAGAACACCATTTGCATTTCTCTTGCTGTCGAGAAAATCACGTGCTGTATCCCAAGCCTTCTTTCTCTTTTCTCTAAGTTCTTTAATCGTCATAGCCATAATCAATTCCTCCAATCAATATTTCAAAAGTGCCAGTCTTTTTTCAAGCTGGTCAATGGGTGTGCCAGTAACGGATTCTGCTGATGCAGATACTTTGGATAAGAATGCAGATAGATTCCTTGACTTTGAATAGGTCATTGCAGTCAGTGTATCTTCTTTTTCCTCTTCATCCGGTTCTTCCTCTTCAGGAACAACAGGCATTTTCTTCTCTGCAAAGAGAATCCCGTCCACAAAACCCATCTCATGAGCCTTTTTCGCATTGAGCCATGTTTCATCGGACATCAGTTTTGCAATCTTATTTCTGCTGAGATGGGATTTTGTTTCGTAGGCGTTGATGATTGATTCTTTGACTTCATCGAGCAAGATGATAGCCTTTTCCATATCCGCCTTATTTCCCATAGCACAAGTGCTGGGGTCGTGGATCATCATTAGGGCAGTCGGTGCAATCAAAGTTTCATCGCCTGCCATTGCCACAACAGACGCAGCGGAGGCAGCAATGCCATCAATTTTCACGGTAACCTTGCCTTTGTGATTTTTCAGCATAGAATAAATCTGACTTGCAGCGAACACATCGCCCCCTGGTGAGTTCAGCCAGACTGTCAGATTTCCGCTTACTTTTGAAAGTTCGTCACGGAAAAGGGCAGGTGTCACTTCATCGCCCCACCAGGTATCTTCAGAGATAGGACCGTTAAACAGAAGTTCCGTTTCTGATGTATCTTCATTTTGGATAAAGTTCCAGAATTTCTTCATTCGGTTTTTTCCTCCTTTTTTGGATTTGCAAATGCACCTGCATCAGCAAGTTTTGTAAAGCTGCCATTTACAAGATACAGATTACCTCCATCTTCATCAGAAAGCATATTCATATCTTCAAGTTCTCGGATGTCATTTGCCGACATCCAGCCGTTTTGTCTTGCGGTAGCATAGCCCTGCATACGGGAAGCATAATCACCACGCAGTAGTCCATCCACATTGAACTTCACGAAATACTGTCCTTTTTCAGAATCAGAAAGAAGTGCTTTCTGCAAAGACTGCTCCCATCGAACGATCCAAGGGTCAAGACTGTATTTCACGAAATCAAGGGATAAATGTTCTACGTTACTGAATGTTGCATGGTCAAGGTCGCCAATCATATGGAGCGGTACACGGTACATTCTTGCAATTTCTTCAATCTGAAACTTTCGGGTTTCGAGAAACTGTGCTTCATTATTCGGAATTGCAATAGGTGTAAACTTCATGCCCTCCTCTAAAACTGCGACCTTGTGGGCATTTCTTCCGCCATAGGCTCTCTGCCACGCATCACGCACACGTTCCGGATTTTTGATTACTCCGGGGTGTTCTAACACGCCACTTGGTGAAGCACCATTTCCGAAAAACGATGCCCCATATTCCTCACAGGCAATAGAAATGCCGATTGCATTTTTCGCAAGTGCAATCGGCGAATATCCAACCAGTCCGTCAAATCCAAGTCCGGGAATATGCAGAACTTCATCAGCGTAAAGAACAATATCACCTTGTTCTTTCAGATTCGGATTTGCTTCATCGTAACGGCTGTAAATGTATATCAGGCGGTTTTTCTCATCACGGTCAACCTTCATTTTGTCAGGCATCAGAGGATACAATCCTAAAACATCACCTCTGCCGTTACGAATAATCTGTGCATAAGCGTTTCCGTAAATCAGCAGATGGGACATCAAGGTTTCTCGGAATACGAAAGAAGTCATTTCAGGATTCGGCTGATCGTGGAGCAAAAAGTAAAGCGGGTGCTGTGGCACTCGCTCTTTTCCGCTATCGTTGTATTTGTATACATGAAGTGGCAGCTGTGCAATCGCTTCTGACAGCACACGCACACAGGCATACACCGCGATATGCTGCAGGGCTGTTCTGTCGGTGACACGTTTACCGCTGTTGGCTCGTCCAAAGAAATATGTGTAGGACGGCGAATCATAGCTGTTGGTCGGCTTATCTCTGGACTTGAATAGTCCTGTAAAAATACCCATAAGAATCACTCCTTTCTTGACTTTGAGGGTTGGGGTGTGGTATAATATACTAAACTAAACAGAATGTAGGGTAGAAACTCTATAAATCGTGCTTTGTTAATTTGGTAAATTCTAATATCTGGGGTATGGTGGTGAAAGTACAAGATGAATGCAAACTATCTCAAACTTGAAAAAGGTAAGCAGATTGGAATACGTAAAAGAATACTAAAAGGAAATAAGTATTATTGGTATTCATATGCTGTTCAAAAAGTTAATGATATATATATCGTCTATGAGCATAAAATTGCAGAAGATAATATTTGTATGGAAATTGATGAGTATGAAAATATTTATCAATAACTATAAATGAGCATGCACCGTCATTTTGCACAACAATTCCCAACCATTTATGCTCTCTCTGCAATTAAAAACGGGATTATCATGTGAAATTATGACATATTTTTGTGCAAGTCGCTGGAAATGCTCATTTATACTAAAGTAAAATATGAAATGCTATACAGCTGATGTGATGGGCATTAACCATTTACATCGCAAAAATTCCGGTGATTTTTACAGAAAGTGAGAATGCAAGAGTGAGAAAGAACATCATTCATCATCTTTTTTCTATAGCAGCTTTATGTGCTGTTGTTTTTACAAATACAATCTGGCTGACAGGCTGTGTTATTTATGACAGTAAAGATTTAGCAAAATTTGCGAAAGAGCAGCTATACGAAAAGTATGGAGAAGAGTTCGAAGTGAAAACTATCATGGATTCTCATCGAACAATTGCATATCCAGTAAATGATCCTGATTTATTGTTTGAGGTGTATAGCCTGATTGAAACACGTGGCGGAAAAGATGATTATATCCAATCGATCATTGGAGACCAATACAAGAAAATCGTGGAAAAAACCTTCGCCGATGTCAATTTGTATTTTTACATTGATGTAGATGTTCCGAGCATTCCGTTTAAAGAAAAAGAAATCAAGAATACGAATATCACAATTGAAGAATACAATGATGAGATGTCTGCATATAGCGTTCAACCAAAGATTGATTTGTATCTATCTTCTGATTTTTTAGATTGCTATAGTAATGAAGAATTATATTTCTTTATGAAAAGTATTGTTTCTGATACAAATCCTCGTTTTTTAAGAGTTACTTTTATATTGTTGGATGATGAGAAAACTGTAGAAGAATATTATAGCGAGTATCCCTCCCTTTCCTGCAATTCCGACTTGATTCATTTTTTGAACACAAAATATGAAGAAGTAGCACGGGGAGCAGAGGAAGGTATTTGGAAAATGAGTATTGATGAATTTAATCAAGAAATGGAGGAGATTAGAGAAGATGAGTTATACAGATAAGGAAATGCAGGTTTCCACACAAATTGCATATATGAATATTACTCAAGATCAAATTAATGGATATTTAAAAGATCATAACGGAGAATATCCGACCATTCAAGAAATTCCAGTTTGCAAAGATAATCAAACCTATAACACCAGCATATCCCTCGTATCATAAACCGACTCATCAGAAACGCATCCACAGCGGATTGCACGGTCAAGAGCCATGATCATGGCAACCGCACCGTCAATCTTCTCTGTGGATTTTTCTTTATCCGGCTTGATATTTCCGGCAGGGTCACGCCTGATGAAAATGTTATCCATCATCCACCGAAGAACAGGGTGTCCGTTGTGGGCAAGGGTCTGTTCCAGAGTCAGTTTCATCAGTTCCTTGGTAGGCGGTGACATATCTTTATATCCTTGTCCAAATTGTACCATCGTAAAACCTAACCCCTCAAGATTCTGCGACATCTGCACTGCACCCCACCTATCAAAAGCAATCTCTTTGATATGAAACTTCTGCCCCAGTTCATCGATGAAGTTTTCGATAAAGCCATAGTGAACCACATTTCCTTCAGTGGTTTTCAAGTAGCCCTGCCGTTCCCATACATCATATGGAACGTGGTCACGCCTTACTCTGAGTGGCAGTGTTTCCTCCGGCAGCCAGAAGTAAGGGAGGACATAATAATGCTCATCATCTTCAGTAGGCGGAAAGACAAGCACAAAAGCTGTAATATCTGTTGTACTGGAAAGGTCAAGTCCACCATAGCAGATACGCCCAGCAAGCATCTCTTCATCAAAAGCAACCTTGCATTTGTCCCACTTTTCCATCGGCATCCAACGAACCGCCTGTTTTACCCATTGATTCAAACGCAGTTGCCGAAACGCATTTTCCTCGCCCGGCGTTTCTTTTGCAGAATTACACGCTGCCACTACCTTATCCATGCCGATTGTCTTATCGAGTGACGGATTTGCCTTTTTCCACACCTTTGGGTCAGTCCAGTCCTCAGATTCATCTGCACCGTAAATGACAGGATAGAAAGTCGGATCATGCTTTCTGCCTTCCAGAATGTCCTTTGCTTTTTGATGTACTTCATAGCAGATTGAATTTGTATCAGTTCCGGCAGTGGTGATAAGAAAATACAAAGGCTGCATTCTGGCATCGCCGGAGCCTTTGGTCATAACATCAAAGAGCTTTCGGTTCGGCTGCGTATGCAGTTCATCAAACACAACCCCATGGATGTTGAAGCCATGTTTGGAATAAGCTTCAGCGGAAAGTACCTGATAAAAGCTGTTTGTAGGAAGGTATACGATGCGTTTTTGTGATGCCAAAATTTTCACTCGCTTGGAGAGTGCCGGACACATACGAACCATATCCGCCGCCACATCAAATACAATGGCTGCCTGTTGACGGTCGGCAGCACAGCCGTAGACTTCGGCACGTTCTTCGCCATCACCACAGGTGAGCAGCAGGGCAACCGCAGCGGCAAGTTCTGATTTGCCATTTTTCTTCGGAATCTCAATGTAAGCCGTGTTGAATTGCCGATAGCCGTTCGGTTTTAAGATTCCAAACAGGTCACGGATAATTTGTTCCTGCCAGTCCAGCAATTCAAATTTCTTTCCAGCCCAGGTGCCTTTGGTGTGGCTGAGGCATTCAATAAAAGAGACGGCATAGTCTGCCGCCTTTTTGTTATACTTGGAATCCTCCGCCATAAAACGAGTCGGTTTGAATTTTGCCACGCCATCACCTCCTAACAAAAAAGACCTGCCAAAAAGCAAGTCTGTATCATTTATTTTAACGCCCTCAAGGGGCAGTTTTGTAATCGAGATTCTATTTCCATTGTAACCATATTACCATACAAAAGCAAGGATAGCAAGCGGCTAAACAGACAGAAAAAACGTAGAAATTTCGCAGTTTTCTTGTGTAAGATACACCAATAGAAATTTTTCCGGTACGACCGCCAGAGCCTTTCGGCTCCGGCTTTTTTGTGTGGAATTTTGTTTGGTTTAGTTGTACTGCTTCAGCAGAATTGCAAGGGCGATTTCAGTTTCCGCATCCGTCGGCGGTACGTCCAAGCCACGGTCGAAGTTGAAAACCGTTTCAGCATTCCGCCGCAGGGAGATTTTCGAGGCTCTGCCTTCCTCATATCCAAAAATGGCAGGCTCCTCGTAATGTTTCACCCAGTAGTGAAAAGTGCTCGTTCCTACCTGAATCGTTCCTTCTGTCCACATTGTTTTTTCCTCCAGTTTTCGTTGTTTTTGCCTTTTGGCATGATGTATATTACCATAACCGCCGAGAGAAGTCAACGAAAATTCCGGCATATTCTGCACAAAGATGAAGGCAGAAAATTGTGTATGATACCAACCAAAAAAGCAAGCCCCACGTTGCCCTGTGTGGGGCGTTTGTGGGAAAGGGGAAAACCACTCGGAGAAAACAAAACTACGCCGGACAGGGCAACACAGC
>ERZ773185.2472-NODE-2472-length-11869-cov-6.853818_pt1 | contig 11869 bp, 11 predicted proteins | sample MGYA00580531_ERZ773185 | MGnify/ENA primary metagenome ERZ773185 (study PRJEB29015, sample SAMEA2737799) | human gut metagenome | biome: human gut; feature: human-associated habitat; material: faeces | place: China | collected 2012 ...
TGATATTTCTTTTCCTCCATATTTTCTTTCGCTTTTAAAGTTCCACGTTACTTATTGGTGCAAAAATACAAAGAAAGATTGGAACTCGCAAGAAAATCTGCAAGAAAATGGCAGAGAACTCTGAAATTTAATGGATTATGCAGATCTTTCCCCCGCTAGGCGCTCCGACGGATTTGAAATCCGTCGTCAAAAAATGACCTAACCTCTTTAGGCTCTGCGGATTTGCAATCCGCAGCAAGCTAGATTGCAAATTCTTTTTTTGCCCATCCAGGTGAAGCGGATTACAAATCCGCCATACCCAAAATGGTCGAACATTTTTTATGCCGGATTGCAAATCCGGCAGGACGCCTGACGGTGGTCCAGAAAGGTGGTCCAGAAAACAAGAAGGTGGACCAGAAACTAGGAATGATATTTTGCATCCTATCGCCAACAATAAGGCCAGCAATCATTAAAGTTCTTTTACAAAGCTTATTATTAGCCTCGAATTAACAAGATTGCGTCCTTGAGCTTATCCTCGAAAAAGTGTATGATTTAACATTTGTTATCATCGAAAAAGTGTATTTTTCGAGATATTCGGTGGTTCTGACAATAGAAAAGCAGTTGTTGCCTCTTACCGCAACAACTACTTTTTCTTTTACAATATCATCAGCTATTCTACTACAATACTTACTGTATTATAACAAAAGCATCCTCCTTTCTACATCTCCTTAATCTCCAGCGTCACTTCGTTGCCTCGCCACACCGCCTTCTTGATGCGCTCGTAGAGGGTGGTGAAAAGCGACTGGCTCTTCAACACATAGCCGGGGGCATGAACCTCGCCCACCAGGATGCTGCCACGGCCCATCGTAAACGGACCGTTGCCCGGCTGAATCATCGCACATGGCAGGGAGGTGAAGGCTGAAATATCGCCAAACTCATGAGAATGACGAACCTTGCAGCAAAGCTCACACTGGGAGGAATCCATCGGAACCAGGAACGGCATCTTGCGACGGTGATAGATGCACTTGCCAATGCACACACGATACTTACCTGCCGGAAGACAATCAGCCTCACGCTCTACGGTGCCACAAACCTTCACCAGCTCAATCTCTTCGCCAGCAACCTCTTTCACAACTTTGAGTGTGCCCATGATGGTGCCACGCTCACGCAATAAACGATTCACATAAATTTCCATATCTACCTAAATTAAATTAAAAAGCAAATTAATAAATATAAAAAACATAATAAGCATAATAATAAAAAGCATAATTATCAGACATTTACGATGTCTCGCACCTTGGCTTTCGCCTCCTCCAGCGTCATCCCTTCACTACGACGGAGCATGAGATAATACTCACTCAAATCCTTGCAACCTTCGGGCAGCTGATGGTAAACCAAACTGGGCAATGCTTTCTTCAGCTCAAAGTAAAGACTCAATCCAGCTTCGTCCTGATCAGGGAAAATGTGAAGATTTCTTCCGGCAAGAAGCCCTTGAAAGCGGCGGTCGAAAAGCGTGGCACTGGGGATGGCTATGGCATGAATGCCCAGGGTCAATGCTGTCCAGCAATCAGAGGGACCCTCGGTGATGAGCAGCGGTTCACCAGGAGGATAATCCTTCAACCGGTCGAGCCCATATATCATGCGATGACTGCCTGGTGCAAACTTGAATCGGGGAATCTCCTTCGGCTTTGCTTCATCAAGAGATACCTTATTCATATCGAATGATGATTCTGGGCTCTTCTTTCCCAGATAGCGGCTCTGCACGGAAACCAGTCTTCCCTCCTGGTCGAAATAGGGAAAGATGAGCGATGGTCCATCAAACACTCCGCACCCCACTCTCGCCATACATACGCTTTGCTCCGTGCTCACTATCTGGCAGACCTTCAATGCCTCCGGGCTGAGCAACCGCTCCTCGAAGAGGAACCTCCGTCCCGATTCCGAAAGATGCATCTGCCGGAACATCTGCTGGTAAAACTCCACATCTACGGATGCCTTGGCAACATAAACCGAAGATTGGCATCTGCCATTCTTTTCTCCACTACTGAAAGATTCTGCCAGATGTCCATGCGAGACATGGGTTTCTGCAAAATGCGCTCTCAGGGAAGCCATTCTTCTGTCTGATGCCGTAACCACCTTTTTCACATCTTTGCAATGAGTATCTCTGTGCTCATCGGCGATATACACATCAAAATGGTCTGCCAGCCAGCGGCATGCCTCGCTGAAGCCCAGGTTCAGTCGCTCTCTCACCAGTGCGATGGTATCGGCAGAGAATCCGCAGCTATAGCAGTGGCAGGTGTTCTTCTTTACATTGAAGGCGAGACTCGGATGATGATCATCGTGGTGGATGCAGAGGGCTCGCTTGTTGCGGAGCCCCATGCCCAGAAGATCAGCCACCTGCAAGATGTCGAGCTCGCGAAGTTTCTGAATGTCATATTTTTGAATCATTGTTTATAATTTAATGATTAGACAATTAAATACTAACAAATGAATATATTCCCAATCATATTTTCACTTCTTACCAGTTTTTCTGAAGATATTCTTATCTTCACCTTTCTGATATTTCTCCACCCACCCCCATCTGCGCCAATTACAGATAATGTTGCGGACAGGAGTTCTCAGTCCCTTCTGCTTCAGAAATTCTTCTAAAAACTTACGTGAAAACTCCATCGGCAGTTCACTGAAATAATCTATAGTATGATAGGGTTCCCCATCTCCTTCTGCAGAAATGTCCTCAAAAGACTTTCCCCATCTTTGCAGCATGTTATTAAGAATTCTATCTGCACAGGACAGATAGGTCTGCTTGACCAGACGATGGATTTCCTTTTCATCCTTCTTCCCTTCAACCTGGTAAAGCATCTGCATAAGAGCCGCAATCCGAAATGCGGAAACAGAACTTCGCTTATAGAACACATCCATAGATTTAGACATAGTGCGCACCACTTCCTTTCGGCACTCATCACACCATTTCACTATAGTCTTGTCGAGCCAACTCATATCCAGTTCAATCTCTTTATGCATAGTTCCATCACTATTGTAACACAAGGCCATCAACTTCTCCAACGTCGTTTCCAAGCTGGCTTTCTGACTATCATTGAGGGCAGAAAACTGTGGCGGATTACTACCCAAATGACTATCCAAGGCACAGAATACAGTGCGGGTAACCGAGCCACCCTCTATAGCTGCCTTATTCATATAGCGTGACACAGCACTTCGGGTACCACAAAACACGAAAGAAAGCAAAGCATCTACCACCGCACTATAACTGGATTCGCTTACGTAATCCTGTCCATAGACACTACCTAAATCATAAGCAGTCTTGATAATCTGCGAAAGGTCAGAAAACTGCCGTTTTGCCGATTGCACTATGGCTGAGATTTCATCGGCAAACTCAAAGTGCGTCTTTGGTACCCCGAAGAGCTTTACGGAAGCATCACATCGTTTGATAAACATCGTAACGGACACCGTCTCCGGAAAAATGGTAACATCCGTCTTTGGTTCAGGCGGCAGTTTGCCATCCTTTTTACCCTGTCTGCGCTTCATCGCTGCATACTCCTGTTCCTTGGCTCTCATCTCCCGGTCTCGTTCTATGAAAGGACGCATCAAGGTTCTCATGATGTATCTGGCAAATGACTTTCCGCTCGACTGCTCACCCTCTACAATGACCTGCAAGACAATGGCAGAGCGTTCACCATCATTGTCATATACATATTGCAGGCGTACCCGGGTGAGATACACGCTGAGCATACTCGCAGCCACCACAAGCACCGGAAATTTGAGCTCGGCAGGAGCTGTTTGCATCCACTCTCTGATGCCCGAAGGATAATCCTTGTCTGCAATGAGCGAGTGAATAGGCATCGTAACCACATTGTTGATTCCGCCCTTGGTTGCCTGGGGCTTTGCCGCTGGATTTATCTGAGATGCCTCCTGCGGATTTTGAGATTTTTTCTCTGTCATAAATCGCTAATACGTTTTTATTTCTGCCGCAAAAGTAATAAAGAATTCGGGAACAAACAGCTTGTGACTTTTGTGAATATCACATCTTTCACAAGATCATACTAGCCCAAAACTGACTAATGGCTAGTATATAAAGGGAAATGAAAAAGGATAAAAAAAATCTTGTGAAAAACACGGATAACCGAATTTTTCACAAGATTCATATTTTCGCCAACATCAATTGCCGCAATCATGGAAAGCAGTTTTCTGCAATCATGGAAATGAATACTGAAATCCTCATCTAATATAATCTGGCTGGGGATGCTCTTGCTGATATCTTCTCATAAAACTCTTGACCAGGCACTCTTCATCGGTCTCAACCTCAGACTTGAGCATATTGCCGATGTGAGTAACCATCGTCCTTTCTGCCTTCACTTTGCATTCTATATGGCAATCATCCACAAGAAACCTATAATAAGGAGCTCCAGAATCAGAGAGTTCCATCTTCAAATCCTCCTTCCAGTACTTACTAAAGACTACCAGCATGCGTACCACTTTGTTGCTCTTCCTGGAATCCAACTTCTTTTCATTCAGTTTCCTTTCTTCTAGAAAAGCTAAAAATGCTTCCTTCCAATAAGTAGTAACCGCCAGGTCGGGCTTCTTGTTATCCCTCCTGCTGGCAAAAAGTACGATTTTGGCATTCGCTTTTTCTCTGCCATTTGCCGACATATTGGTTTTAAGCCGTCCAAGATCATCAGTAAATGAAGCCATAGAACCACTGGTCATATAACTTATCACCCAGTTTTTCAACTTATCCTTGTGGTACTGATAATATTCATGATTGGTAATTCCGAGATCCAGTTCTTCCCACTGAGGGTAACAATCATCCAGCAGAAAAGCAATTTTCAGTGTACACCGATAATAGAGTCTCGATCCCGGAACCTCATCATCAATCAATTTCCTAAGACATAAGTTGATCAGGCAAAGAGTGGTAACAGTCATCTCGTCGAGTACATAGTCTTCATTTCCATGACATCCCCCCGTCAGATTCATAATACGCTCACGAATATCCGTCCATGCCCCCTGAATTTTGAATTCCAGCTCCTCATCCTTCAAATGAGCAGAAATCATATCAAGCCATCCTACGATGATTTCAAACAAATCCAATGGCATCAATCGCAGAGTGCTTCTTGCACCCGCATATTTATTGCAAATCTGCCCCACGAGACCATAGAGTTCATTGTTGCCATATATCTCGCGGAGCTTCATTCGCTTCTCCAGGTCATCATTCTTCTGCATGGTCTATCTCTTCTATATCTTTCATATCCTGGTATATTTTTTCAAACCACTCCTGCAGCTTTCCCATACGCAGATCCTGAGGAGGTAGCGGCTTTACCGATCCCTCCTCCATTTCGCCCACTATATAACCAGGCAGTGGATAACGTGCGGCTTCGACCTGCGAAGAAGACAGAACTTTGCCATTTTTAAACTTGGCACAGACTTCGAAGGAATTCTGCAAAGCCACATTCACGAATCTGCCAAAGGTTCGTTCCGCCACATCTATATCAGCTTGATGGTCTTCGTCGTATCCGAAATTCACCCCACTCTCACTCGCACTGATAGCCTTTCGGGTCTTGGCAATGTAACGCATGGCAATCCATGCTTCATCATTCTGCTCAAACACAGGTGCCATATCAGGATTCTTCACCCTAAGATACATATCCTTGATATCTCCACCACCTTGGCTGCATGCCATTCTCAATCTGCTCCAAAAATGCTTTGCCAGAAGCATAGGCTCGATGGAGATGGTATATTGAAAATCCGGATCGTCTTTAGCCTTATCTATAAAAACCTGATTGAAATAGCTGGCTAATCCCTTACGAGAAACTTCGGGCGCGGCAAATCTGTCATTCTTCTGTATGGCAATGAAGATAGCATCTTCGCGACTGCAATCAAATAAGATATTAATGAATGGATAGTCGTTGTCGGTCTTCTTAACGTGGGTAGTTTCCTCATTAAGTGGAATCAGAGATTCACGCTCTACCTTGGTATAGGCAAGCCATTTCTGAGAATCCTTCACTGCAGTTTCATCAGGCTGCACGGGTTTGTGACTTCCTGTCTCATAATGGATACCGCTGTTGATAGCATCAAAAACACAACTCACCAACTTCTTAAGTTTAGCCTTAGAAAGCTTGACGGGTTTTAGCTCCTCCATATAAGGAGCAAAAGTCAACTTATATATGCTATAAGTCATAGCAGTTAAATCTGTTGCCATACTGGTTATATATTTTTTTTGGTTTACGATTAAAACAGGAAAATACAGAATTCCTCAAGGGCGAAAAAGTATTTCCTTTTTTTCTTTACAAAAGTACTAATTTATTTTTAAATCACCAAGGAAATTGTATGATATTTGCTAAAAAGAAATAATAAATATTTTCCATCACATAATAATACCCAAATGTGAATGTGAATGTGAATTTGGAATGCAAAACACTGCAAAGGTTACTAATAAAAAAGAATTATGGAGTAAGATGGATATACTAGGCCTCGCGCGTACATTATTATATTTAGATTTTATACTTTATGCTTTCTCTATAGCAATATCCAATTACTATTTGAAAAACATTTCAAATTCACATTCACATTCACATTTTCAACAGAATCTTAAGACTAAAGTTTCAATAATCTCCCCCTCCTCGCCCCTTTTCCTGCGTCGCCACGTAGCAATTCCTGCGTCGCCACGTAATATTTCCTGCGTCGCGACGCAGGAAACGGCAGCTCTATAGAAGGGGATTTCATGCCTCACATCACAAATGCCGGGACAAGCCGATTCAACTGCCGGGACAACTATTGCATTTCGCCCAAAAATGTTGTATCTTTGCATCGTCAATGAAAATCATTGATGGGGCTCGCTGACGAACAGGTGTATCATACCCCTGCCCAAGGAAGGATGCCTCGATACAGAAACTAAATTATTCACTAAAAAAGAAAGGAAAAAAGAAATGAAAAAGGAAACTTGGAAGACGATTCTGCAAGTCATCGTCACGGTGCTCACTGCACTCTGTACTTCACTCGGAGTTACGAGTTGCATGCAGTACATGTAGAAACTGGGTAAGCCATTAAGGCTCATCAAGTTAGAAAACTAAATTATTCACTAAAGTACAACGAGTTAGGAAACTAAATTATTCACTAAAAAAACTATTTGAATTATGGGTATCAAAGTAAAAGCTATCGAGCGCAACGTCGCTTTTGAGAAGGGTAAGCAGAAGTGGGCATACGTTATGCAGGCAGACCTCTACGGTCAGCTTACCCAGAGTAAGGTTATCGAGGAGGCTGCCGTGCGCAGCGGACTCGCCAAGCAGGTAATCAACGCTGCCTGGGGCGCCATCGGAGCGGTAATCACCGCATGGGCCACCGAGGGTCACTCTGTGGCAGTGCCGGGTCTCGGTTCACTCCGATTCGGTCTGAACTCTACCGCCGTAGAGGATGTGAACAAGGTGAGCTCTTCGCTCATCAACCGCCGCTACATCATCTTCGTGCCAAACTCCGAAATCAAGGAGGAGCTCGCCAAGACTAGCGTCAACATCACTTGCTACGACCGAAACGGTAAGGTGGTGAAGCAGGTGACTTCTTCTGACAAGAACGACACCGATGACGGCAATGGTGGTAACAGTGGTGGCGGTGGTAACAGCGGTGGCGGTAGTGACAGCGGCAATACCAGCCAGGGCGGTGAAAACGCTGGCGGCAGCGGTTCTCAGGGTACGGGTTCTGAGGGAAGCGACTCTACAGACGTTACCATTTAAACTGTGAAAACTCAGATCGGGCATCAAGCCCGACCTGAGTTTACCATGAAAGATGAGGGTGTATCAAAAGTCCAAGAGCTACTTGTTAAAGTATTTCTTGCCACCCTGCTGGATAACCAAGCCCTTGGCATTCTTACCTACCAGCATACCAGCCATATTGAAGGTCTTGGCAGACTTCACCGCCTGGGTGCGGGCAAGCTCTGTGATGCCGGTATCAGTCTTGTCGAGCAGATAGATAACATACTGTCCTAAACCATTGCCCTGGCTTTCATAATTACTGATAAAAGTCTTGCCGTTGGCACGATAGATGGTAAAATCATCCTTGTAACCACCATTTGGCACGGTGAACAGATCCTTTCCGTCCTCATCCTTTACTACAAGATAAGACTCATAGTACTTATCCTGTACATCCTTGGTTAGAACGATTTTTCCATTCTCAATACCACTTATATTTATTAAGCCTGGCTGGTATGAACCTGTAGGGTCTGTTGGTGTAGATACCTCTCTATAGCTTTGCACCAAATACTCATACTTATCATCATTGTTAAACACATTCTGAGAAAGATATACATCAGAACTCTCATTGCAGTTTACATCATAATCACACACCTCTGTCGGATAGATTCTCTCTGTCAGCGTAATCCCATAGGTATCATGGCTACCATCCTGTGTCCAAGCCAAATTAGAAGTATCAACCTCTACCAGCTTCAGGAGATTCTCTACCCTATAAAGTCTATTGTCTGAAGAATTATAATAATAGAAACTCTCTCTAACTCTGACACCATCATCTCCCCATCCGTCAATGTACAACTTATCACTTAACAAACGGAAGGCGAAATTGCCACTGTCATCAGTAAAGAAATCCACAGTTTCTCCACTCAGCATCTTGGCAATAGCAGCCTTGAATTCATCCATCGTCGTAACAGGAAACAGAAAACCTTTTTCATAATCGTAGACTCCATAAACAGGTCTAAAAGATTCTTTCTCAGAACCTTTATCAAGAACCTCCTTGGTCTTGAAGTCGGCCAATGCCTTCATTGGCACACGTTTAGCCTTGAACACCTTAGGCTCGTAGCTGAAAGTTTTCGCTACATTAAAGGAAGCATCATAAACCGTGAACTCTGCAGTCTGGTTATCATTGCCATGATATTCAACTCCGATGGTTGAATAAGGGGTGATGACGCCAGTGGTAGTGAGGCTCTTTGGGATAAAACCAAAACCATCGCCCTTCATCTTGGTTACTTCTGAAACCTGTGCACTGGCAGCCAAAGCCATGACTGCGAAAGCTGAAGCAAGTAATGTTCTCTTCATAATTCTTAATAGTTACAAGTCTGGATGTCCGGCAAACTTAGATTAAAATTGATTGTTCATTGTTTCCAGCTTGCTGCAGAAGCCAAGCGCAGGCATCTTTCGCCCTGCTGCTTTTCATCAGATGATTATCAGATAATCTATCCGATTATTATCCGATTTTATTATCCGATCATGCCGGGCGGCGCTTTTGCCGATGCAGCAGTCACATGAGGTCATTAAGTCCTATGGGGCATTCTGCCCTCTGAGTTCATCCATCCTCCAGCGGACTTCACTCCCCTCATAATGACGCTGCAAAAATAATCTTTTTTTTGATAACTGCCAAATTATTCTTCAGAAAATTGATGGCATCCTTCAAAAAATACGTAGAAGATTTGAAAAAACGAAGAAGAAGACTTTCGTGTCCCCCATCCCCTTTTATAGGTATATTCTTATCAATTTCTCCTTAAAAGTAGTCATTATCAGAAAAACCTTTGGCTTAATTCAGTTTTTTTCTTACCTTTGCACCTGAATTAATTAACTTGAATTATAAAAGAGGGATAAGTCCTGCAGAGGCTCCCTGCATGAATAAAAGAAATACAATATGAGGAATTTTATACACAAGAAGAAAATCGCCCTGGGCACAGGCTTCTGCAGCATCGCATGCATGATGATGCTGGGAGCTTGCGACACCGTGTTCGACGTGCACCCCTACGACGTGAGGGTGAAGGGAGATACCGACTTGAATGCCAAGAATATAAGGAAGATTGAAGAATCTGTGAAGAGCAAGGATACCATCCGGTTTGCCGTAATCAGCGACAGCCATCAATGGCTCGACGACCTGCAATCGGCGGTGAACGACATCAACCGAAGAAAAGACAGCATCGACTTCGTGATTCATTGCGGCGACATTTCAGACTTCGGTGCTACCAAGGAGATGATCTGGACTCGAGACAAGATGAAGAAACTCAAGATGCCATCGGTGGTGCTGCTGGGCAACCACGACTGTCTGGGAACCGGCAACCAGTCGTATGCGACTATCTTCGGCGACCCCGACTTCAGTTTCATCGCCGGAGGAGTGAAGTTCGTGTGCCTCAACACCAATGCCATCGAATACGACTACTCCCGTCCGGTGCCTAACTTCGACTTTATGGAGGCAGAGCGTTCTCGCGATTCGCTGAGTTTCAACCGCACCGTGGTATGCATGCATGCGGCTCCCTATTCAGAGCAGTTTAACAACAACGTGGCTAAGGTGTTCAACTATTACATCCACCAGTTCCCTCAGCTGCAGTTCTGCCTGGATGGTCATGGCCATCACACGCAGACGGAGGATTTGTATGGCGACGGCACCCTGTTCTACATGGCTAGCAGCTGCCATTTCCATGAGTATTATCTGTTTACCATCACTCCTAAAGGATACAAGTATGAGGTTATTGAGTTTTAAGGATATGAGAGATAAGATACTGAAAATAGGATTGTTATCCTGCCTGCTGACGGCAAGCGGGATGATGGAGGCAAAGGCCGAAGACAGAATATCGGAGGGGATGATGGCTGATTCGGAAGAGAAAAAGACGGGAATGTTGGCTGATTCGGAAGATACGGATTCCCTGACTCGCTACGACAGGCGAATCCTCCGCTATCGCAGGCATTGGGATGTGCTGATGCCTACGCAGTCGGTGATTCAAACCTGCGGCAACATGGGTATCATCTCGGTGGGTATCGGCTGGGATTACGGAAAGAGACGTCAGTGGGAAACGCATCTGCTCTTCGGCATCATCCCGAAATACGACTCGGATGCCGTGAAGTGTACGATTACGCTGAAGGAGAACTTCATTCCCTGGCGCAAGGATTGGGGCAAGGGATGGGAGTTTGAGCCACTGGAGTGCACGCTGTATCTGAACACGGTGCTGGGGCATGATTTCTGGACGAAGCAGCCTACGAAATACGAGAGCGGCTACTATCCGTTTTCAACGAGAGTTCGCCCGAACGTTGGATTTGGCGAACGCTTCACCTATCATATCCCCAACAGCAGGCGCAAGCGTGTGAAGAGCATCACGATGTTCTATGAGTTGAGCACGAATGATATCTATTTCATGAGATTCTACCGTAACGGCAACGCCAACTTCTGGGATGTGTTCGGGCTGTCGCTTGGAGCAAAGCTTCAGATTCTTTAGAGAGGGGGATGTTCTATTCCCGCCACATAAGAAAAGGTAATAACATCTTATTAATGAAGAAAAAAGAGAAGGAAAAAGAGAAGGAAAAAGATATGGAAACAGAGGAGATTATCAGCAAGTTGGAGGCGAAGGGCATCAAGCCCACCTCCAACCGAATTTTGGTGATGAAGGCCTTGGCGAGCGGAGAGAATCCGCAGAGTCTGAAGGACCTGGAGCAGAAGATGGTATCGATGGATAAGTCGAGCATCTTCCGAACCCTCACGTTATTTCTGGAGCATGATGCGGTTCATGCGTTCGAGGATGGCAGAGGGGTTTTGAACTATGAGTTGTGCGAGAAGGATGGTGCGTGTGATCATCACGATGGTCATATTCATTTTTATTGCGAATCGTGCCAACGTTCGTTTTGCATGGAGGATATTCATATCCCGAGTTTCGAGTTGCCTGAGGGGTTCTATCCCCACTCCATCTCGTTCGTCATCAAGGGGGAATGCCCTGAGTGCAGGAAGAAGCATCGCTGAAAGCAATACTTATTCAAAAGAGAAAGCATCGCTGAAAGCAATGCTTGTTACAACAGGAGAAAGAGGGTGTGTCATTATTCATCGGATTACGCGGAATAAACGGAACCTTAGCCGCCTTCATCGGATTACTCACGGATTTTAAACGGAAACTCGACCTGACGGTCGTGGCGATACC
>ERZ773185.2479-NODE-2479-length-11850-cov-7.775159_pt1 | contig 11850 bp, 10 predicted proteins | sample MGYA00580531_ERZ773185 | MGnify/ENA primary metagenome ERZ773185 (study PRJEB29015, sample SAMEA2737799) | human gut metagenome | biome: human gut; feature: human-associated habitat; material: faeces | place: China | collected 2012 ...
TCTTTACAAAGGTACAAAAAATATTTCATATATACAAATATATAATGTTAATATTCAATAAGTTATAATAGTATAACACAGATGTTAACGAATAAAATATTTAATGCGTCTGCCCTGAACAGATACTATCTAGCATCGGCTGACCCGGGTCATCCATATAGATGACACGAGTCAGCTATATGGATGACTCTAGTCAGCTATATAGATTACTTGTGTCAACCGATGCTGGAAGAGCATTCCCCGTCCTTCTTTACCTGCCAGCTACTCCCACTCATCATTATCTTCCACCCTCCTTCACCTATCAACCATTTTTCCTCTTCATTATTCTCCTTTCACCCTCAAACCGCTATGATACAAAGAGTAAATATGAGTGTGAAAGCATTTTGAAATAGACATGGAAATCGTCTCGAAGGATTCTGATTTCTCTATTAATCTTACTTACTGACATACCTGTCTTTCTCGCTAATTCGGGAATAGTCATCTTGTTGTTATCCCAAACAGACGAAACAATAACCTTCTGTATATCAGATAGGTTTTTCATGTCACCTTTCATGTCATCTTTCATGTCACCTTACAGGATTGGTCCTCCTAGACAATCCGGATTTCATGGTATGTCTATCAAGAAAAACATTCGCTTTTCATCAGTCTTGTATAGTTGTCATCTTTGGGTTGGAAGATATGAGCTTATAGATTGCTCTTTTAGCCTTCACGAACTCTTTCCTTTGTTTGACTACTTTGGTAGTCTCTTTCATGTCATTAGCGAACTCTCTCGCTCCATTGGCGAACTGCTTTCCGGAGTTGGCGAACTCTTTTTCAGAGTTGGCGAACTGTACTTTTGAGTTAGCGATTTCTTTTTTGTTGTTAGAAATATAGTTGAGATTCCATAATATTACATGGAATTCTCCGGAATTAGATTTGAATTCTGGTGCTTTATAGCCCATGAACTTTTCAAAATGCTTATATTCTTTGATGATTTTCTTCATACCTTATAAAATCAGCGTCTTGTTTGATGCAGAATTCTAAATAATTGGAGGTAAAAATGAAATAAGCTTCATGTGCTATCGAAACATGCTTCATGTGCGATTGAAATAGGCTTCATTCGCCATCGAAGCCTATTTCATTTGGAACAGAAGGAAGCCAACTCAGTAGTCTAGGTTATTTCTGTCAATACTTATAACCAAATTTTGCATACTGGTAAACTTGGAATCTAGCAACGAAAATAGGGAGTTTTGGGCATCTCAAATTCCCTATTTTCTGCTTCTAACTAATCGAATACCCTATAGTTGTACGACTATAAAGTTGTAGTCGTACGACTATATAGGCTATGGTTGTACAACTGTAGAGTTATAGTTGTACAACTACAGGGGTTATAGTCGTACAACTATAGAATTTCTATTTTAGGGCTATTAATCAACAAAGCCATAATTCCTTGATTATTAATATATTACCATTTTCTTCCATATTTTCAATATTCACAAAGAAATAAGAATCATTTGAAAATACGAGAATCTCAGCAAGGGAAATGTATAAAAATAAAACGACCCGCACATTTGAGCATCGTTGAGAGGCTTGGCGGGTACTAGTGCTGCAAAGGTACGAAGATTTTTCGTAACCAGCAAATTTTTAGAGATAAATTTTAATCTTTTGCTTAACTTTACCCGATTTTCCACAATTCCTCGTTCTCCCAACCCTCTGGGAATCCCATTGGTGCAGGATCAACAAGAGGGAAAGCCGATAACAAATCACGTAACTTCTTCCCCATATCATTATTGGGCGAAATTGTATCCAAGAAATACTTAATGATACAAAGATTATAATAAACTCGCAAAGGATTGGAAGGTAATGTTATCCAAGCATGGGTGGTTCGACGTGGAACCATAGGCAACATTGTATTCTGCTTATTCCATACTCTTGCATGATGACAGCAAGAATTTCTTGTTAAAGTTATAATTGTCATCCATGAATTAAACACCTTTAATTGCAATCCAAAACGTAAAGCTATCCGCTTTTTTACTTGCGCATTCTTGAGATTATTAAAGATGTTTACCATTACACCCAAAGGAATGAGTTCTGCCAGTATCCAAGCTGGCGGATATGGATCAGAATACGTTTACTTAAAATGCGCAATAAATTCTTCACGAGACTTTTCTACTTCATGTTTTAGTAAAACCAAAGTCTTCTGAAACTTATTTGAATCTATAAAGTAAGAAGCATTCGTCATCCAGAAGCTATCTCCAAACGCAGACGTACACTCATCAACAATAGCTGTACGAACGGCGATCTCGATTTTCTCGATTTCATTAAACATAAACAGACGAAGCTTCTTGTCAAAACGATACAACATCATGACCTGTCGGAAATTTGCATCTGTCTTGAACCGATGCTCTGACTTGGGAACTAAAAGCAATGGATACATATATGCTGAAAGGCGATAATAATTTATCGTCTTTAGGTACTGTTCTGCTTTACTGGGATTATCAATAGCAAGTCCTCTTGACAAGAGTAATTGAACAAGAGCATCTGCATGTTGGTATTCCTTTTGAAATGGGATAGGACTATTCATAAAGGAATGAGTTTAGAAGGTTCAAAATGTATAAAAATAAAACGACCCGCACATTTGAGCATCGTTGAGAGGCTTGGCGGGTTCTAGCGGGTACAAAGGTACGAAGATTATTCGAAACCAGCAAACTTTTGGGGAGAAATTTTAATTTCGCATGCTAAAAAGTAAAAGCATTTACAAATTAAGCTACTCCGCCCCCATGCGGTAATTCTTAGGCGATAAACCGGTATGCTTCTTGAAGAAGGTGCCGAAGGATGAGGCATTAGGGAAGCTTAACTCGCAGGCTATCTGCTGAATCGTCATGTTCGTATTCTTCATCAGATAACAGATGTTCATATTCCTCTGTTGAGAGATGGATGAGATCAGTAGTTGTAGGTTTACAACCAGCTTTTGTACCTTCCTAGTCTTGCAGGAAGAATGAGAACTTCTGCTGATTGATGACAGTGGGAGCAAGAATTGTGCATGCAAAGTTAAGAAAAAAAAAAACAATATTCAATGGCAAATAACCAAGAAAAATCCCATGAACTTATAATTTTTTTAAAAAAGAACATTATATAATACCTTTTCTTGCATAATCTAGATTTTTTTGTTACCTTTGCAGGAAAAGTACAACATAATACACTACTTGGCATGGAGGTTAAATATGAGATTCGTCAGACCGTTTAGTACAACATAAAATATTGATCTTCAAATAAGAAAAATAAAAAAACAAAGAATAAGAGAAATGAACATCAAGTCAATAGGCTGTAAAATCAAGGGAAATCCTACGATGGTAGAGGGTACGGTGTATTCCATGCTCATCATCTGTAGCATTTCCCATTTCCTGAACGATATGATTCAGTCGATTATCCCTTCCATCTATCCGATTGTGAAGGATAAGTTCGACTTCTCGTTTGCACAGATTGGTATCATCACACTGGTCTTCCAGATGACATCTTCCATCTTGCAACCTTTCACAGGACTTTATGCCGATAAGCATCCCCGTCCCTATGCCCTCTCCATCGGCATGTGCTTCACGTTGGTGGGGCTGCTCCTGCTGGCTTTCGCCGAGAATTACTTTCTGATTCTCCTGGCGGTGAGCGTTGTCGGCCTGGGTTCTTCAGTGTTTCATCCCACAGCATCGAGAGTGGCCCAGATGGCATCGGGAGGCAAGAAGAGTCTGGCACAGTCCATCTTCCAGGTGGGTGGCAATGGAGGATCTGCAATAGGACCTTTGCTTGCCGCCATCATCATCCTGCCTTTCGGCCAGCATGCCATCTCCTGGTTTGCCCTTGCAGCGCTGCTTGCCGCTATCATCATGGTAAGATTGGGAGTCTGGTATAAGGCACGACTGGCTTACGTGGTGAGCCATCCCCAGAAACAGCCCCTTCTTAATACCCATATCTCTAAAAGGGTGAAGTATTGGGCTCTGTTCATCCTCATCATGCTCGTGTTCTCCAAGTATTTCTATACGGCATGCATTACGAGTTACTTCACCTTCTTCCTGATGGATAAGTTCGGCGTATCGGTACAGACCTCGCAGCTGTGCCTCTTCGTATTCCTTGCCGCCTTTGCCATAGGTACGGTGGCAGGAGGAATGCTGGGTGACAAGTTTGGCAGAAAGTATGTCATCTGGTTCTCCATTCTGGGAGCAGCACCCTTTGCCATCGCCATGCCTTTTGTGAACTTCACATGGACCATCATCTGTACCTTCCTTTCTGGCTTAATCATCGCCTCGGCATTCTCTTCCATCGTGGTATATGCCACCGACCTGATGCCAGATAAAGTGGGATTGATAGCAGGCATTTTCTTCGGCCTGATGTTCGGACTGGGAGGACTTGGCTCAGCGTTCTTCGGCTGGTTAGCCGACAAGACCAGTATTGAGTTTATCTTCCAGGTGAGTGCCTTCCTGCCATTGCTCGGCATCATAGCAGGATTCTTGCCGAATACCCAGAAGAGAAACGTTGAAGAAACTGATGAAAACGCAAAGTTTAAGTTTTAAAAAATATTAAGGAAAGAAGTGGCGATAGTTACATAAAAAGCCGCCACAACTTGCCTGCTGCCAGCAGCGTGAGTCTTGCTCTCAAGGCCCTGATCAATAGGGAATTCATCTACAAGTACAATGGCAGCTATATCATATACGACCGCTTCTTCGGGATGTGGTTGAGGACTTTGACCATCAGTTCATTGAAACAGAGAATACGAAGATTATTCGAACCTACTCCGCCCCCATGCGGTAATTCTTAGGCGATAAACCGGTATGCTTCTTGAAGAAGGTGCCGAAGGATGAGGCATTAGGGAAGCTTAACTCACAGGCTATCTGCTGAATCGTCATATTCGTATTCTTCATCAGATAAATGCTGCGACGGATGATTGCCTTGAAAATCAACTGCTGAACCGTCTTGCCACACACCGACTTCACTATCACCGAAAGATACTTCGGGGTGAGACAAAGCTGGTCGGCATAAAACGCCACACCACGCTCTCGCATGAAATTCGCATCTATCAGCTTCACCAACTCCTCAAACGTCTCTATCTTGCGATCCATCTCCTTTCTCGGCGTGGTGAGCGAGGCAGAGAATATGCTGCAAAGACGATAGGTCACCGCCATGAGAAGTAACTTCTGCTCATGATCACTATACGTATCCTTCTTCTCCTTCTGATCCAAGACAAAAAGCATCCGGGCATAAGACGTCAGCATCTCCTCGTAACCCGTCTGCGCCACGGTGCACGCCTTGGGATAAAGCGTGGAATAAAGACGCATGCTCATCACCGTATTGCCCAACATGTGACGAATCTGCTCCACACGATAGAAAAGCAAGGTAAAGCGGAAATCGGAAGAGGTTTCCTGAACATGAAAAAGAATTTCAGGAGAAAGGAAAATAGTCTCTCCCATAGACGCAGCAAAGGATGCCCCGTTTACCTGGAAACGGAACATCCCTTGATGACAAACTACTATTCCGACATAATCAGAATAGAAAGGCTGCATCAGAAAATGAGGAAATTCTCTTGCCTCACATATTATAATATTATCTGTTATCTCCATTATTTCAAATTTGCTTGAATTGCGAAGATAACAAAAATATCTATTCCATCTGACAACAATCCCGATTATTTATGATATTTTAGCAGAATCCTACCTCCTTCCCAAGTTTTTCTCATTCACATTCTTCAGCAGATACTCGCGGGTCAGCTCCTTGATGTTGCGCTTGCGCCAAGGTATCACGAGCATCAGTCCGGCACATACCAGACAGCCATAGAAGGTCCAGCCTGCCATCTCCTTGATGGATACCAGCGTAGCCTGAACCTGTACCTTTCCCTTCACACTCATGGCAGCCATGTTCTGCGCCTCGGTTACACTCTTACCCTGATACTGCATGCCCATCACCGTCTGGTCGTAAGTTTTTGCCGTCTCCAAGCTGGTGCGGTCGTAATCCTGCGCAAAGCGGGTTACGTAATACTGCTGGCGATGCTGAAACACATTGGTGTAGAGTGCCGAACCAATGCAAGGGGCGATGACCATACGGACGGTGAGCATGATGCAGACCCAGGTGGACATGAAGCGGTAAGGCATGCGCTGATTGGCTATCGTGGAGATGAGCGAATAGAGCAGCATCATTCCCGTGGAACGGATGATGATAGGCCATTTCATGCGCTCATACATGCCGTCGTTCTGTACCTCGAAGTACATAAAGAGGGCGTAGCCTCCGATAAAGAGGAAGCCCAGACAGTACATCCACTTCAGATGAACATTCTTGGCTCTGGCGATGACCGCAAAAATCAAGCCCACGGTATATCCCACCATCACCCAGTTGCCCAGGGTGGCATTCTGCCAGTTGTCTATCTTCATTCCCACATTGGTGAATACATTCACAAACATGGCGCTGGAGTTGCAGACCATCAGGAGGAAGAACAGCATGATGCCATAATTGATAACCCTGAGCTGGAACACCTCCATGATAAAATAAGGTGAGCGGCGGGTCTTCTCCAGATAGATGAACAGGGCGGTGAAGATGAGACAAACCACCGTAGAATAACGGATGGTAGGATCATCAAACCAATCCAGCGTCTTGCCGAACACCATTACATAGGCAAACGAGCAGAGCATGATGCTGAACACCGTAACATTGCCAAACTTCGACATCGTAATCGGGAACTTCGGCGTCGGATACTTATGATAAGGCATGGTGAAGAACACGATGATGATGCCCGCCAGCATGAATGCCATCATGAAATGATACACATACTGCCACTCGTAAGCATAGGCAAGCCAAGCCGTGAGCCAGGTGCCCAACTGTCCGATAATCATGAAGAAAAGATAGATGACCGGCTGGGACACCATTTTTTCTGAATCCACCGCATCCCAAGCCTCCTCGGTGGTAGGCTCGCAACCCGGCGTGATATTCTTCGTTGCCTCAATGCCGAAGCCATATCGAATCAATACAAAGAGATGCGCCATCAGAAGCGTCTGGCGAACAAAGCCCATCAGCAGACTGCACAAGCCGAGAATGAACAGCGAATCGGTCTGGGCGCAGACGAAACTGAGCAAAAAGAGAATGGAGAATCCCACGATACACATCATCTTCTCTCTCCGGATACACACCAGTTCGTAGAAGAACGGCGAGAAAGCCGCCATTCCTATCGACGTGCAGAAGCCCGCAAAGGCGATGTATTCCGACTGGATGCCCAGTCCGCTCATCATCTCGCCGCTGTTGGCGGAATAGACACCACTCATCGTAATCATCGGCACGAAGAGGATGATCATGAAGATGATGCCCAGCGGTTTCGGCACCCAGTCATAGAACGGATAATTCTTATATTCTTCTTCCATATATTACTTCATTTCCTTCTAGCTACTTTTTATTTCTCTCCGCCTTCACTACCACCATCATACCTGCTGCCAGGCGGGCATTGTCTTCCTTGCTGAGGTGGGTGAAGTCGATTCTTACAGGCACACGCTGTTGAATCTTCACGAAGTTGCCTGCCGAATTATCGGTAGGAACAAGAGAATACTTGGAACCGGTAGCGCCGGAGATAGCGGTAACGGTGCCCTCAAACTCCTTGTTGCTGATGGCATCCACCGTCATGCGGACCTTCTGACCCACATAGAGATTCTCTACCTGAGTTTCCTTATAGTTGGCGATGACCCATTTCTGGGCATTAGGAAGGATATAGGTGATGGTGGTACCTGCGTTCACCATCTGTCCCTCTTCGATAGAGCGGCGGCCCAACTTACCATCGCATGGCGCTACAACCACACAATAAGAGAGGTTCAGCTTCGCCATCTCTACCGCAGCCTCAGCACGCTCGATGGCAGCAGCCACATTCTGCTTGCGGGTAACCACCTCGTTCACGCCCTTATAGGCAGCAGCCTGCTGTCGCTTTACCGACTCCAGTTTCTTCTTGGTAGCCGCATATTCCACTTCGAGCTGTTCCAGCTGGATAGGAGTAGCCGCTTTCTTCTCTACCAGGTTGCGATAGCGCTCGCAGTCCTTGGCGAGTTTGGCAAGGCGCACCTCTATCTCATCGATGGATGCCGAATAGACGGTAGCCGATGTCTGGGTGGTCTGCTGGGTAGCATCAATCACGTTGGCTCCAGCCTTGGCATCCTTCAGTGCCGCCTCAGCCTCCATCAGGCGGATGCGATACTCACGGTCGTCGAGGATAAGAAGGGTATCACCCTTATGAACCTCCTCGTGTTCCTTGAAGCAAACCTTGGCGATATAGCCCGATGCACGGAGGTTGACAGGAGAGATATACTGCTCTACCTGGGCATCGTTGCTGGTTTCGTTGGCATTATAATCCAGGAAAAGGCAGACGATCTTCCAGAGTCCGAAGGCGAGAATGGCTACGCCGATGAGGCTAGCGATGATCTGACGGATGCGCTGCTTCTTCAATTTCTTTTGCATTTCCTCGTGAGAAGTCTGAGTTGCGGCAGCATTTTCCTCACGAGCGGTTTCTATCTTGTTGTTTTCGTTCTGTTCCATTGTTATATTCTGATTGATTATTACTTGATGATTCCTTTGTTATTTAACCTGATCCAACTGTCCGGTGAGTTTCAGGAGCGAGAGATTCGCCACCTTATATTTATAATAGGCGGTGAGATAATTGTTCATGGCTTCGCTCATGCGCATCTCATCCTGGAGAACGGCAGTCATCGTTCCTACACCTTCTTTATACTGGTCGGCAGTTACGCTATATACATCCTGCGCCAGGGTGTAATTATCAAACTGCTTCTTGTAGTTGCGCTGACTGTTGTTCACCTCGCTCACGGCGTTCATATAGTTTGCCTGCATGCCTTTTAAGGCATCCTCGTATCCGATGCGGGCATTCTCCTCCTCCACCTTGGCACGTCTTATCTTGGAACGCTTCTCGAAGCCATCGAAGACAGGCACTCTCAGCTGGATGCCGATGCCATTGGAACCATACCAATGGTTTGATTCGCCCGAATGAATCCAATGTTCAATCTTATCGGTGAAGGCTGAATACATCAGACTTCCGGTAAGACTCACAGAAGGCAAATAGCCATCCTTGGCAAGTTGGGTCTGCTTCTGGGCAAGTTCCTTTCTCTTCTCCAGGAGCTGGAGTTCGTAGAGTCCCGGATTCAGTCCGTTGGCAGTCACGGTCTCTATCTCTCCCGGATTCACCTCCGTTACCTTGATTTGCTTATCCGCAGGATAATCTATCACATACTTGAGCATGGTATATTGCTGATCGAGCATGGCGATGGCATTGTCGCGCTGCACGGTAAGATTCTCGATGTTGAGTTTCACACGCTTCACATCCACCTCCAGAGTCATCTGGTTGTCGTAGAAAGCCTGGGTGATGCCATAGAGTTCTTCCAGGCGCTTGATGTTGTCATTCACCAGTCGGATCTGCTCTGCCGTATTCTGCGCCATGTAATACATCTTGGCAGTCTGCACGATGAGGTCTTCGCGCGCCTTCTCGTAAGAGAGCAGGTTGAGATGGTCTGCTATCTTGGCAATGTCGATGGCAGTATTCACCATCTGGTTGTAAAGCGGCATCTGGAGCTGCAAGCCTGCCGAAGCATTATACTGCAGGGTTTTGGTTACATTGTAAGGTTTGCCGTAGGCAGAACCATCCGTCACGGAAACGGGAGGGGTGAAGTTATCGTTCAACTGTGCCACGGCGTTGATCTGCGGCAGCAACTTCGCCTGGTTCTCGCTGATGGAATACTTTCCCTTTGCAATCTCGTTCCTGCTTTTCTGCAGCGACAAGTTGTTATACACTGCCATCTGCAGGCACTGGCTCAGCGACAGAGTTTCCTGCGCCATCATAGCAGAAAAAGCCCCGAGAGCCAGACAAAAACACAATATCTTTTTCTTGTTCATTATTAATATGTTTCTTATGATATAAAATACAATTTAATTCTGGTGCAAAGGTACTGATTTTCTGCAAATAATCACTATTCACAAAATATCACAATATGTTCAAAAATGCCGTTTCTTTTCCGTATCAGTATCCAGAAAACAAAAATCCCTCACAGATGTCGCCTGTGAGGGAAGTGTTTATTTTTTCAGTTTATACATTTTCACCCAATCAATCTCCATTTTCACCGGCAATTGGGATGGGTCTGCCTTTCCTACCCAACTGCCTTCTATCTGCATATCAATTAGCAGATAGAAAGGAGCACCGAAAGGATACTGGCCTTCCTTATCGGTCTGAATGCGAGGATAGGAGAAGGTCTTCTTACTATTGATAGAGAAGATGAGTTCATCTGGCAACATCCAGATAGCTGGCCATGCTCCCTGTGCCTGTCCCAACTTAGCTCTGACTTCCACCTTACCATATTCTACCGTCTTCTTATGCTTGGTGTATAAGCCGCCAGTGACAAAACGCACTGTATCAGCCTCCAGTTTGCCATCACCGTTCAGATCATACTGATAGGTACCATCATTGTTTACGCCATAGAGGATGAGTTTGCCGTCTTTTACTTCGTAGAGGCGGTCATCAAACGACATGTGGCGCTTCCAATCCGGTCTGTCACGCGGAATCTTACTCCATGATTTAGCATCAAAGGTATCGCCCTTGAAATCTTCCTGCCAAACCAGTTTGTACTTGTTGCTTTTGTTAGTCTTGTTGTCTTTGGCCATACCTGGAATACCCAACAGCATCAACAGGCAGCATGCCATCCATGTAGATTTCATATTCATAGTTACTGATATTTAAAAAATCCGTGATTTAGAATTTCATTGTATATTACTATTTTTTATTATAGTTCATTTTATAGACGTTGGTTTCTCTCTTTTCGAAGCCCAGGCTCTGATAGAGCTGGTTGGCAACGACACGGGATGGGCGCGAGGTGAGCATCAGCGTTACTTCTCCCCTCTTCCTGCACTGTTCCATCACCTGCTGAATCATCAGCTTGCCATATCCCTTGCCGCGAAAGTTTCTATCCACCACCACATCTTCTATCCATGCCTTCCATCCGGTAGGGCATTGATAAAGGCAGAGGGTAGTCATACCGATGAATTGTCCATCGGATTCCAAGACATAGAGATGACTTTGGGATGAGGAGAGCAAGGTGTTCAATTCTTCCTCGTCGATAGTATGTACGCTATCACTCAACTGCGACAACAGGTTATTGATACTTGCCAAATAACCTGGCTTCAATGCTGTTAATTCTATCAATCTAGGTTCTTTCATGGTGCAAACTTAGCATATATTTCGGAGATTGCCAAGAATAGCGGGGAATATTTTGTTTTTTTTATAAAAGAACGCCTAAAAAGGCAAAAAAGTAGCGGTAATGTGTGGCATCAAGGAACGAGTTTCATTTCATGTCTCCCGCCATAGTTAGGCTGTTTTAGCATTGGAGTATGGTATGCCAATAGAGAGCGTTAGCAAGATTCTCGGTCACACGAATATCACCACGACACAGATATACGCCAAGGTGACAAGCAGCAAACTTGACCATGATATTTCTGCCTTTGAAAGTCGAATCAAGGGGCATTTGCCTGTAATGGGAGGAATGGTATGAAAAGGACAACTATTACTATGGACGGAAATGGGATACTTTCCCTTCCGTCCAACTTAAGAGGAATTGTGGATGAGTGAGGGCATATATACATTGATGTCATACGTTTTACATGTTTATCGTATGACATATAAAACGTATGACATGCAGGAATACATTTTTGTTCCTCCGTAGTCGGACAATTAAGATGGAAAGAACATATAAAAAAGCATAAAAAGTTTCTGATTTTTCTCACAAACAAATTAGATTTCATATCTTTGCGCAAAATTAGAAACAATGACAGAACTATTGAGTATATTATACAAGCTGCGGATAT
>ERZ773185.2499-NODE-2499-length-11757-cov-5.032046_pt1 | contig 11757 bp, 9 predicted proteins | sample MGYA00580531_ERZ773185 | MGnify/ENA primary metagenome ERZ773185 (study PRJEB29015, sample SAMEA2737799) | human gut metagenome | biome: human gut; feature: human-associated habitat; material: faeces | place: China | collected 2012 ...
TAGCACAGAAAATTTTTGACGAGCAGATGAGTGTCCGTGAAACGGAAAAATTGATGAAAAATCTGAACCGTCCTGAAAAACCGGAAAAACAAAAGCCACAGAATGATTTTGTGTACCGGGATATTGAGGAAAAGATGAATAAGATTATGGGTACAAAAGTCGTTATTAAAAACCGGGAACACGATAAGGGTAAAATTGAAATTGAATATTATTCACAGGCAGAGCTGGAAAGAATCTATGATTTGCTGAAACAGATAAAAAATGAATAATTCAATATTTTTTACACTTATACTATAAATATAGGAGCAAACGATTATGATAAATTTTTTTGATTTATTTTCAGTGGATACCCTGTATATTGTCTTGGGACTTGCCGGGGTAAGCCTGATTACGCTGATTCTTGCAATTGTTGCGCTTTGTAAGGCAGCAAAGTTAAAAAAGAAATACCGTTCCTTTATGGAAGGTGCAGATGGAAAGTCGATTGAGAGTCTGATTCATGAACATCTCGATGAGATTGAAAGTATCCGGACAGTCGGTGAGAAAAACAGTGCGGCAGTGAAAGATATTTACGAAAAAATGCAGTATACATTTCAGAAGGTGGGCATTGTGAAGTATGATGCATTTCATGAAATGGGTGGAAAGTTAAGCTTCGCATTATGTATGCTGGATAAAGTCAATAACGGATATATTATCAATGTAATGCACAGCAATAACGGCTGTTTTGCTTACATTAAAGAGGTTGTTGACGGAAAGTCGTACATTGAGCTGGGCGATGAGGAAAACCAGGCATTACAGCAGGCTGTGGCAGGACGTATGGGTGATGCTGATCTGGGCAGAAAAGTCAATGATGTGATTCAAAAAGATGTTTCCGTAGATTAATTATGGGGAAAATTATATAAAAGACTGGAAATGAATAAAAAAACGTTGTATGATGGCAATGAATTGAAAAATTGAAATGGAGATTATGGAAAATGTTAGATTTAAAATTTGTAAGAGAAAACCCGGAAATTGTAAAGCAGAATATTAGAAATAAGTTTCAGGATAGAAAGCTTCCGCTGGTAGATGAAGTGATTGAACTGGACGAGCAGGCAAGAGCAACCCAGACAGAAGCCGATGAGTTAAGAGCAAACCGTAACAAGCTATCAAAGCAGATTGGTGCATTAATGGCACAGGGCAAGAAAGAAGAAGCGGAAGAAGTAAAGGCAAAGGTCAATGCCGATGCAGAACGTTTAAAGGAACTGGAAGCAAAGGAAAGTGAATTAAACGAAAGAGTAAAGGAAATTATGATGACCATTCCGAACATCATTGACCCAAGCGTTCCTATCGGAAAAGACGACAGTGAAAATGTTGAAATTGAAAAGTTCGGTGAACCGGTTGTGCCGGATTATGAAATCCCATATCACACAGATATTATGGAGAAGTTTAACGGTATCGACTTAGAAGCTGCCGGAAAGGTTGCCGGTAACGGTTTCTATTATCTGATGGGAGATATTGCAAGACTTCATTCAGCTGTTATTTCTTATGCAAGGGATTTTATGATTGACAGAGGATTTACTTACTGTATTCCGCCGTTTATGATCCGCAGCAACGTTGTTACAGGCGTTATGAGTTTTGATGAAATGGATGCCATGATGTACAAGATTGAAGGCGAAGACCTTTACCTTATAGGTACAAGTGAACATTCAATGATTGGTAAATTTATTGATACAATTACACCAGAGGAAGAGCTTCCAAAGACACTTACAAGCTATTCACCTTGTTTCAGAAAAGAAAAAGGTGCTCATGGTATTGAAGAGAGAGGTGTATATAGAATTCATCAGTTTGAGAAGCAGGAAATGATCGTTGTATGTAAGCCAGAAGACAGCAAAATGTGGTTTGATAAGTTATGGCAGAATACAGTTGATATGTTCCGTTCCCTTGATATACCGGTTAGAACACTTGAATGTTGTTCAGGTGATTTAGCTGATCTTAAGGTTAAGTCAATTGACGTAGAAGCTTGGTCACCAAGACAGAAGAAGTATTTCGAAGTTGGTTCATGCTCTAACTTAGGTGATGCTCAGGCAAGAAGATTAAAGATAAGAGTACAGGGTCCAGACAAGAACAAGTATTTTGCACACACATTGAATAACACTTGTGTTGCACCTCCAAGAATGTTAATCGCATTCCTTGAGAACAATCTTCAGGCTGATGGAAGCGTTAGAATTCCAAAGGCACTCCAGCCATATATGGGTGGAAAGACAGAACTTAGCAAGTAATTAAATATTAAGAAACAAAATATAATTTAACAAGAGATATAGTCTGACAAGACATTTGATTTAATAACATATTTGGTTTCACAAGGTATTTAATTTAATAAGTTAATTAGTTAAACACATTTAACATAATTGTTATCCTGCGTTGATGATGAATTATATGTACTGGAAAGTATGATATAGGTGCATATAATTTGTCGTCAATACAGGATATTTTTAATTGTTATATATTATTTGATATATAGATTAATTTGTGTTATCTTTATAATATTAGATGTTTATTATGATAGTTTAGATGCTGGAAATGGAGTATGTATGAAACAGGTTAAGGTAAAAAATCTTAAGGGAAATGAGATAACAGCCCTTCCTATAGTGACAGATAGTGGCACAGTACTTATACATGCAGATGTTGTATTGAATTCAGAATTGATTAACAGAATTAGGAATTTGGGAATACAAAGTCTAAGCATTAAAGAATATCCTGATGAAATAATTGACCCTGGTGAATATGGTCATATAATTATTGGAACAGATGATAAGCTGGGTGAAGACGATGACATTTATTCTGATAATAGTAATGGCACAGGGATAGATAATGATAATAATTACAATAAAGAAATAGAAAATGTAAGCGAAGATGGCATCAGTAACACCGATAATAATGGTGGTGAAAGTGATTATTATCAAGATAAAAGCAATAATAAAAATGACAGCGATAATGTGAATAATGACAGCCATAATGCAGAGAACTTACACGATAATGAATTGAATAAATCGGACATAGATAGTAATGAATCCAATAGCAAAGCTAAATCGCATAGTGGTAATAGTTATTACAGACATATCTATAAAGTTGAAGAAACGACTAATAATTCGAGGAAAGTTGTTAAAAATGTCCTTGAGAAACACATTTACAAGCATAATCAGGATTTGAAAATATTAGGTTTAGAGGCTGAACGAATTATTGAATCTGTGCTTTCAGAGCCAGAGGTTATTAACAATATAACAGAGATAAGAAATTTATCAACAGATATGTATACACACTGTATCAACGTGTGTTCATTATCTACAATTATGGCGTTAAGACTTAAAATGAGTGATAAGCAGGTTAAAAATGTATCCATGGGAGCGATGCTTCACGACATAGGTTTAAGATACATTAAGACACCATATATGAACACCAATGAAACATATATGAATACTAAAGATGCAATAGAATATAAGAAGCATACTATATTTGGGTATAGTTCTGTTCAGGACGAGGATTGGATACCGGATATAGCTAAAGAAATAATACTTTTACATCACGAAAGAATAGACGGCAAGGGATATCCATTTTCTCATAAAGGAGATAAACTGAAAATGGAAGTTAAGCTTGTATCTTTATGCGATGATTTTGACAGTCTTATAAGTGGTGTGGGTAATCCTAAGCTCAAGATATATGAGGCTATTGAGTATATTAAAGCTAATCAGGGATTGAAATATGATGCAACAATAGCAGAGAAGCTTCTTGAAACAGTAGCAGTATATCCTGTTGGAATTAAGGTTATTACAAGTGAGGGTGAAACGGGCATTGTTGTAAGGCAGAATAAGAAGTTTACTGACAGACCGGTAATTAAAATGTTAAAACATTCAGATGGATCTTTATATGAAGATGAGGTGGAAAAAGATCTTATGGAGTATCTTACACTGTTTATTGTAGATACTGAGTAATACAGGAATGAAGGATTGTTATGAATTTATATATAAAGGCTATAGGATTTGAGCAGGTGGATTCGGACTTTGAAGAGCAGATGATACACGCAGGTATTCTGGACAGTTTGGAGAAGGGGCTTGTTATAAAGAATAATGAGCTTAACCGTGGTGCGGTCATAGTAAGAATAAGCGAGTCTACAGGTTTGTACATATACGGAAGATTTAAAGATAAAGAATTCATATATGAATATTATTTTCCATTTGTTATTGGAAGAACAAGATGTGATAATGATGAGATTACAATAGAAAGACATCTGGATAAGGAATCCTATGCAGTTGTATGTGATGAGTCAAAGACAGGTGTTACCCTTATATTTTATCTGCAAAATGTAATGGATTATCTGGATTACATTTGTGATGAAAAAGGTCTTAACCAGAAAGATTACGATATAGATTCGAGAAGCTATGTATATAAAATTCCAATAAAGAATAAAATGGTAAGCCTTACGGCATTGTCACTTGGCGGAATAATTATGCTTCCAACAAGAAATAATAAGTCAGATTCTGTCAGAATGAAGAAGGAGAAGGACGACAGACAAAGACTTATACAGGCGGCTAAGAAAGGTGACGAGTCGGCAATAGAGAGCCTGACAATAGAAGATATAGATACATACAATGAGCTTTCACACAGAATTGTAAAGGAAGATGTATTTTCAATAGTTGATTCTTCATTTATGCCTTGTGGTGTTGAGTGCGACCAGTATCAGGTAGTCGGCGAGATACTAGAGTTGTCTGAGGAGATTAATCATTACACCAAAGAGAAAATATATATAATGGTTATTGAATGTAACGACCTTAATATGACTGTTGCCATTAATCAGGCTCATCTGCTTGGCGAACCCGCTGTTGGCAGGAGATTTAAGGGGCAGATATGGCTGCAGGGAAGTGTTAAGTTTAATAATTAAAATATTTGCCTGAAATGGACAGATGTGATATACTTAAATAAGTGGCGTTAAGCTCACATAATAAAAATGGTTACCGTAGCCTGAAGGCTGAAAAGCCCTGATACGGAGCTTGTTCTCTTAGTTAAATGGATATAACGAGCGCCTCCTAAGCGCTAGTTGTGGGTTCGATTCCCGCAGGGAACATTAATTTCTTGCAACAATGATTGTGAAAATTCATTGTTGCATTTTTTATTTTATGGTGATTGTGAGCACCATAAAAATATATAAATGAGTAGTTGGAACACCGAAAAAATAAAAGGGGGCACAGGGAACTAAATCCATTCTTAAAAAAATCATACAAAAACTACATCAATAAGTATAAATTTCTATTGCATTTAAAATTGAATTGTGATAGTTTTATCAATGTCTGATGGACAATAATTATGAGACTGGGTATATGAGGTTTTTACCCGGTTTTTTGTAATGTGATTCAGAAAAATTTATTAAACAAATAAAAACAAAAGAAAGGGAAATCATATGGCAAAGTTAAGAAAATGGATAGGTAATTTAAAAGTTTCAGCGAAATTGCAGGTATACCGGATGGCGGTATTAGTGATGACAGCTTTTTTTGTATTGGTGGCACTTGTATCAACATTAGTGATTCGTTCGACTATACATAGTATTACGGAAGTGTGGTCTCCTTCACTTGAGTGTCTGCAGGAATTACAAACAATAACTGCTAAATATAGAATCAAACAGTATCAGCATCTTGTAGAAACAGATACAGCAGCTATGGCAGCCTGTGAAAAAGAAACTAATGATATGGAGAATCAGATAAAGGATATATCTTCTAAGTTAGAGAAAATAATTAATTCAAATAAGAAAGCACAGGTAGGTAAAGCTGATTATGAAAAGGCAAGCTCTGCATGGGAGGATTACAGGTCAGCCTCAGATAAAATATATAAGCTTAGTAGAGAAGGCAAACAGGCTGATGCTGCTAATCTTATGATTGGAAGCGTGTATGAAAGTAATAAGGAATTTGTAGAAAAGTTAAATTCAGTACGCGATGATTTTCAGGCGGAATTAGATACGGCAAAAGTAATTGCTAATATATGTACAATAATTATTTTTATTGTCATTATCATAACAGGATTAGCGATTGCAGTGATTGCAACAATTATAGGAAAGATAATATCAGACTCAATTACAGAACCAGTACGTCAGATTGATGAGGCAGTTGCCAGCCTTAGAAAGGGTGAGCTGTCTAACGTGGATATGCTTACATATGAATCTGATGATGAGTTTGGTGAAACAATTACAAAGCTTAAGGAAGCTATGAATATACTTTCAGATTATGTAAGCGAGATTTCACGGGAGGTTAAATTCATAGCACAGGGTGATTTAACAAGAAATGGTGATGATATTACACCGTTTCTGGGTGATTTTTCAGAATTAAAGGATTCGCTTCTGTATATTTTAAAGCGTTTTAACAGTACATTGTCAGAGATAAGCAGTATTGCAGAACAGGTTACACATAATGCGAAAGAAGTAGAAAGTGCATCGAAGTCGTTAGCAGATGGTGCAACAGAGCAGGCAGGAGTTATCCAGGAACTGAATGCAACGATAGATACAGTTGTTGACCTTGCAGTGGATACAGCAAGTGAAACAAAGAACGCATCTGAACGTGTAAAGGCTTCTGCAAACAAAGCAAACGAAGAAAAAGAAAAAATGAATGTTTTACTGACAGAGATGGAACATATTACAGAAATATCCAAGGAAATAGGTAATATTATTACCGATATTGAAGATATTGCTTCCCAGACTAATCTGTTAGCACTTAATGCTTCTATTGAAGCTGCAAGGGCAGGTGAAGCAGGAAAGGGATTTGCGGTAGTTGCAGACCAGATTGGAAAGCTTGCAGCAGATAGTGCTAATTCAGCGGTTAATACAAGAGAATTAATTGATAAGACTTTAGTTGAAATTCAAAAAGGAAATGAAATTACAATAACAACAGCAGAAGCTTTTAACCAGATTATTTCAGATATGAATTCTTTTGCAGAAATGGCACAGAACACAATGGAGAAAGCTAACACTCAGGCAGAGTCATTAGAACAGATTGGACAGGGAATAGAACAGCTTTCAGGTGTGGTACAGGGTACTGCAGCATCTTCAGAAGAGAATACAGCAATAAGTATTAACCTCGCAGAGGGTGCAGATAAGATGAATGAACGCGTGAAAAGATTCAAGTTATTCTAAAAAGTATAGCTGGCTGCATGAGGGAATCTCTTTCTGACAATCAGAGAATATATCATCTGGTAGAAAAACATAATTAACTGAAGGAGATGAAGATGACGGTAAGTGCAGATGAAAGGAAAAATACTAATGAAAGTATATATAGATTTTGATGATGTATTATGTGAAACAGCAAAACATTTTACAAAACTTGCAAAAGAGTTATTCGGAATTGATGTGCCTTACCGTGAAGTGCAGTTTTTTAATCTGAAAAAGACTTTTGATTTGAGTGATGAACAGTATGAAGAGATGATGATAGCAGGGCATCTGCCAGAGAATCTGTTAAATTATGAGGAAACTACAGGGGCAGCAGATACTATTAATAAATGGGTTGATGAAGGCCACGAAATCTATATTATCACGGGAAGACCTTTTAATTCGTATGAGCCATCACGAAAATGGCTTGATGAACACAATCTTAAAAGAGTTCCATTATACTGTGTTGATAAATATGGTCGTGAAACCAGTAAACAGGACTATGCATATAATATGACTTTAGAGCAGCTTTATAATATGACATTTGATTTTGCAATAGAGGATTCGCCGTCAGCTTTTGAGCACGTTATGCATTTTGATAATTGTAAGGTGGCAGTGTTTAACCGCCCTTGGAACATACACGAAGAACTTCCTGATGACAGATTTGTGAGGTGCGAAGGGTGGAAAGAGATTGACAGGTTATTTGAGGAATATTTTAAGCAACAGACGGATAATTAATAATATGATAACAGCCACCAGTATAATAATATGTTTACCTGACAGGAGCATATTACAATAAAGCTGGCGGCTGTTATTATATTATTATGTACAATAACGGAAGGTGCGGTCAGTTATAATTCTTGCAAATATAAGTCCAAGTGGAAGTGCTATTATTATCATAACTGCGGAGGTGAACCACGAAACCGCTTCTGTCAGTGACATAATTCCAAAGTTATATATTGCACGGTACAGGTAAAGTCCCGGAACCATAATAACAATGGAAGGCACGGTTAATGATATACGTGGATAACCATTATATTTTTTTATAAATGAAGCAAGCAGTCCAGCAGTTACAGCTCCGATAAATGCGGCAGCGGCAGCAGGTATTGCAGTAAAGTCAACAAGTTCAAGACGGAGTGTGTTGGCAATAGCACCAATAACAGCAGTGGTTGCCGCCATTGGAATAGAGCTGTTAAACATAATTGAAAATCCAAATACACCGCAGAAGCTTGCAATTAATCTTAAAATAAGATGAGTTATATTGCCAATATTCAGGCTGAAGAATTCCTCAGGTTGTAAATGAAGAATTAATGCCATAATCCACGCAAATACAGTTGCCACAAGAACTATGATTGCTGAATAAGTAAGTCTTTCAATACCTGAACGAATGTCAAGCTTGGCAAGGTCAATTCCACTTGTAATAAATGGAAATCCGGGTATTATAAAGAGCATAGAGCATATATATCCGGCTTCGTGTACTGACGGTATGTTAAACAGCAGAATGGCAAGTTTAAGCAGTATTGCATATATAAGACACGAAGCTGATATAGAAGCAGCTATATTTAAAAACAAAGTAAAATGGTGTTTAATAAGCTTGGTTCTTATCAGATTACCTGCACCGGCGGCGATAAAAGCGAAAAGCATTTCAATAGGTCCGCCACCAAGAAGAAATGTGAACGCACAGCACGCAAGAGCGGCGGCAAGTCCAAGCTTGACCGGTGAATACAGGGTATGTATCTGTTCAATTTCATCAAGACGTTTATGAATTATTTCACCGGTAAGATGAGCTTCTTCGTTTGGAAAGTTATCGACAAACTGCTCCATACGGTAAAGCTTTGATGTGTTGACACCTGTATTAGCTATGCTGAGTGACTGGGATACGCAGTCATTTCCATCAAAACAGTTAAATTCAATAGACATAAGTCCAACATCAACAGTACAGGTTACGCCAAGCTCCTTGGAAAGTCTGTTCATAGATGTACGCACACGCCACGCACCAGTACCACACGAGAGCATAATCAAGCCGACACGTCCGATAACAGAAGCCTTTTCGATAAGGTCAGCATCGGAAATCAGTGCATTGCTGTCAGCATTGGTATAGTCGTGCCAAGGTATCTCCATATGATTTTTTTCCATAATATCTATATAATTAGTCTTTGGCATATATAATCTCCTCAGCTTTCTTAACGTGATTTTCAAGATTTTTCAAAAAGATAGAATTAGGAAGGAATATTCCCAACTCATCAAAATGCTTGTTATTATCTATATATGAGTCCTGACCATAGAAGATATACGCCATAGGAAGATTTTTCTCAAGTTCAAGCATAAGGTCCCATACAGCACTGTAGGCTTCGGCTTCAGTTTCTTTAAGTTTTACTGTGTCAGGAAGTTCACGGATAAGCAGTATGCCTGTATTTTCTTCAATAATCTGCTGTTCAATAATAGATGGATCATCGCCATATATATGACTGTATCTGTAGGCTTTGGCAAGAAAGATATTCTTATTATTATGAAGATTTTGGTAAATGTTATAAAAATGCTGATAGTCTTTTTCGTGAACAGTATTCTTATATTCTGGTAAGAGAATACCATTATCGTCAGTCATAATAATTGGATTTTGTTTTCCGTCAGCATTGAAGCGATATGGAATAAGAAAAGAATTTCTCAGTAAGTCAAACAGTGTGTTCTGGCTTATAGCCATAAGAAATGCAGATAAATCCTTGTTAGTGTAGCAGTTAAATAATGCCTCGGTAAATTGTAGTGGCGAAAGATCAGTACCAGAATCGTCATTGCAAAATAAATTATCACAGAATGTCTGAAAAAGCTTGTTATATGCCCACTTATCGCTTAAGATTTTATCAAATAAAACCTCAGCTTTTTCTTCTCGTGGAAATATTGTTTTTTCTATCATAAATATCCGACCTTTCTTATATTTTTATTTCGACAGTTATTATACTATCGAATCGGCAATAAGTGAAAAATATAAATAATATAATTGCCATAACATTATGGTATAATGAGCACAAAAGTGCTCATCTTAAAAGTTCCTTGCGGAACTTTATATGTGCTGAAAACCGCACAAAATTATGGCATAATGAAAAAATATCGGGGAAGTCTAAGCTGACAAAGGAGAATGGTATATGTTTGCAGGAGTGTAATACGTAAGTCTTAAAATCAAGATAGTTGAAATCTTAAATAAGCTGTACTATAATTACGCTAAAATATTATCAAAATTATTTGAAAGGTGAACAACGTGAAACAGATATACAGAGCAGATAAGGGCGGTAATCTCACACAGGCTCTAAGTGAGATTACTGCACCAAAATTATTATTATTGATGTCTAATAATGAGCAGTTTGAGCAGCATGTAGAAGAGCTGGAAAGGTATTTTCCAGGTGTTCCAAGCATTGGCTGTATTGGAGGAAGCTACGGAGGACAGACAGTTGTAGCGGATAAAGGCGTAGCAGTTATTGCTATGGAGGGGAATTTAAGTGTAGTGACTAATGTACTTGAGCAGGCTTCGACTATGCCTGTAAAGTATATTGGAAGACTTGAGGAAGATATAAATAAGGTTGCTGCATTAGAGAATAATACAATATGTATTGACTTTTGTTCAGGTAATGATGCGTGTGTGCTTACTACAATCTACAGCGTTCTTGGAAAGAAGCATATATCACTTGTAGGTGGAACTGGTGATGGAGGAAAAGTATCAGTTAATGGAAAGATATATGCTGATGCTGATGCATATGCACTTATTCGTAATAATGATGGTAAGATTAAGGTTTATAAGGAGAATATATATAAGCAGGTTCCAGCTTGTCGTTTTATTGCATCTAAGACTGACCGCAGTAAGTATCTTATAGGAGAGCTTAATGGAAGACCAGCCAGAAAAGTATATCAGGATATATTAAATATTGGTGATAAGGAGATGGCGACACAGACATTTAAGAATCCGTTAGGTAAGATGAATGGTCAGGATATATGTATAATATCTATTAAAGAAGTTGTTGGCGATAAACTTGAGTGTTATCGTCAGGTTAATGATTCTGATGTTCTTACATTACTCGAATTACAGGATATATCCCATGTTGTTGAAAATACTATTAATCAGATAAAGAAAGATTTTACACACATATCAGGTGTATTTTCTATTAATTGTGTATTGAGATATTTACTCTTCTCACAGGAGCATTATTTTGAAACATATCTTAAGTCTATGTCCGTATTAGGAGACCACGCTGGTCTTATAGGTTATGGGGAGCATTACAACCAGCAGTTTGTTAACCAGACAATGACTTGTGTAGTATTTGAATAAATGTTACTGTTTAAAGTCCATTTTGCAAATGAAGTAAATTTAATACTCATAAAATGACAGCAAATATCGTAAAGAGGAGGAGATTATATGTTTGGCAGAAAATTAAAAACACAGAAAGAAAATGTTATATTGGCACAAGAAGAAACTTTAGATATGCATCCAATCATACACGTTGCAGATAGTATTATTGAATATCAGAAACAGCTTGCAGAGAGGGAAGTAGAGTCACTTGATGAGATGGCAGATATACAGAAAGCCTTTGTGCTTGCAACTAAAGAGAATG
>ERZ773185.2501-NODE-2501-length-11755-cov-7.680427_pt1 | contig 11755 bp, 8 predicted proteins | sample MGYA00580531_ERZ773185 | MGnify/ENA primary metagenome ERZ773185 (study PRJEB29015, sample SAMEA2737799) | human gut metagenome | biome: human gut; feature: human-associated habitat; material: faeces | place: China | collected 2012 ...
GGACGAGGAAAAGTTTGCCGTCGCCTACAACGATGTGGACTACTGCCTGAAGCTGTGGCAGAAGGGGCTGTTGAACGTTTACACCCCGCGCGCCGAGGCCTATCACTATGAGAGCAAGAGCCGCGGCCTTGACACCTTGAGCGAGAACGCCAAGCGGTATGAGCGCGAAAAGGCGAATTTCTACGCGAAATATCAGCAGTATATCGACAATTACGACCCCTATTACAACCCCCATTTCAACAATCTGTTTGAGAATTTCGGGTTGAAGTGATGGAAACCGTATTGCCGAAGCGCAAGTCTCACCATTTGCAGGGTTACGATTACAGCCAAAACGGCGCCTATTTTATCACAATATGCACGCACCAACGCAGAATGTTGTTTGGCCCGAACCGGGCTCCCGTAGGGGCGGATTCCATATCCGCCCGCATGGCGGCGCGCGTTTTCCGGGAGATCATCGGCCAATATCCGGCGGTCCATTGCCGTTATTTTGTGGTGATGCCCAATCATTTTCACGCGTTGGTCGAGATTGAACGGGCACGGGCGGATATGGAATCCGCCCCTACGATTATCAGCATCGTGCAGGCGTTCAAACGGTATTCTACCGTCGAGTACATCCGTCTTGTCAAGCGCGGGCAAGCCGCACCGTTCGATAAGCACCTTTGGCAGCGTTCCTTTCACGACCACGTCATCCGCAATGAAACCGATTACCGCATGATTGCGGAATACATTCAATCCAACCCCCGCCTTTGGCACAAAGACTGCTTTTATGAGGAGCCATCCCATGAGCCTTGAAACGAAACGCATCAAAGAACTGTTCGGCTATGCGCGGACTCTGACGAAAGAACAGGGCATCGGCGTCATGGCCGGGCGGGCCGTCGGCTTTTTTAAGCGGCGGTTCTTCGGCAAAAAAGCGCGGTATCTGCCGTCGAAGCAGACGCTGGAGACCCAGCGTGCCGACGCAGCCGCCCGCGCCGACGGCTGGCCGACCATCAGCATTCTAACGCCGCTGTACAACACACCGCCGCAGTTTTTGCAGCAATTTTTGGACAGCGTGCAGGCCCAGACCGCGCCGAATTGGCAGCTGGTTCTGGTGGACGCCAGCGACGGTGCCCACCCCGACGTGGGCGAGACAGTCCGCACCCGCGCCGCGCAGGACAAGCGCATCGTCTACGCCAAAATCGAGAACAAGGGCATTGCCGCCAATACGAACGAGGCCGCGAAGCTCGCAGCGGGTGAGTATCTGGCCCTTGCCGACCACGACGACATGCTCGCACCTCATGCCGTCTATTGCATGAGCAAAGCGCTGGCCGAGAGCGGCGCGGCGTTTGCCTACAGCGACGAGGCCCTGTTTGAGAAAACGCCCGGGCACCCGCGCGTCGGCCACTTCAAGCCCGACTATGCGCCCGAGTACCTGATGGCCGTCAACTACATCTGCCATCTGGCCGTGTTCAAAAAATCGCTGTTCGACGCCGTCGGCGGCGAGCGCCCGGCCTGCGACGGCGCGCAGGATCACGACTTATTCCTGCGTCTCATCGACGAAATGCAGCGCCGTGACCCCGCAGCCAAGCCGCTGCACATCCCGCAGGTGCTGTATTACTGGCGCGTGCACGCGGCCTCCACCAGCGGCGGCACGGCGGCCAAGCCCTATGTGGAAAAGGCTGCGCAAAAGGCCGTGGCCGACCATCTGGCCGCCACAGGGCGGCAGGGCAGGGTGGAGCCGGGCAAATTCCCGGGCACCTGCCATGTGGTGTGGGACATTCCCGAGCCGCAGCCGCTCGTGTCAATTTTGATTCCCAACAAGGACCACACCGACGATTTGGAAAAATGCCTGCACAGCATCTACGCCAAAACGACCTACGAGAATTTCGAGGTCATCGTCATTGAGAACAATTCCACCGACCCGGCCACAGCGGCCTACTACAAAAAACTGCCGGAGCGGTATGACCGCGCGCGGGTCGTGACTTACAAGGGCGGCTTCAACTTCAGCCGCATCAACAATTTTGGCCGCAGGTACGCGGCGGGCAAGTACCTGCTGCTGCTCAACAATGACGTCGAGGTCATCAACGGCGACTGGCTCACCCAGATGGTGGGCGAGTGCAGCCAGCCCGGCGTCGGCCTCTGCGGGGCAATGCTCTACTATCCCGACGACACGATCCAGCACGCCGGCATCATCACGGGGCTGGGCGGCTACGCCGGGCACAGCCACAAGTACCACAAGCGCGGCGGCAGCGGGTATATGTTCCGGCTGGCCACGGTGCAGGATTTCTCCGCCGTGACAGCGGCCTGCCTGCTGGTGCGCACCGCCGTTTACGACGAGCTGCACGGCCTGGATGAGGAGTTCACGGTTGCCTACAATGATGTGGACTTCTGCCTGCGTGTGCGCGACGCGGGCTGGCGCATTGTCTGGACGCCCTACGCCGAGCTCTACCACTACGAAAGCAAGTCCCGCGGCTCCGACGAGAACGATCCCGCCAAAAAAGCACGCTTTGACGCCGAGCATGAACGTCTCTACGCCGTGCACGGGCGGGAGAACATTCTGCACGACCCCTATTACAGCCCGTCGCTGTCGCTGGATTATGAGGATTTCCGCGAGAGCGGGGATTTGCGGAATCTGAAATGAGTTGATTGCCTTCCCCCGTGGGGGAAGGTGCCCGAGGCCCCGACCGAGGACGGATGAGGGGCGGGTTTGCCCTATTGCCCGTCAGTGGGAAATTCCCGGTAAGTTTGCCCCTCATCAGTCAGCGGGCGGGGCCGCTGACAGCTTCCCCCTCTGGGGAAGCCATACTGACAAAAAATGCACGCCGTAAATTTCACGGCGTGCGTTTTTATTATTCTTTTTTGTCCGGCGGGAACTCACCCTGCTTTTCGGCTTCCAGGCGGCTCAGGCGGGCTTCGAGCTCGGAGATGCGCTGGTTGACAATATCCGGCAGATCCTGCTGGTCCAGATCGTCCGCCGGGCAGCACTTGATATTGCCGACGCGGACGATCTCCGCGGGTACACCGACGGCAGTGGCGTTGGCGGGCAGGTTCTTCAGCACAACGCTGCCCGCGCCGACGCGGACGTTGTCACCGATGTAGACCGGGCCCAGCACCTTCGCGCCCGCGCCGATCAGCACATTGTCGCCCAGCGTCGGATGGCGCTTGCCGGTGTCCTTGCCGGTACCGCCCAGGGTGACGCCGTGGTAGATCGTGCAGTTGTCGCCGATCTCCGTTGTCTCACCAAAGACGATGCCCATACCGTGGTCGATAAAGAGCTTGCGCCCAATCTTAGCGCCGGGGTGGATCTCGATGCCGGTCAGGTGGCGCGCCAGCTGGCTGACAAAACGGGCCAGGAAGAAACACCGGTGGTTGTACAGAAAATGTGCGATCTTGTGCGTGACCAGCACATGAAAGCCGGGGTACAGGATGATGACCTCCGCCACATTGCGCGCGGCGGGGTCCTTATCGCGGATATTTTTTGCATCTTCCCAAAGGCCCATAATTCGTTCCTCTTCCTATTTACCATACTTATTATAAATATACCACAAAGCCGGACAAAGTGCAATGCTGTACGCGCCGCGCGCGGATTTTTGCGGATTTTGTCAAATCCTCCAAAAGTCAGCGCAAAAATCTATAAAATCCTTACTTTTGCAAAAAGCCCGTTTGCATTGACACCGCCGTCCCTGCATGGTACAATAAGTAAAACGTAGGTAAAGTCATAGGAAGGAGTGTGCCGGGATGATGCGTTTTATTTCTGTCTTTAAAAATCACGGCACAGTGTTCTTTCCCGTCGCCGCTTTGTGTATGACTTTTTGACTTTTCCCTTTTGGGAAAAGTTTTTTTTTGCAAAAATATCCCTGCGGGATGTTTTTGCATGGGGCTTTGTAGGGGCGAGCATTGCTCGCCCGCAGGCCGTTTGCCTCATGCGCGGCTTTCCAGCAGAAGCTCAACCACGCAAAGTTGACGGGCGAACAATGTTCGCCCCTACACTCTCAGCTATGACAAAGTTTCCTATTTTTAAGGAGGTTCCCACCATGCTGATCCGCAACGCAAAGGACAGCGCGGGCAAGGCCATTGAGGTCTGGCTGCGCGACGGAAAAATTGCCGCTGTCGGTCTGGGGCTGCTTGTCCCGGAAGGGGAGGAGGTGCTCGACGCGAAGGGCCGCACGGTCCTGCCCGCCTTCATCGACACCCACTGCCACTGGCGCACCCCCGGCTTTGAGTACAAGGAGGACATCTCCACCGGCTCCGCCGCGGCTGCCGCGGGCGGGTACACCTTCGTCAACCTGATGCCCAACACGAAGCCGGTCTGCTCCAGTGCCGAGATCGCCCACGCCGTCGAGGCTGAGGCCGCCCGCGTCGGCCTGTGCGACGCAAACCAGACCGTCTCCATCACGAAGGATTTCGACGGCAAAACGCTGGATCATCTGCTGACCCTGCCCGAGGACATCAAGTTCATCACTGAGGACGGCAACGGCGTCATGAACAACGCCGTCATGGCCCGTGCGTTCGCGATTGCCACCGAGCGCGGCCTGACCATCATGTCCCACGCCGAGGATCGCGAGATCAGCCCCTGGGACTACCGCCTGGCCGAGAACATCGAGACCGTGCGCAACTGCCATCTGGCCGAGTACTACGGCACCCGGCTGCACATGTGCCACGTCTCCACCAGGGAATCCGTCGATGCCGTCCGCATGAGCCGGATGCGCGGTGCGCGGGTCAGCTGCGAGGTCACGCCGCACCACCTGTGGTTCGACGACAGCCGCCTGACCTACCGCGTCAACCCGCCCATCCGCAAGGCGGACGACGTGACCGCGCTGATCGACGCCATCAAGGACGGCACCGTGACCTGCATCGGCACCGACCACGCCCCCCACACCGCCGAGGAGAAGGAGAAGGGCGCTGCCGGTATGGTGGGTCTGGAAACGGCCTTCGGCGTCTGCTACACCAAGCTCTGCCGTGAGCAGCGTCTGCCGCTGGAAATGCTCAGCTTCCTGATGAGCGCCGGTCCCGCCGCCGTGCTGGGCCTGGCCGACCGCAAGGGCATGCTGGAGCCGGGCTACGACGCCGACATCGTGCTGGTGGACCTTGACCACATGTACGAGGTCCACGCCGACGAGCTGCACAGCAAGAGCAAGAACTGCCCCTACGACGGCGCACTGCTGTACGGAAAAGTGGTAACCACGATCAAAGGCGGGAAGGTTACGTTCCAGATTGAAGAATAACACCCCTTCACGCACAAAACACCCGTAGGGGCGCATTCTATATGCGCCCGTGCAGGCTGCCGCTGGCACAGTCCCGCGGGCGGATATGGAATCCGCCCCTACGATTCCCAGCATTATATAATAGAGCCGCAATTTATATACATCAAACGGAGGAATCAGCATGCTTACCAACATGGACAAGCTCTACGAGAGCGTCGCAGCAAACGGCCCGGTCTGCGTGGGCCTGGACACCGAGATCAGCTACCTGCCCACCACCGACACCGCCAAGACGGCAGGGGAGAACGTCGTCGCGTTCAACCGTGCGCTGATCGACGCCACCAAGGGCGTCGCGGGCTGCTACAAGGTGCAGATCGCCTATTATGAGTCCCTGGGCCTGGACGGCATGCGCGCCTACGCCGAAACGCTGAAGCTGGCCCGCGCCACCGGCCTGCCCGTCATTGCCGACATCAAGCGCGGCGACATTGCCAAGACCGCCGAAATGTACGCCAAGGCGCACTTTACCGGTGATTTCGAGGCCGACATCATCACGCTGGCCCCCTACATGGGCCTTGACTCCATCAGCCCGTATCTGCCGTACTGCGCCGAGCAGGGCAAGGGCGTGTTCGTACTCTGCCGCACCTCCAACCCCGGCGCGAAGGACTTTGAGTACAAAAAGCTCGACGATGGCCGCCATGTGTACGACCTCGTCGGCGATAGCCTGACCGCCCTTGGCAAGGACTACATGGGCGAGCACGGCTATTCCAGCATCGGCCTGGTCATCGGCGGCACCCACACCGAGGAGGCCACCGCCATCCGCGCGGCCTACAAGGACACCTTCTTCCTGATCCCCGGCTACGGCGCACAGGGCGGCAAGGCGGCGGACATCGCGCAGTACCTGACCAAGGGCAACGGCGGCGTTGTCAACTCCAGCCGCGGCATCCTGCTGGCCTACAAGAAGCAGCCCGGCGTTGCCTTTGACGAGGCTGCCTACAACGAGTGCGTGCGTATGCGGGAGGATATTCAGGGTGAATGCAACAAGCTGTAATCTGACGGTCCTGCGCCAGGAAACCGTCGCAGAGGATATTATGCGCCTTACGGTCCAGTGGCAGGACCACAGCCGCGAGCCCCACGCCGGGCAATTTTACATGCTGCGCGCCTGGGCCGCGGACGCCACGCCGATTCTTTCCCGCCCCATCAGCGTTGACGACTTTGACAACCAGACCGGCGCACTGACCTTCCTATATCAGGTCAAGGGCGAGGGCACCCACAAGCTGGCCGCGCTGAAAAAGGACGACACGCTGACCGTGACCGGCCCCTGCGGCAACGGCTTTGACACTGCCGCACTGGCCGGGCAGTACAAGCGCATTGCCGTGGTCGGCGGCGGCATCGGCACCGCGCCGCTGCTGCTGCTCTGCAAGGAGCTCTGCCGCGCGGGCGTGCGCCCCGACCTGTTCGTGGGCTTCCGCGACACGACCTACGGCATGGACCGCTTTGTGCCCTGGTGCCGCGACATCTACGCCGCAACCGACTCTGGCAAGGAGGGACACCACGGCCTGGTCACCGACCTGCTGGACGTGAGCAAGTACGACATTGTGCTGACCTGCGGCCCCATGGTCATGATGCGCGGCGTGGCTAAGCTCTGCGCCGCCGCTGGCGTGCCCTGCCTGGCCAGCCTTGAAAAGAAGATGGCCTGCGGTCTGGGCGCGTGCCTGGGCTGCACCTGCCATACGAAAATCGGCCCGGTCACCGTCTGCAAGGACGGCCCGGTCTTTAACGCACAGGAGGTGTTTGACTGATGGCAGACCTGCATGTTGATTTTCTCGGCAAGCGGCTGGCCGGGCCGGTCATCGCGGCCAGCGGCACCTTCGGCTTCGGCCCCGAGTACGCGGGCATTGAGGATCTGCGCGTGCTGGGCGGCATCTCCGGCAAGGGGCTGACCCTGAACGGCCAGCCCGGCAACGAGGGTGAGCGCCTCTACGAGACGCCGTCGGGCCTGATGAACTCCATCGGCCTGCAGAACCCCGGTGTGCAGCACTTTATCGACCACGAGCTGCCTGCCATGCGCCGGTGCGGCACCACCGTCTGGGCGAACCTCGGCGGCCACACGATTGAAGAAAACGTCGAGGGCGTGCAGATGCTCTGCGCCGCGGGCGTGGATTTTATTGAGCTGAACATCAGCTGCCCCAACGTCAAGCAGGGCGGTCTCGCGTTCGGCATCCGCGCGGCAGACGCCGGCGAGGTCGTCAGCGCGGTGCGCAAGGTCTGCACCGTGCCGCTCATCGTTAAATTGAGCCCGCAGGCCGAAAGCATCCCCGAGATGTGCAAGGCCGTTGAGGCTGCCGGCGCGGACGCCATCAGCCTGTGCAACACCTTCCAGGCGTGCGCGATCGATCTGGAAAAGCGTCGTCCCGTGTTCAACAACACGTTTGCGGGCCTGTCCGGCCCGGCGGTGCGCCCCATCGCCCTGCGCATGGTCTGGCAGGCCGTAGGGGCCGTCAGCATCCCCGTCGTGGGACTGGGCGGCATTCTGACGGGCAAGGACGCCTTGGAGTTCATCATGGCCGGTGCAGCGGCGGTACAGGTCGGCACCGCGAACTTCCTGGACCCGAAGGCCTGCACCCGCATCACGAACGAGATCGGCCAGTGGATGGACGCCCACGGCGTCAAGACGCTGGATGAGATCAGAGGGTGCGCACGGTAAATCACCGATTGCCTTCCCCTCAGGGGGAAGGTGCCCCACCATATACATTTTGCTTGCATTTTTATACAAAATATGCTACTATAAGTTGAATAACATACAGGAGGAACAAATTATGGCACGCGAAGCACTTGAAGTTTTAAAGGAATGTGAAGCATTTTTAGAGGGGCACTTCCTGCTTTCCTCCGGGCGCCACTCCGGCGCTTACTGCCAGATGGCATTTCTGCAGCAGTACCCCGACAAGGCCGCCGAGGTCATGGCCCCGGTTGCCGAGAAGCTCAAGGAGCTGAACATTGACGTCGTGGTCGGCCCTGCCATGGGCGGCATCGTCTACGCCTACGAGCTGGGCCGCCAGATGGGCAAGCGCGCCATCTTCACCGAGCGCGTCGACAACGTCATGACTCTCAAGCGCTTCAGGATCAACCCGGGTGAGCGCTGCATCATCGCCGAGGACGTCGTCACCACCGGTGTTTCCAGCCTCGAGACCAAGCGCGTCATCGAGGAAAACGGCGGCATCTGCGTGGGCATTGCCTGCGTCGTGGACCGCACCCGCGCCGAGGCCCCGTCCCCGATCCCCATCGTCGCCAGCGCCCTCAAGCTCGACCTGCCCAACTACGCCCCTGAGGAATGCCCCATCTGCAAGGAGGGCAAGCTCCCGCTGGTGCACCTGGGCAGCCGCAAAATGAAGGAAGCTGCGAAGCAAACCCTGTAAAAGATAGGAGATAGGAGATGGGTACAGTTTACCTTTTCTCCTCTCTCCTCACTCCATATCTTAAATGTAAAGTGAGAGGCTACCAACTATGCAGGCATATCTGATATTGGCCAATGGCCGGGTGTTCCGCGGCGTCAGCGTAGGCTGCCCCGGTACCACCATCGGTGAGGTCGTCTTTGCAACCGGTATGGTCGGCTTTGAGGAAACCCTGACCGACCCCAGCTACTACGGCCAGATCATCACCCAGACCTATCCGCTCATCGGCAACTACGGCATGAACAGTGAGGATGTCGAGAGCACGAAGATTTGGGCCAGGGGCTACATTGTGCGCGAGGCGTGCAAGACCCCGTCCAACTTCCGCAGTGAGGAAACGCTGGATGCCTTCCTGAAAAAGAACGGCATCATCGGCATTGAGGGCATCGACACCCGCAGCCTGACCCGCACCCTGCGGGAGAGCGGCGTTATGAACGGCGCGATCACCACCGAGTTCGACCCCGACGCCGAGCCCGAGAAGAAGGCCGCGCTGCTGCCCGAGATCGCCGCCTACGCCGTTGTCGACGCCGTCAAGGCCGTCACCTGCCGCGAGGCCGTGACCTATGAGCCGACGGCTGCCGGTGCATGGGGTGACACGCCGCTGCACGTGGCGCTGCTCGACCTGGGCTGCAAGAACAACATTGTGCGCTGCCTGCAGAAGCGCGGCTGCCGCGTGACCGTGCTGCCCGGCACGACCACCGCCGCCGATCTGGCCGCCCTCAACCCCGACGGCCTTATGCTCTCCAACGGCCCCGGCGACCCGGCAGAGAACGTGGAAATCATCGCGAACATCCGTGAAATGCTGAGCACCGGCATCCCGACCTTCGGCATCTGCCTGGGCCACCAGCTGACCGCCCTGGCCGCCGGTGCCAAGACCTGCAAGCTGAAATACGGCCACCGCGGCGCCAACCAGCCCGTCACCAGCCCGGCCAAGCAGCGCACCTTTATCACCAGCCAGAACCACGGCTACGCCGTTATGGCGGACACCCTGCCCGAATCCGTCGGCCAGATGATCTACTTCAACGCCAACGACGGCACCTGTGAGGGCGTCGACTACTTGAAATGGAACTGCTTCACCGTGCAGTTCCACCCCGAGGCCAACGGCGGCCCCAAGGACACCGAATTTCTGTTTGACCAGTTCGTCAGCCGTATGCTGGCCGCGAAAGGAGTAATCAACAATGCCTAAAGACCCGCGTATCAAAAAGGTACTGGTCATCGGCTCCGGCCCCATCATCATCGGTCAGGCGGCAGAGTTTGACTACTCCGGCACGCAGGCCTGCCGTGCGCTGAAATCCGAGGGCGTCGAGACCGTCCTCGTCAACTCCAACCCCGCCACCATCATGACCGACCCCGACATTGCCGATCATGTTTACATTGAGCCGCTGACCGCCGAAGTCATCGAGCGCATCATCGAGAAGGAGAAGCCCGACGCCATCCTGCCGAACCTGGGCGGCCAGATGGGCCTGAACCTGTCGATGGAGCTGGCCCGCAGCGGATTTTTGGACCGCAGCGGCGTCCGCCTGCTGGCCTGCAAGCCCGACACGATTGACCGCGCCGAGGACCGCCAGCTGTTCAAGGACACGATGGAGAAGCTGCACCAGCCCATCATCCCTTCTAAGGTTGTGGAAGATCTGGACGACGCGCTGGACTTTGCCGAGGTCATCGGCTACCCCGTCATCGTCCGCCCCGCCTTCACGATGGGCGGCACCGGCGGCGGCATCTGCGAGGACCGCGAGAAGCTGCACGAAATTGCCACAAACGGTCTGCGCCTGTCCCCGATCCATCAGATCCTCGTTGAGAAGTGCATTTCCGGCTGGAAGGAAATCGAGTACGAGGTCATGCGTGACTCCAAGGGCAACGTCATCACGGTCTGCAACATGGAGAACCTTGACCCCGTCGGCATCCACACCGGCGACTCCATCGTCGTCGCGCCCAGCCAGACCCTGTCCGATAAAGAGTACCAGATGCTCCGCACCGCCGCGCTGGACATCATCACCGAGCTGGGTATCGAGGGCGGCTGCAACTGCCAGTTTGCCCTGAAGCCCGACAGCTTTGAGTACGCGGTCATTGAGGTCAACCCCCGTGTGTCCCGCTCCTCCGCGCTGGCCTCCAAGGCGACGGGCTACCCGATTGCCAAGGTCGCGACCAAGATCGCGCTCGGCTACACGCTGGACGAGATCACGAACGATGTCACGGGCGAGACCTGCGCCTGCTTTGAGCCGGCCCTCGACTATGTCGTCGTCAAATACCCGAAGTGGCCGTTCGATAAGTTCGTCTACGCCGACAAGTCTCTGGGCACCCAGATGATGGCCACCGGCGAGGTCATGGCCATCGGCAACAACTTTGAGCACGCCATGATGAAGGCCGTTTCCTCCACCGAGCTCGGCCTGGACACGATGACGCTGCCCGATTTCGAGAAGCTGACGACGGAAGAAGTCATCGAGCACCTGCATGTGCAGGACTCCGAGCGCGCGTTCTGCGTCTACGAGGCCCTCAAGCGCGGCGTGGCGCACGACGTCATTTACGACATCACCAAGATCGACTGGTGGTTTCTCGACAAGCTGCAGCATCTGGCCGACATTGAGATGGGCCTGAAAAACGGCGAGCTGACGACGGAAAAGTACCTGAATGCCAAGAGGTTCGGTTTCCTCGACAAAACGATCAAGCGTCTGGCGGGCGTGGACACCCTGCCCGAGGCCCCGAAGGCCGCGTTCAAGATGGTCGATACCTGCGCCGCAGAATTTGCCGCCAAGACGCCGTATTTCTACTCCACCTACGACGAGGACAACGAAGCGAAGCCGTTCATTGCCGAGCGCAGCGACCCCGACAAGAAGAAGGTCCTTGTTTTCGGCTCCGGCCCCATCCGCATCGGTCAGGGCATTGAGTTTGACTATTGCTCGGTCCACGCGGTCTGGACGCTGAAGCAGCACGGCTGCGAGGCCATCCTTGTCAACAACAACCCCGAGACGGTCTCCACCGACTTTGACACCGGCGACCGCCTGTACTTTGACCCGCTGAACCCCGAGAGCGTCGACCACATCATCGAGACCGAAAAACCGGACGGCTGCCTTGTGCAGTTCGGCGGCCAGACCGCCATCAAGCTGGCCAAGCACATGGACGACATCGGCC
>ERZ773185.2503-NODE-2503-length-11751-cov-5.613714_pt1 | contig 11751 bp, 9 predicted proteins | sample MGYA00580531_ERZ773185 | MGnify/ENA primary metagenome ERZ773185 (study PRJEB29015, sample SAMEA2737799) | human gut metagenome | biome: human gut; feature: human-associated habitat; material: faeces | place: China | collected 2012 ...
GACGCATCCGGTTGATGGTCTCGACCATATGCACCGGGATACGGATGGTACGGGCCTGGTCGGCGATGGCGCGGGTGATGGCCTGACGGATCCACCAGGTCGCATAGGTGGAGAAGCGGAAGCCGCGGTCGCAGTCGAACTTCTCAGCCGCCTTGATGAGGCCGATGTTGCCCTCCTGGATGAGATCGAGGAAGGCCAGATTGTGGCCCACATGCTTCTTGGCGATGGAGACCACCAGACGGAGGTTCGCTTCGCTCAGGCTGCGGCGGGCGTTCAGGCCGTCGCGGCGGGTCTTCAGCAGCTCCTGACGGCGCTCCTCGGTCAGGGGGCCGTTCTCCACAGCCTCCATGGCCTCTTCCTCAGCAGCCTTTTCCTCGGCGTCCTCGCTGGGCTTCTCGTTGCCCTCTTCGTCGATATCCTCGGTGTAGCTGCGGCTGTTCTCATCCTCCTCGAACGAGAAGCGGGCGCTGTTCTTCTTGATGTACTCGGTCGCACCGTACTTCTGGCGGTCGGCCTGCAGGATGTGGGCAGCCTCGGCACCGGCGTGGATGCGCTTGCTCAGATCAACTTCCTGTTCCGCGCTCAGCAGAGGGATCTGGCCGATCTGCTTGAGGTAGTTCTTGACGGGGTCGTCCAGCAGCTCATCCATCGCAGCCTTCAGGTCGGCAGGGTTCTCCTCGGCGGCCTCTTCCTCGTCGTCGCCGCCCAGACCCAGCTCGTCGCTGTTGTTCTCGGCGTTCTCCACCTCGGCGATGATGCTGTCCACGTCCAGATTCACATCGGCGTCGGCCTCATCCTCGATGATCTTGATGCCGCGCTCTTCAAGGAGCGTATAGAGCGTTTCCACATCCATCCTGCACTGTGCAGCCAAAGTTTTGGCCTCCTGTGCCGACAGGGTGCCTTCGCCTTTCGTCAACAGTTCCTTCAAAGTCATGCCCATTTCGCTCTCTCCTTCTCACTGCGGGGGAAGCGCCCCGCAAGTGAACTTGTCTCATAGTTTCGGTCTTGCTTCTTAAATCACAAGACCTCCGTTGACGCCGAACACCTGGCCGGTGATGTAGCCGGCGTCTTCTCCGGCGAGGTACAGCAGAAGCTTTGCCACCTCTTCGGCGGTGCCGAGACGGCCCACAGGGGTCTCTTCGGCCAATGCCGCTTTGTCCTCAGCAGTGAACGAAGCCATCATATCGGTGTCGATGACGCCGGGGGCCACGCAGTTCACGGTAATGCCGCTGGGACCTTCTTCTTTTGCCAGTGCCTTGGTCAGGCCGATGAGGCCCGCTTTGGCGGCGGAATAGTGTACCTCGCAGCTGCCGCCGGTCTGGCCCCACATGCTGCTCACGGTGAGGATACGGCCCGCTTTGCGGCGTATCATCCCGGGCAGGGCCAGCTGGCAGAGGTTGAACGCACCGGTCAGGTTGACGTCCAGCATCCGCTGCCACTCTTCCGGCGTGATGTCGGTGAACAGCTTTTGCTGGGCGATGCCCGCGTTGCTCACCAGCACATCCACCCGGCCCAGCGCCTGCTCGGCGGCGCGGAAGGCCAGCTCACAGCTGGCCCGGCTGGCCACGTCACACTGGACGGCCAGTACGCCCGGCAGCTCTTTTTGCAGGGCTGCGGCGGCCTCGGCGTTGGTGTGGTAGAACACTGCCCCCCGGTAGCCCGCCGCATAGAATGCGCGGGCTGCTGCTGCGCCGATGCCCCGGTCGCCGCCCGAGATGAGGACGGTGCGGCCCTTCGCCGCCGGGGCAGTGCTCTGGGGCTCTGCCGCAGGTTCCGGCTCGCGTTCCGGTCCCGATGCTGGTGTGTTCTCCGGTGCAGCGCTGACCGGCGTTTCCCTCGTTTCCTGCACCGGCGGTGCGGCCACAACCGCTTCTTCCGGCTCGGGCAGGGTCGGCCTGCGCTGTTCTTTCTTCGGCCCGGCGTCTGCAAGGTCAAATGTCAGCTCAAATTCGTCGTTGTACAAGAGTCAAACCCTCCTGTCCACTATTTTCGGCCGCAGCGCCTCTTCGTGTCAAAGCCTCTGCGGCGGGAAAGGAAACAGCTTCCCCCACCCCGCCGGAGCTGCGCTCTGCTCACTTTTTCCGGTCTAGGCCGGCTCTGCGGCGCGCCCGGCGGCATTTGTGTGGTTTCGACAAGTTTCCATTGAATAATATAGCACAATCGGGCGAAAAAATAAAGTGGTCACCGGTGATTTTTTCACGCAGTTCCCACTTTTTTCACAGATTCAGGGGTTCACGGGCGGCTTCCAGCGGGGCTTTGCGGCCCGCCTGGCCCGCAGTGAAACGAAAAATTCCTGCAAAAGCTGCTGTGCCTCATCGGCCCGCAGTCCCTTCTCGATGACGGGGTGATGGTTGAAGGGCTGGGCGAAGAGGTCTGTCACCGAGCCGCAGCAGCCCGCCTTGACGTCGGCGGCACCGTACACCACCCGCTTGATGCGGCTGTTGATGATGGCGCCGCTGCACATGGGGCAGGGTTCCAGCGTCACGAACAGCTCACACTGCCACAGCCGCCAGCCGCCCAGCTTTTTGCAGGCCGCGTCGATGGCCAGCAGCTCAGCGTGGTGGAGGGCGTTTTTCTCCGTCTCGCGGGTGTTGTGGGCGGCAGAGATGATCTCTCCGTCCTTCGCCACTACCGCGCCCACCGGCACTTCGCCCAGTGCAGCGGCCTTTCGGGCCTCTTCCAGCGCCGCGCCCATCAGCTCAAAATCGGTCATCCCATTCCCCTTTCTGCCAGCCGTGCGGCAAACACGAAGCAGTTATTTATAATATGTAACGCGCTGCCGGGCCATACGCTCTTCGCTTTCTGGGCCGCCCAGCCGAAGATGAGCCCCATGCCCAGCGCATAGGCCCGGGCCGTCCAGCTGCCGTGCAGCGCCGCAAAAATCACCGCCTGCACCACCACAGCCCCCGCGCCGCCCAGCGGCTGCAAAAGATAGAGCGCCCCGCCCCGGAAGGCAAGCTCTTCCGCCAGAGGGGTCACAAGGCAGATGCGCAGCGCAGCCCACGCGAGGGCCGCGCCCTCGGGCAGAGCCGTCTTTTCCGCCGGGAGCAGCAGCTGTGCTCCCGCTGCCAGCAGCCCCCAAAGCACGGCCGCCTCGGCCAGGACCCGGCACTGAGCCGGAAAAGATGGCTTTTCCGTTTCCCTTATCAGTCTTTTCACGGCGCACCCTCCTGTCGGCGGACATTGTACCATACTGCCGCCCCGTTTTGCAAGCAGTTCTTCGTTCATTCGAAGAAATTTCACTCAAAAGATTGACATTCCGCCCGGCGTTCTGGTATACTTTGTACGACTTTTTTATAGATTTGTCGTTTTACCAAAGACACACGATGAACGCACCCATGGAGGTACGAGCTATATGATACGCATTCTTACCGATTCTGCATCCGACATCCTGCCCGCCGAGGCCGCGCAGCTGGGTGTGGACGTCATCCCCCTCAACGTCACCCTCGAGGACGGCACCGTCATCCGGGACGGCGTGGACCTGACTCCCAGCGAGTACTACGAGCACATGGCCGGCTGCAAAAAGCTGCCCACCACCAGCCAGCCCAGCCCTGAGCTGTTCGAAAAGTTCTACGCCGAGGCTGCTGCCGCCGGAGACGAGGTCGTGGGCATCTTCCTGTCCCATGAGCTGTCCGGCACCTATCAGTGTGCGAAGCTGGCCGCAGACCTGGCCAACGTGGACAACGTCCTCTTCGTGGACAGCACCAATGTCTGCCTCGGCGAGGGTCTGCTGGTGCGTCTGGCCGCACACCTGCGGGATGAAGGCAAATCTGCCGTCCAGATCGCCGCCACCCTCGAGCACGCCAAGGAGCACCTGCACCTCGTCGCCGCCATCGACGACCTGAAGTATCTGCGCAAGGGTGGCCGTCTGCCCGCCGCCGTCGCCGTGGCCGGCGGGATGCTGGGCATCAAGCCCCTCATCACCATCAAGGAGGGCAAAGTCGCCATGGCCGGCAAGGCCCGGGGTCTGCCCGGCGCATACGTCGCCCTCTTCAAGAAGATAGAGGAGCTGGGCGGCGTCAATCCCCGTTTCCCTTCTCTGGCCGGTTACACCATCAGCATCCGCGAGGTGAACCCCATCCAGACCTATCTGGTCGATAATCTCGGCCTTCCCGAGCCGCTGGTGCGCCAGATCGGCTGCGTCATCGGCACCCACGCCGGTCCCGGTGCGTTTGGTCTGGCCTTCTTTGATAACGGGCTGGTCATCGACTGATAGGATATAATAAAAGGCTGCTGTGCAGACGCACAGCAGCCTTTTTTCGTTTTTACTTACAGCATATCCATGATGAGCTTGCCCAGCAGGAGCACCAGCACCACGAGCATCATGGGGCGGATGAACTTTGCGCCCTTTCTCAGGGCGAAGTGGGAGCCGATGATGTTGCCGACGATGTTGCTGATGGCGCAGGGGATGCCCACCGGAAAGACCACCAGCCCGCTGCTCAGATAGGTGAAGAGGCTTGCGTAGTTGCTGGCGAGGTTGAGCACCTTGGCGTTGCCGTTGGCGGTGCGCAGGTCGAAGCCCATCAGGCTGGTGAAAGCGATGATGGCAAAGGTCCCGGTGCCAGGCCCCACCATGCCGTCGTACAGACCGATGCCAAAGCCGATGCCCAGGGCCAGCAGGGCCTTTTTCAAATTCAGGGTGCCGTCGTCCCGGTTCTCGTCCGGGAGATTGCGACGCCACAGGATGACGACTGCCGCGATGGGCAGGATGATGAACATCATCATCTGCAGCACCTCATCACTGAGCATCAGGACGATGTGTGCGCCCAAGGCACTGCCCGCAAAGCTTCCGATGGCGGCGAGGATGCCGACCTTGAGGTTCATCGCGCCGTTCTTGAAGAAACTGGCCGTGGCGAACGTCGTGCCGCAGGCGGCGCTGAATTTGTTGGTGGCGTAAGTATAGTGAGGCGGCAGGCCCGCGAAGAGATAGGCCGGCAGGCTGATGAGCCCGCCGCCGCCCGCTGCCGAATCGACAAAACCCGCAAAGCCGGTCATGAACACCAGAAATGCCATCATCGGCAGGCTGATTTGAATACCCATTGTTATGATTCCCCTTAATATTCCTATTTCTTCCACGATTTTACTTGTACAGCTCACCCTCGCAGGCCAAAATCTGGTCGAGTATCATCCGGGACACCCGGGCGCCGTAGACCATGGAGGGATGGTCATTGTACTCGATGATGTCGTGGAATTCCTTGTTCATCAGGACGATGACATACTCGCCGTAGGGGGTGTGGACGATGCCGCCGTCGTTGCGGCAGGCGTTCATGCTGCCGCTCTTGCTGGCCACCCAGATGAGTTCCGGCTCGCCGGTCTCCTCGCAGTCGAGATAGAACTGAGGGAAGTCATGGGTCAGCATGGTATTGTAGTGCTGCTGACGGAAGATGGCCAGCATCTCAGCGCTGGCCTCAGCGCTGACGAGCGTTCCCTTTGCCACCTGCGCAAACAGCGAGGCGTAGTCCCGGGGCGTCGTGGTGCCGAGGTCGTCGTAAATATCAAAGTGGAGCGGGTTGTGCAGGACGGTGTGGGCAAAGCCCATTTCCCGGATGCAGGCGTTGATGGTGTCCAGCCCCAGATAGTCGATGACCATGTTGGTAGCGATGTTGTCGGAGCAGATGATCATCATGGTGGCGGCGTCTTTAACTTTCAGACTTGCGCCCACGCCCAGCGCCCGGAGCATACCGGAACCGTCCACAAAGTGCTCGGGCTTGTAAGTGATTTTTTCCTCGAGGCTGGCTTTGCCCCGGCTGGCCTGCAGATACAGGGCTGCGAGGATATATGCCTTGATGGTGGAAGCCGTCTCAAATTCCTCGTCAGCGCCGATTTCGACCGTGTGGCCGTGCAGATCGTCCACAAAGACGCTCATCTTGCCCTGATAGGAATACAGCTCGGCGGCAATACGCTTTTCCAGCGTCATGTTTTTATCCATTTTGGAATCTCCATGTCGTTTTATACATTATTTAGAGGTTTTCTTCGAAGAACCGCCGGGCGTTGCGGTAGAAAATGGCCTCTACCTCGTCCTCGGTGAAGCCCTCGCGGCGGAGTGCGTCGGCCAGCAGCGGGAGCTTGGAACAGTCGTCCATTTCCAGCTTGCCGCCGATGCCGTCGAAGTCACTGCCCAGACCGATGATCTCAATACCGCCCACCTGCTTGAAGTGGGCCGCGTGCTTTGCCATCAGGGCCGTGGTGCTGCGGCAGAGCTTTTCTTCGGGCTGGTTGTCGAGGAAGCCGCTGCAGTAGTTCAGACCCACGAGGCCGCCCTTGTTGGCGAGGGCGCGGATCATCTCGTCGGTGAGGTTGCGGCAGTGGGGTGCGAGGGCGCGGCAGTTGGAGTGGCTGGCCGCAAAGGGGCGGGGGCTGGAGTGCTCCACAATGTCCCAGAAGCCCTTGTCGGACAGGTGGCTCACATCTGCGATGATGTGCAGACGCTCCATCTCAGCCAGGAACTCGAAGCCCTTTTCTTTCAAGCCCGTCTCGGTGTTGGGGGTGCAGGGCCAGATGTTGTGGCCCCCGCCGGGGACGACGTTGGGGCTGGCAAGCTCGTTCTCGTGGTTCCAGGTCAGGGTCATCATGCGGACGCCCAGCTCGTACATCCGGCGCAGCACACCGATGCTGCCCTTGCAGCAGCCGCCCTCTTCAATGGTGAGCATTCCGCTGATCTTGCCCTCGGCGGCGTTTTTTCGGATGTCAGAGGGTCGATACACCGGAGCAATATCCTCTGGGTATTTTTCCATGATGCGTTTGAAGACGTCGATTTCTTCCAGCGCCGTCACCAGCGGGTCGGCACCGGGGGTCTTGTCGCCCAGATTGACAAAGGCGGCGAAGCACTGCAGCATATAGTCGCCCTTTTTCAGTTTCTGCAAGTCGATGTGCAGATCATTCTGCGCAAAGCTCTTGGGCGTACCCGCCTTTTCGGCGTAGCGCAGCTCACTCAGGGTATCACAATGTAGATCAAAGACTTTCATGGTTATCTCCTTTTAGAAAATACTCCCCACCGCATACAAACACTTCACCAGATCCTCCCGATACAGCGGGTCGCTCGACTCAAGGCTGTTGATGACCACACCGCCGCTGACGGCGGCACCGGTGGAGTGGATATACCGCCCTTCGCCCAGATAAAGCGCCACATGGCCGGGGAAGAAGAGAGCATCGCCGGGCTTTTTGTTCTCGAAGGCCACCTCATGCATCGGCCAGCCCTCGATGATCTTTGCGTCGCGGTAGATGAGCACACCGCACTGCATGTAGGCGCTGCTGACAAGGCCTGAGCAGTCGATGCCCCGGCCCGACTTGCCGCCCCAGCGGTACTCGGTACCCATATACTTCTTTGCCTGCTCACAGACAGCGGCGCGGAAAGCATCTTCGCTGCCGCCGTACCAGCGTGCCACAGCTTCCGGCACGAGCTTGTCTGCCGTCGTGTCCAGCGTCTCGGCCAGCGCGTCATTGAAAGCAAGGCCCTCTCTCTGGGAGAAGACCGCCGTCATCGCATATTTCACCGGCTCCAGCGCCACGTCCCGGACATAGCCCGTCCGGCCATCCGTCAGCAGGACTTTCGCCCAGCCCTTGTGGGCCTCGACCTCTTCGGCGGTCTCAGGCTGGCGACGGAGAACGCCTCCCCGCTCCAATTCCATCATCCGGACGCCCTGCACCTTGGGCAGGCTGAGGACATCCGTAGCGCGGCCCACGAGAACGAGGTCTGCCCCCAGATACTCCCACAGCTCCTCCTCGCGGACAAACTGCAATTCCCGCTGATTCACATAGCCATGGTAACCGTAAAAGCTGACCACTTCGGCCACATCGGGCGGCAGCTGGACGCCCGCAGCGGTCACGCCGCCGGGCGCAGTTCGCACCTGACAGGCCTGCCCATACAGGCCTTCATCTCCGATTGTGGAGACAAGACCCGCCTCGCCCTCTTTGATGGTCTGGGGCAGGTCGTAAATGGTGCCTACCGGCACCGAAAACAATGCGTATTTCATGGTTCGCTCCCCTCCAGCAGCTGCAGCAGCTCATCCGGCCGCATCGAGAGGATGGCACCATCGGCGGTGCCGGTCACGGTGTCGGCCAGCGACTGCTTGGCCTGCTGCAATTCCACGATTTTTTCTTCAATGGTATCCTGTGCAATGAGCTTATACACCTGCACCGGGTTCTGCTGGCCGATGCGGTAGGCGCGGTCGGTGGCCTGATTCTGGGCGGCGACGTTCCACCATGGGTCGTAGTGGATGACGATGTCCGCCGCCGTCAGGTTAAGGCCAGTGCCGCCGGCCCGCAGCGAGATGAGGAAAACGCTCACCTCTCCCCCGTTGAACCGCCGGACCAGCTCCGCCCGGACGGGCTTCGGCGTCGAGCCCTGCAGCGTAAAGTGGCTGATGCCCTCGGCGTCCAGACGCTTTGCCAGCAGCTCGAGCATCGAGGTGAACTGGCTGAACAGCAGGATGCGGTGGCCGCCCTCCACGGCGCTGGAGACAAGCTCCACGCAGGCGTCCAGCTTGGCGCTGCCACCCTCCCAGTTGTCTGCGATAAGGCGCGGGTCGCAGCAGATCTCCCGCAGCCGCATGAGGACGGCGAACACCGCCATCTTGTCCTCGGGCTTTGCGGCCTGCAGCTTCTCCCGGGCGTCCACCACAGCGGCCAGATAGAGCTTGCGCTGCTCCTCTTCCAGCTCGATGCGGTAGACATTCTCGGTCTTGGGCGGCAGCTCCTTCAGCACATCCGACTTCATGCGGCGGAGGATGAAGGGGCCGGTCAGCTGATTGAGACGCCGCACGGCGGTCTGGTCTTCCTCCTGCACGATGGGCTTCTCGAACCGGCTGCAAAAGCTCTTGTAGGGCGGCAGATAGCCCGGCATCAGGAAGGAGAAGATGCTCCACAGCTCGCCCAGCCGGTTCTCCACCGGCGTACCGGTGAGGGCGAACCGCACCCGGCTGCGCACTTTGCAGACGGCCTTGTATTTCTGGGTGGTGTGGTTCTTGATGGCCTGCGCCTCGTCGAGGATGCAGGCGTAAAACTCCTGCCCCTCGTAAAGCGCCTCGTCACGCCGCAGCAAATCGTAGCTGGTCACCACGAGGTCGGCGGCGGGCCAGCTCTCAGCCAGCTCGGCGCGGTGGGCGGCGTCGCCATCCACCACCACGCAGGAGAGTTCGGGCGTGAATTTCTGACACTCCTCGGCCCAGTTCAGCACCAGCGAGGCCGGGCAGACGATCAGGCTGGGCAGAGTCTGGCCGTTCTGCTTCATGGCCAGCAGGTAGCTCAGCACCTGCACCGTCTTGCCCAGGCCCATATCGTCGGCGAGGATGCCGCCCATGCCGTAACCGTCCAGCGTCCGCAGCCAGCGGTAGCCGTCCCGCTGATATTTGCGCAGGGTCTTTTGCAGGGAGACAGGCGGGGCATACTCACTGTCCTTGACGGCGTGGAAGCTCCGGCTGATGCGCCGGAAGGCGTCATCCCGGTTGAAGCGCACACCGGTCTGGCCCGACAGCGCCCAGTCGAGGCTGGGCGCACGGTAAAGCGGAAGCTGCGCATGATTCTGGCCCAGCTTTGCGCCGGAGAGTTCCAGCGTTTCGTTCAGTTCGTCCAACACTTCCAGCGAGTCATCCAGCCGCAACAATCGGCCATCCCGCAGGCGGTGGTAGCGCTTTTTCTGGTGGAGCGACTTGAGCAGAGCTTTCAGCTCGCTCACCGGGAATTCGCCAGTGTCCACCTCCAGATCAAGCACACTGCCCTGTACCGACACACCCACCGAGATCTTCGGCGGCGCAGCCTGCAAGTCGCGGAATGCATCGCTGAGGTAGACTTCGCCCTCCGCCAGCAGGGCAGGCACACCCTCTTCAAGGAAAGTAACAAGGGTATCCTCGTCGTCTGTGCCATATTCGGCGGGGCTGGTGTCGGTCTGCTGGGTCAGATAAGTTTGGAGCAGCCGCCCGGCCCGACGCTCTGCGCGGGCGTCCCTCAATAAATCGACCGGGGCCGCAAAAGGCGTCACCCTGTCTTCCCCATACAAAAATTCCGGGTGGGCGCGGACGGCCCCCATGTGGGGCGCATCCAGATAAAACTGCACCACCGGCTCCAGCGGTATCTGATTCAAAAGCAGCCGGTCAGGGTCGTCGATGGTGATCTTCCGGCCCAGCTCCGGCAGCACGAAGCTGCAAAACGACACGGCATCCTTGCTGGTGAAAAAGAGTCCGCTGCCGCAGAGGGCGTTCAACGCGGGCAGCAGACGGGCCGCTTCGGCTCGTTCCAGTTTCCAGATGGTGTCTTCATTATAAAGGTAGCTGTAGTCGAGGCCCTGCAATGTGTACAGACTGGGCTCCACCACGATGTGTACGCCGCCCCTCTTCTTCTCGACCCGCAGCGTCAGCGCGGGCAGACCCTTTCGCAAGGTGTAGCCGCCCACCTCGCCCCTCGGCTCATATAATACCACCAGTTCATCCAGCAGCTCACCCGACAGCGGCACACTTCCAGCGGGGCCATTTGCGATGCTGCGGGTCGGGCGGCCCGTGGCGGCTTCCACGCTCTTCACCGTGTCCTGCTGGCGGCGGAGCAGCGTCAGAATTTTCTGTGCCTCGGAGGTAAAGGCGTCCCAGCGGTGGACAAAGGCCAGCGTTTTGCCGTAGCTGACGCTCCGCTCTTTCTCGATGGCCGTCAGCAGTTCCGGGATGCTTTTTACGACATACTGCCGCCCGCCGTCCGAAATGCGGAGGCGCAGCAGCGGCGGCTGTCCGGAGTAGTCCAGGATGAGCTCCGGTTCCAGTTCTGCGAAGCCTCGCTGCTGGCCGTCCGAGGCCGTCAGACTCTCCACCTCGGCCAGCGCGTCCTCCTGATAGGCCCGGAGAAGCTCCTGTGCCCGCACATCCGAGACAGGTTCATCGCCTCGCCATTTCCTGCCGAACAGCATCTCGAGACCGGAGACGTAGCTATCCTTCCGAGCTGCGGCTTCTTTAGCAAATTCTGTCCCGCGCTGCACACCCGGGATGTCCAGCAGTGCCTTCTTTTCCGGTTTTGACTCCGTCTTTTCTTCCGGCTCATCCACCTCATGCAGCAGCAGCGCACCGATGTGCTTGCAGCAGGGACCTTCGCCGTTTTCATTGAAAGGGCAGGTACAGCTGGCGCTGACGAAACTGCCGTTCTGGCGCAGCCACGCCTGGGTCCGGTAGAGGTTCCGGCCGCTGCCCCGCACGTCGGCGCTCAGATGGCGCACGCCGTTCTCCGCCGTCTCACATTCCAGATCCTGCACCCGGTTCTCGTATGCCTTGGCCCGTGCATAGATCGTGCTGCCCAGCAGATAGCGGATCTCTTCTCTGTCCATGTCTCTGCCCTCCCTCTTGCAAGCGTCCTATTGGTTAAGCATACCGCACCCGCCGACCAGATGCAAGAGCTTTGGACGAAAAAAGTCCCACACGCTTTCGCTGAAACGTGTGGGATGCTTTTACAGATTTTCTTTCAGCCAGTTTCCATTCATTTTGTAAAAAATTCTGTCATTGAGCCCTTTACCAAGCACAAAAGAAAACGCCCTGAGATCTCTCTCAGAGCGGCATATTCAAGTCGGCGACTACCTATTTTCACAAGCCGTTTCCAGCTAACTATCTTGGGCACGAGTGAGCTTAACTACTGTGTTCGGAATGGGAACAGGTGGAACCTCACCGTCATCGTCACCGACCATATGACTGGCTCAGTATACCATAAGGTCTACTGTTTGTCCAGTATTTCTTAGAAGGACGTGCCTTCAAAACTGAATAATCACTGCTTACATTTTTTCGT
>ERZ773185.2508-NODE-2508-length-11734-cov-2.877986_pt1 | contig 11734 bp, 11 predicted proteins | sample MGYA00580531_ERZ773185 | MGnify/ENA primary metagenome ERZ773185 (study PRJEB29015, sample SAMEA2737799) | human gut metagenome | biome: human gut; feature: human-associated habitat; material: faeces | place: China | collected 2012 ...
AATGGAAAGAAATTGAATGGACTGGTGAGACGGAGGGAAGAAGAACAGAGATTATATAAGACTCCGTGTGGAGCCGCCCAGCCGGTTCAGACTGTAAAAACAAATACAGGGGTGCAGACTATCCGAAAGGGCAGCAAGGGTGAAGCTGTAAGGAAGTTGCAGCAGGCATTGCTTAATCAGAAATTCAAATCCTGTGTTATTAATGGAAGAAAAAAGTATTTAGAAGTAGACGGAGATTTTGGCTCCATCACAGAGACAATCTTAAAGAGATGGCAGTCTTATAAAGGATTAAAAGTGGATGGAGTCTGCGGACCGAAAACATGGGCGAGCCTTGGGTATTAGTAAATACGCATGAACTTTTGAAAGCCGGAAGAAATTCCGGCTTTTTTTAATGAATAAACTATGATATGATAAATAACATAGTTGTGAAGCTATAAATAATAAAGATTAATCGAAAATTAAAGTTGGTACGCAAATGATAAAAGGATGACACAATGGGGATCAAAGTACTTAGGCGATCAGGGCTACAGTGCTATTGAAATCCTCCGTTACTTCTACGGCAACAGCATGTACATTAATACCGCAGAACAGGTATCAGGTGTACCGGCATCGTGGCCGCGGGTGGATCTGCAGGTTGGTTCCAGAGGCAATAATGTCCGCGTGATACAGGAGCAGTTAAATGCAATTGCAAGAAACTACCCGGCAATTCCGACCGTAACGGTAGATGGCATCTTCGGACCGGAAACAAGGGCGGCAGTACAGAAGTTCCAGTCGGTGTTCAACCTCCCGGACAGCGGAGTGGTAGATTATCCGACCTGGTATAAAATTTCGGAAATATACGTTGCTGTTACGAGAATTGCAGAATTATATCAGTAGGGAAGCAGATTTTTATTTGAAATATAATTGAGATAACAAAATAGCACCAACTGTCAAATGATGGTTGGTGTATTGTTTTTTGTTTCGTAGAAATAACATAATAACCACCATGGAGGAACTATGCCAAACTATAAATTAACCATACAGTACGAAGGGACAAGATATAAAGGCTGGCAGGAGCAGAAACATACAGAAGCGACCATCCAGGGAAAATTGCAGCGTGTCTTAGAGCGTATGACAGAAGAAGAGATAGATTTGCAGGGCTCCGGCAGGACAGATGCCGGAGTGCATGCGAAAGGTCAGATCGCACATTTTCATACAAAGGCAGTGTGGGATGTGGAGCAGATCAAAAAATATATGAACGAATATCTGCCGGAAGATATTGCGATATTACAGGTAGAGCAGGTAGACGGGCGTTTTCATTCCAGATTAAATGCCAAGTCAAAGACCTATGAATACCGCATCTATAAAGGAAGCAAACCGGATGTCTTTGAACGCAGGTATGTCTGGCCAATGGAAGAAAAATTAGACGTGGCGAAAATGCGGGAGGCTGCGGGGCATCTGACAGGGACACATGATTTTATGGCATTTTGCGGAAACCGCAGGATGAAAAAAACAACTGTCCGAACGATTTATCAGATAGAAATCGAAGAGACAGAACATGAGATCCGAATGCGCTTTACGGGAAGCGGATTTTTGCAAAATATGGTCCGTATTCTGACCGGAACCTTAGTAGAAGTCGGACGTGGAGAAAGGACACCGGAGGATATGGAGCGGATCCTTGAGAGTAGAGACCGTCAGCAGGCAGGATTTTTAATGCCGGCAAAAGGATTGACATTGATGGAAGTGAAGTACAAATGAGACAGGCAGAGAATTGGACGGTGTGGGCAAAAAAAGCCGATTTTCAGGAAATAGGAAAAAAATACGGTATTGATCAGGTGACAGCCCGGATCATGCGTAACCGGGATATTATTACCGATGAGGAGATCAACAATTATCTGAACGGAACGATGGACATGCTGCCATCGCCCTATCTGTTAAAAGACGTAAAAAAAGCTGCAGGAATTCTTGCAGAAAAGATAAAGTCGGGAAAGAAAATCTGCATTATTGGCGATTACGACATTGACGGAGTGCAGTCCTCTTATATTCTGTGGGAGGGAATTGAGAATTTAGGTGGAAAAGTCTATGTTACGATTCCTGACCGTATCAAGGACGGTTACGGGGTTAATGAGCAGTTAGTAGAAGCTGCCATAGAAGAGGGAGCGGACACGATCCTGACCTGTGACAATGGGATTGCAGCGGCAGATGCACTAAAAAGAGCAAAAGAAAACGGATTGACCATGAAATCCCGTTTTGCGAAGAAAACGGTGAACGAAAAGAGATTCTGCCGGATGCAGATGCGATCGTCAATCCAAAACAGAAAGATTGTGCCTATCCGTTCAAAGAAATCTGTGGAGCGGTTGTCGCATGGCATCTGATACGGGTACTTTATGATATGACAGGAAAAGGCATGGAGCAGGCAGATGTTTTTATTGAAAATGCGGCATTTGCAACGATAGGAGATGTCATGGAACTTCAGCACGAGAACCGGATCTTAGTAAAGGAAGGTTTAAAACGGCTGAATCAGACAAAGAGTATCGGCATGCGTTCTCTGATCGCATCCAATAAGCTGGATTTAGGAGGAATAAAGGCATACCATATCGGATTTGTACTTGGACCGTGTCTGAATGCGAGCGGTAGACTGGATACGGCAAAAAAAGCATTGTTTTTGTTAAAAACAAAAGATGAAGTTGATGCAGGAAAACTTGCAGAGGAGTTAGTAGAACTCAACACGAGCAGAAAAGCCCTGACGGAAAAAGGAATCGAGGATGCCATGCAGTGCATCGAAACACAGGGACTTTCAGAGGACAGGGTCTTAGTCATCTATCTGCCGGACTGTCACGAGAGTATTGCAGGAATTATTGCAGGACGCGTCCGGGAACGCTATCACAGACCGGTTTACGTTCTGACCAATGCAAAAGAGGGAGTCAAAGGCTCCGGGCGTTCCATAGAAGGATATTCCATGTATGAGGAACTCTGTAAATGTCAGGATCTGTTGGACAAGTTTGGCGGTCATCCGATGGCAGCCGGTTGCAGTATGCAGCGTGAAAACGTAGATATTTTCCGAAAGCGACTGAATGACCGTTGTACATTGACAAAAAAAGATCTACAGCCGAAAATACGCATTGATGTGCCGATGACGTTAGAATATCTGTCAGAGAAGCTGATCCATGAGTTTTCGGTTTTAGAACCATTTGGCAAAGGGAACGAAAAGCCGGTATTTGCAGATAAAGAGCTGCGGGTGCGGGATATCAGAATTGTCGGAACGAACCGGAAATTTGTACGGATGAAGCTGGTCGATAAAAAGAACCGGAGTTATCCGGCCATCTGTTTTGACGGAGATGCTTATGAGAATCAGAAATATTTAGAAGAACATAAGGAAAATCTTTCTATAGTGTATTATCCGCAGATCAATACATTTTTTGGCGAGGCACAGATAGAAGTTCTGATCACACACTTCCGTTAGAGGGGAGGAATGATAGAAGAATTCTAAAGATTTCCTTAAATTTGTCCGATACTTTTGACTTTATCAAGGTTCTATGTCAGAATGAATAAGGCAGATTTTACGAAAATGAAATGGAGGAAAAAAATGAAAAAGAATATAAAAAGAGTGATGGGTATTCTTTTAGCAGCAACTATGAGTATATCCCTTGTGATGCCTGCATTTGCATCCCAGACAAGTAATACGGATACAACGACTGAGGTACAGGAACAGAATGAACAGACAGATGCAAATGGAAGTGCGGATACTGCCGATGATGCACAGACAACAGGCGGCAGTTCTGCTCAGGGAACCGATGATTCGGAAAAAAGTGCAGCAGATAGTACGGGAAGTTCTAAGAATTCCGATACTTCAGATGTGAATGCTTCGGATACGGGAAGTTCCGACACAGACACAGATAAAAGGACTTCCGACAATGCAGCACAGGCAGCGGTAGAAGGCACCGTAACACAGGATACGGAAACCAAAAAGGAACCGGTAAAGGGAGAAGTTCAGACAGAAGTTGCAGACGATAATGTCGTGGTAGGAAAACATGACAAACCATATTTAGCACTTGGTGCAGACTTAACAGCAGAGCAGCAGGCAACCGTTCTTGGTCTGATGGGAATTGATCCGGCAAAACTTTCCGATTATGATGTGGTACAGGTAACCAATGCGATGGAGCATGAGTATTTAGACGCATATCTTCCATCCAGTACGATCGGAAGTCGAGCATTATCCTCCGTATTAATTATGGAAGGAAAAAAAGGAAGCGGAATCCAGATATCCATTAAGAATATTTCCTATTGTACAGTCGGAATGTATAAGAGTGCACTTGCAACAGCAGGACTTGAAGATGCAGAGATCATCGTAGCAGGGCCGTTCCCGATTTCCGGTACGGCAGCATTGATCGGTGCGTTAAAAGCATATTCAGAGATGACCGGAGATGAAGTGAAGGAAGACAGTCTCGATGCAGCAATGAACGAAATTGTTGTAACAGGTCAGTTAGCAGATGCGACCGGCGGAGATAAAGCGAAAGCAGAAGAGTTGATGGCATATCTGAAGCAGGAAGTCGTAAAGAATGATTTAAAAGATGATAAGAGTATCAACGAGGCGATTGAACAGGGATGTAAGGAGTTTGATGTCCAGCTGACGGATGACCAGAAAGCGAAATTATTAGATGTATTAAAGAAAATCAGTGACTTGGATTTAGACTGGAATACATTGAAAAATCAGGCATCGGATCTGTATGACAGACTCGATGAATTGGGATTACTGTCCAACAGCGGTATTGGAGCAAAAATAAAGAGCTTGTTCCAGTCCATTATAGATTTCTTTAAGAGTCTGTTTTAAGATGCGATAAAAAAGAGGATTGTTTAAATCCTCTTTTTTAATATCTCCAAAAACTTTTCAATTTGTAGTGGTGTTCCCTGTTTTTCCTGTACGGCTAAGCGGTTCTCTTCACTGAATCCGACTAAAATATCGTGATTGGCTTCCGCTAAATAGTCCATGATACCGTCAATGTCGGACTTGATATTTTTCGGACAGTGGATATATAAATGCTTGTTTGCCGTAATGTGCAGCGTATAGGAAATGCTGAAATGATACCAGAAAAATTTGTGCAGGGTAGAATGTTTGTAAACCCAGATAATTTCCCGGATCGGTACGATCGCAATTCCGTATTTAGAAGTTTCAATAAAATAATGCTCTGTGATAAACATATCATCCGTGGCAAGCTGTGGCAGTGTAGCAAGCTCTTCTTCTGCTTCGGCAAGAAGCTCCGCAGGTTTGCCAAAACGGGATAACTGCCGTACCGGTGGTGACAATAACGGAAAGCGGTAATAAATAACTAACAGGATCAGACTGATGAATGCATAGAGCATACTTGCAAAGTAGAGAAATAACAGCAGATAACTGCGAAAATTCCTACAGTCCGGTTCATTAATATAATAAGGACTTACCTTAGAAGCAATGCCGGTTTCCGTCCAGTTCAGATCTTTAGAAAGGTTGTCTAATACGTCTTTCGCAGCACGGTCACGTTTGGCAAGTCTGCCCTTGGTGTGTAAGGCAGTAATTTTTGGCAGTCCCTCTTCACTAGTGGAAGGGGAGAGCAGAACGAGGATACATTCATCACCGCGCATGGTATAGTAATAATAACCGGTCGTAAATCCAAGGCTTGTCTGTGTGTAGCCGGTAAAGTAAAGATCCGTAAGCTTTGTATCAATATAAGAAACATCCTGTTTGTAAAGTTTCGTTAAGGAATCATTGCTGTCCGCCTTTTCCGGAACTACGATCTCTGAAATCGGTGAAAGGATCCAGAGTGCAAGAAGCAGAATCAGATAAATGACCGGAGAGATCATTTTGGTACGGCATACATCCTTAATGTTTTTTGTAATATAGTGTTCGTAATTTTCCATCATAAATTTTAGTATAAAGGTTGTATTTGAAATAATCAAGGAGAAACGTGCGGATTGTGCGGTTGCTTTTCCTAAAAAAAATTGATACTATAAGAAGAATGGAGGATAGCCTATGGATGCGTATACAACATTTGCTCAGGTCTATGATCTTTTTATGGATAACGTTCCCTATGAGGAATGGAGCGAATATCTATTATCGGTTTTAAAAGAATATGGGATCCATTCCGGTGTCATATGTGACCTTGGCTGCGGAACAGGAAAGATGACAAGACTTTTAGCCAAAGCCGGATATGACATGATAGGAGTCGATTTGTCGGAGGACATGCTTGCGATCGCAAGTGGGCAGAATGAAGAGGGAATCCTCTATCTCTGTCAGGATATGTGTGAGCTGGAGTTATACGGAACGGCAAAGGCGATGGTGTCTGTATGTGACAGCATCAACTATCTGTTAGAAGAGGATGAGATTGTATGGACTCTGCAAAGCGTCAACCGGTACTTAGAGCCGGGCGGGATTTTTATTTTTGACTTTAATACCGTCTATAAATATGAAACAGTTTTAGGTGATACAACCATTTGCGAAAATCGCGAAGAGGGAAGTTTTATCTGGGAAAACTACTATGACAAAGAGGAGCAGATCAACGAATATGACCTGACACTTTTTATCAGGGAAGAAAAGCAGGAACAGCTTTATCGGAAATTTGAGGAAACCCACTACCAGAGAGGCTATTCGTTAGAACAGATGCAGACATTTGTAGAAGAAGCCGGCATGGAGTTCTTAGCGGCATACGATGCCGAAACGAAACAGGCACCGACGGCAGAGAGTGAAAGAATTTATATTATTGCAGGAGAGAAAGGAAAATAACATGTCAGATTATATTGTAAGAGCAACAGCGGCAAATAACCAGATCCGGGCATTTGCCATTACATCGAAAGACCTTGTAGAAGAGGCAAGAAAAAGACACAACACCAGTCCGGTTATTACCGCAGGTTTAGGACGATTATTAAGTGGAGCCGCAATGATGGGTGCGATGATGAAAGGCGATGATGACCTTTTAACATTGCAGATTAAATGTGGTGGTCCGGTACAGGGCTTGACCGCAACTGCCGATGCAAAAGGAAACGTCAAAGGCTATGCAGAAGTGCCGGATGTCATGTTACCGCCAAACCCACAGGGAAAATTAGATGTCGGCGGAGCAGTAGGACTCGGAATCTTAAACGTCATCAAAGACATGGGACTCAAAGAGCCATATGCAGGGCAGGTTGCATTGCAGACCGGAGAAATTGCAGAAGATTTAACCTATTATTTTGCAACTTCCGAGCAGATACCTTCTGCGGTCGGTTTAGGAGTGTTAATGAATAAGGATAATACGGTCAGACAGGCGGGAGGTTTTATCATACAGCTTCTGCCGTTTACCGATGAAAAAATCATAGAGCAGCTAGAGAAAAAAATTACGGAAATGAAGTCTGTCACCGAGATGTTAGAAGAAGGCATGACACCGGAGATGTTATTAGAAGAAATCCTTGGAGATTTCAGTTTGGAGATTACAGATACACTGCCGGCACAGTTTTCCTGCAACTGTTCTAAAGAGAGAATTACCAAGGCGTTGATTAGTATTGATAAAAAAGATCTACAGGAAATGATTGATGATGGAGAACCGATTGAGGTCAACTGCCATTTCTGCAATACAAATTATACATTCAGTATTGATGAGTTAAAGGAGATTGCAAAGTGAAAGACGGATATATCAAAGTAGCAGCAGTCACTCCGCAGGTAACCGTTGCAGATGTCAAAGAAAATACAAAGGAAATCTTAAAAGTGATCCGTGAGGCAGCAGCCCAGAAGGCAAAAATTATTGTACTACCGGAGCTCTGTATTACCGGATACACCTGTCAGGATTTGTTTTTGCAGGAAATCCTGCTTCGTGAAGCAAAAGATGCACTATTAGAAATCAGTAATCAGACAAAAGGAATTGATGCATTGATTTTTCTGGGAATACCGTTGGAGTATCACGGAAAGCGCTATAATACGGCAGCAATTTTAAATCATGGAAAAATCCTTGGCATTGTGCCAAAACGTTACATTCCAAACTATAACGAATTTTATGAAGTACGTCATTTTACAAAAGGTATGGAAGAGCCGGTGACGGTACGTTTGAATCAGGAGATTACCGTTCCGATGGGAATGAATCTGCTCTTTTGCTGTGAAGAAATACCGGAATTGAAAGTGGCAGCAGAAATCTGTGAGGATTTGTGGACGATGCAGCCGCCAAGCATTGCTCATGCACAGGCAGGGGCAGTCGTAATTGCCAATTTGTCAGCCTCCGATGAGGTTACGGGAAAAGAAACATACCGCAGGGAATTGGTGAAAGGACAGTCGGCAAGATTGTTGTGCGGTTATGTTTATGCAAGTGCCGGAGAGGGAGAATCCACGCAGGATGTAGTATATTCCGGTCATGATCTGATCGCAGAGAACGGAGTGGTATTAGCAGAGTCCGAGCGTTTTACCAAGGGAATCCTCTACTCGGAAATTGATGTAAAAAAACTTACCTCAGAACGCAGACGGATGAGTACGTTTGAAACAACAGATAAAAGATATCAGGAAATCTATTTTTCGCTAGAACAGGAAGAAACAAAAATAACACGCTATATAGACCCGATGCCATTTGTGCCGGGAAGTAAGGCAGATCGTGAAAAACGTTGTGAGGAAATCCTGCTGATACAGGCACACGGACTGAAAAAGCGTCTGGCACATACCCATGCAAAGAGTGCGGTTGTCGGAATTTCGGGAGGACTGGATTCTACGTTGGCACTGTTGGTTACGGTAAAAGCCTTTGACCTGTTGGGGATTCCAAGAGAGCAGATCGCAGCAGTCACGATGCCGGGATTTGGAACAACCGACCGGACTTATGACAATGCGCTGCATCTGATCCGGGAATTAGGAGCAGAGTTCATCGAAGTTCCGATTGCCGATGCAGTCCGCCTGCATTTTCGTGATATCGGGCATGAAGAAAATATCCATGATGTGACTTACGAAAATTCCCAGGCAAGGGAGCGTACCCAGATTTTAATGGATATTGCCAATAAAAAAGGAGGTCTGGTGATCGGAACAGGAGATCTGTCAGAACTGGCTCTTGGCTGGGCGACCTACAATGGAGACCATATGAGCATGTATGCGATCAATGCTTCCGTACCAAAGACACTGGTACGCCATCTGGTACGTTACTATGCCGACACCTGTGGAAGTGACAAACTTGCAGCAGTGCTTTATGACGTGTTAGATACGCCGGTCAGCCCGGAACTTCTGCCACCGGAGGACGGCAAGATTTCACAAAAGACCGAGGATATTGTAGGCCCTTACGAACTGCATGACTTTTTCCTGTATCATATGTTAAGGTCCGGATATTCTCCGGCAAAAATTTACCGGATCGCAAAGATCGCATTTGCAGATGTCTACGATGAGGAGACTATTTTGAAGTGGTTAAAGATATTTACAAGAAGATTTTTTGCCCAGCACTTTAAACGTTCCTGCCTGCCGGACGGACCAAAGGTCGGAACGGTAGCAGTTTCACCGCGCGGGGATCTGCGGATGCCAAGTGATGCTTCCGCACAGCTCTGGTTAGGAGAATTAGAGGAATTATAAAAATAAAAAATAGAAATCGTGCAGCTTTAGCTTCACGGTTTCTATTTTTATCATTCTTAAATATGATGAAACTGTTTCTCGTAGGACTCCTCAGCAGCAGGAGACTTCATATAGATCAGGCAGAAGAAAATACCTGCCATTGCAAATGCGGTAATCACATCAAAAAAGGAATGTTGTTTTAAAAACATCGTCGATAAAATGATGCTGACACATAACAGTAAGGAGACAAATTTTGTCTTCTTTTTTTCACGGAAACATTCACTCTTTGTCACGGCAATATGTACACCGAGAGAGTTGTAAACGTGAATGCTCGGAAACAGGTTCGTCGGTGTGTCGGTAGAATAAAGCCATGCAACTGCCTGCGTAAAAATGTTATCGTGTGCAAAACTTTCCGGTCTGAGTGTGTGTCCGTTTGGATAAATGGTGGAAACAACCAGAAAAATGGTCATTCCGGCAGCTAAAAAGCCGCACAGCCGGTAAAAATCATGTTTGTTCTTAAAAAAGAAGTAGGCAACGGCTGCTGCAACATAACCGAACCATAAAAAGTATGGAACGACAAAATATTCAACAAACGGAATCCACATATCAAACTGCGTCTGGATCACATGATAGTTTGTCGTTACATGCTTTTCCAAAAGCAAAAACCACGGCATGTAGATAAAAATATACAAAAATACCCACGCATGTTTATACTTTTTCAGCCAGCTTCCGAATTTACCACTTTCTTTTTTGCCCATTACACGACTGCCCCTTTTCATATGCAATCTTTTAATCTTTGCGATTGCAACGATTATAGCACGATTTAAAATGTACAACAACCTTCTTCATAAAACATTTAGGAAACATTTATTAAATTTTCCGGCTGTTATCCTGCAATGATATGCAATTTTTCTTCCAGTATCTCCACCGATGCCTTATATCGGGAAAACGCCGCCTCTCCGTCTGTATGGATCGGAAGGCTTCGCTGCGCCTCAACCGATACCGAAGGACTCCGAATGATCGTAATTTCTTTTGCTCCCGTATGTTTCCCAAAAAACGCTCTCGGCAACAGCCACACCGCCTTCAAAGGAGACATATGGTGCGCTATCACGATATCGATGCAGCCATCCGTCACGGACGCCTCCGGGGCAAATCGAAAACCGCCGCCTTCATATGGAAGATTCATAAAAGCCACAAAAAGAGTTTTTTCAAACATCTGTTTTCTCCCGTCAGGCAGCGTTACCGTCAACTTTGTCGGCCGGTCTTTTTTCAGACGGTCAAGGGCAACTACTGCGTAACTTAGTTTACCCAGCCCTATTTTATTCAGCCGCTTTTTCCATTGTGACACGCACACTTCATGACAGACTCCTGCGTCGAACCCCATCCCTGCGCTTACAATAAATCTCCGGCTTTTTCCTTCTCTTGAAATCTGTCCTACATCGGCAGAAATCACTTTCTTCGGAGATAATACAGATTGAAGTGCTTTCATCGGATCTTTCGGAAGTTTTAATCCCCGCGCGAAATCATTGCTCGACCCTATAGGGATATACCCAAATGTTATCAGATCCGGACGTTTTATCCCGTTTACGACTTCATTAACTGTGCCGTCTCCGCCTAAAACAACAATCGTATGCCGTTTATCATCTGCCGTGATAAACGCCGCCGTCTTAGCGGCATGACCTCTTCTTTTTGTCAGATATACACGGTAATTTATATGTCGTGCCTTCAATTCTGATTCTATTTTCTGCCATGCTTTCATTCCCATTCCTGAACGCGCTTTCGGGTTTATAATAAAATCATATTCTTTTTCCATTTTTATTATCTCTTATCTATTGTTCCTTTTATAAGCTCCGTCCGCTTTTTATGTTCTGTTTTGTTTGTCTTTCGTCAGCGAACCGCTTCGCGAAGCGCCCCGTCGAGATAACATCTAAGCGACCGGCTCATATTTCCTTCAAAATCAGCCTTTCCATGCTTAATGCACCACTCAAACACATTCCCGATTACGATCATCCTGATATCTGTCGTAAATTCTTCGATCGGCTCATTCAATACTGCGACGCCTGCCTGCACTGCCTTTTCGACATAAGCTCTTACTGTCACGATCGGATACGGACGTTCTGTACGGATATCTGCATTCAACGCCTGGTTTTTCGTATCATAGTAACCGGACATAAACTCAACTCCAAGTTCACGGCAGTATTTTACATAATTCAAATACACTTGGATAATACCGTCTTTTAC
>ERZ773185.2512-NODE-2512-length-11715-cov-9.974786_pt1 | contig 11715 bp, 13 predicted proteins | sample MGYA00580531_ERZ773185 | MGnify/ENA primary metagenome ERZ773185 (study PRJEB29015, sample SAMEA2737799) | human gut metagenome | biome: human gut; feature: human-associated habitat; material: faeces | place: China | collected 2012 ...
TTACTCCCATAATAACACCACCATTCTATAATCATTATACTACGCAAAATAAAAAACCTGTAAAACAGGGGCACGAAATAAATATCCTTTTTTATCGTGTCCTTTTTACAGGGTCCATTTTATGATTTAATAGTCCTTTTTTGTTACACTATATAATTTGGTAATTACGATGAGTCATTATCTTATGACTAATTTGAGTCGCTTATGACACATTTGTAGTATTTTTTGTTATTAATATTAAAATATTAAATGTCTAGACGAAAAAAAATCAATTTTTTGGGGTTAAGGTAATAAGAAGATGGTATTTTACATCAGATAGTATCACATTAGGACATCCTGATAAGATGTGTGATTTTATTTCTGATAGTGTATTAGATATGGCATCATCAAATGACGAGCTTAGTAAAAAGGCTGTTGAAAGATCTATTAAGGATAATAAAAGTTGGATTTTTGGAGAAGCTAAAACAAAAGCAAGATTAAATTATACTGAGATTGTAAATACAGCATTAAAAATAAATAATATAAAATGAAGAATTTATTATAAGTGTAGATGTTGATGAGCAATCACCAGAAATTAATAATGCGGTAGCACATTCAGATGGTAATATTGGTGGGGGCAATCAAGAATCTATGTTTAGATATGCTTGTAAAGAAATCGACGAGTATATTCTTAAGTCAATTTATTATGCAAGTAAGTTGGCAAAACGTTTGTGTGATATAAAACATAAGTATCATTTTTTTAGGTGTAGATGGTAAAACACAGGTTACCGTAGAGTATCATAATGATAAACCGATTAGGGTTGATACAATAGCGATTTCTACTCAGCAATAGATAAGAATTTAATCGAAAAAAACACGAAAATGTTATTTGATCCTAGTGGTTCATTTGTTTTAGGAAGACCATATGGAGATAGCGGTACAACAGGTCAAAAGATAATAAGTGATACATATGGTGGCTACGCTAGAATTGGTGGTGGATATTTTTTATCTAATGATCCTAGTAAGGTTGATCGTAGTGCAGCATATTATTGTAGATATGTAGCCAAGAATGTAGTTTCACACGGATTTACGAGTAAGTGTGAAATACTAGTTTCATATGTTATTGAATTATCTGGCCCACTATCGATTATGGTTGAAACATTTAATGATGAAAAAGTATCTTTTGATATAATTAGCAATTATATCAAAGAAAACTTCTCTTTTAATGTTAGCAATATTATTAAGGAATTAGATCTTAAAAAGCCTATTTATGTTGAAACGGCTGGATATGGCATTTTGGTGATGATAGATTTTAATAAAAAAAATATTTAGAGGTATAATTATGGATAAAAATAGAATGAGTGTTATTTGGAATGTAACACGAGCTTGTTGTTGGAATTGTAAGTTTTGTTGTGTTGATGCAGTATATACAGGTAAGAAAATTTTAAATGAAACTCATGAAAATGAGTTATGTCTAAAAGATAAAATAGGTGTTATTGATAAGTTAGCTAAGCATAATGTACGTGTAGATTTTTCTGGCGGAGAGTTATTTACTAATCCTGAAAATTTTATGTTAATTGAATATGCCTCAAGAAAGTTAGGACGCAATAATATAGGTGTAAGTATATCAGGAGCATTTTTAGATGATGAGTTAATTAAAAGACTAGCTAAATTAGTACATGATGTAGAAATTACATTAGATTGTAGACCATATGAATTTTATGAATCAAGACCGAACGGTTACCATGAATATGCTGCACATGCATTAGCTGAATTGAGTAAATATGATGTTATTACAGGTGCACAAACTGTGATAACTAAGGAAAATATGAGTAAATTAATAATAGATGAATTATTTCACTGGTTAGAAAAAAATAATGTTAAGGAATGGAGTATTTTGCGTTTCTTCCCATCTGGTAGAGGTAGAAAATTTCAATCAATTACACCAACTCATTTAGAATATTGTGAAGTAGTAGATTATATAAAAGCAATTACAAGCAAATCATCTATTGATGTTCATTTTCAATATTTATTACCAAATCACGAAAAATATACATTAGAGTGTCGAGCAGTAAAAAAATCGATTGGTATTTTGCCTGATGGTAATGTAATTAGTTGTTTTTGGGCATTGGGTGAAAAGGCTAAAATTGATAATGATAAGTTTAACCTAGGTAATATTACTAAGCAGTCGCTAGAGGAAATTTTAAATTCTGAAAATGCACTATATTGGAAAAATTCTTGTAACACATGTATGATTTTTGATAAATGTAAGTTGGAGAAATAGCTTATGTTAGAGATGATATTCTTTTACTTTCAAAGTTTTTTATCAGGGATTATCGAATTTGGAATAGTTTACTATGCTTATAAAAACAATTTACCTATACCTGTTTTAATAGCTGTAGGTTGTGCATATCAATTTGGAAATATTATAAGGAACTTTAATGTAAAAAAATTGGGATTAATAGTAAATATTCTTGTACTTATTAGTGTTTTTTTCATAGAAAACTTAGCATTTAAGCTAATCACTTTAGCATTTATAATATCCTGGAATTTACAAATGACAAGAGATGTTTTTAAAAGTAAATCCAATACAATGTTAAAACGATGTTTTCGAATATTAGGCTTTACAAGTATATTTTTTATTAATTATAGACTGATATTATTTATTTTTGTCTTTTCAATTATAATGCTTCTTATTAAATATGATGAAATTTCAATTAAAAACAAAATAAATTTACTTGGAAATTTTTAATATAATTATCGACAATTTTCTTTATATTGCTATTCATTGTTTGATTTTTTATTTGAAGTAAAATATACATAAGCTTATGTTCCATATCTAGTACTTCACACTTCAAAAATTGCAATTTTTCATATGTTTCTTGATTAAGAATATTTTTTTGAGATTCTAACATATAGTTTAATTTTAACTTTTCTTCTTTATGAATTTTGTATGATAACTCCATAGAAAAGAAAGCAATTCCACTTAATAAAATCATGATAATGATAATTATTGTAGTAGATAATGAATAAATCATCCCATAACACAAAGTAAATAAGGAAATTACTACTATAATCTCAATCAATATCAATGGCCACCATTCTTTTAACTGTAATTCCATATTAGCTTTTAGTAAGCATCTTGTAGCAATAAATGATACTAGAACTAATATAACCTTTGACAAAATAATTGTATATACAAATATATTATAGTTATCAGCAATATCAAATATCTCAATAGAAAAAATGCAAGAACTAATGCTTAGTGCAATAAAATCTGAAAAAATGATCAAGAAAATTCCCAACAATACACATAATATATGCTTAAATGTAATTCTTTCTTCGAAAAATCTTAATAGAATGAGTTCAATCAAGAATATTACTCCTAACAATATATATTCACTAATTGAATTTGATTTATCAAGTAGTGTTGTAGCTAATCCAGAAAATGAAGTTCCAAGTATGACAAACATAAATTTATTTTTTACATTAAAAGATTTTGCCAAAAAACAATTCAAGACAAAATCTTCAAAAAAATTAATAAAAATATTAAATATCATATAATAAACTCTCCTTGTAGTCATCTAACACTGTTGCCTTATATTTTCGACCAATCGGTAAAATTATATTATTTTCTAAACATATATCATTCTTTCTGATTTCTAATACTTTATTAATATTGATAACATAAGATTTATGAATTCGTGTGAATTTAACATGATCAAATTTTTTTAGCAATGATTGAAAATTGGAACGAAACTCATATGTATTATCAATAGTATGTAATATAACATTATGTCCCAATGACTCAGCATATATTATTTCACTAACCTTTAGAGAAGTTTTTCGCCCCATGTATTCAAATAGAATAGTATCAAGACGTCTTTTAAAAATTCTATTTATAATAATGGTTAAAACTTCCATATCTTTTAATGTATTATTCTTTCTTATAAAATATGTCGGTTGAACCGCTAGTGTTCTATGAACTAATCCTACTCTATTAGATACAAAAATTACTAAAGCATTCTCATTTCTTTCTTTAATGTTAGTTGCAATTCTCAGTCCATTAACATATTCATTACTTAAGTCTATATCTAGAAATATAATATCATAATCTAATAGTCTTTTAATGCTAGTGAAATTTTCATTAATAATATCAACAGTATATTCCTTAAACGTAGTTTGCATAAGAAGCTCTACTTGTGGAACAAATTGTTTTATAAAAAAATCATCATCATCAATAATCAGTGCTTTCATAAATTTCCCATCAACTCCCTCTATATTCTAATAAATAGTAAAAAGAAATCAAGATAAAAACTATCTTGATCCATCTTTTTTGAGTTTTGGCTTTTTTGGTTCATACATTCCTACTAGTGACATTGTTTCATGTGAATATAGTGTAGCACTAAGTGCTAATCGCATGATAACCTTTAACAATACTTTCATATTTTCCTCCTTTCTAGAAGATTATTAGATTCCCCTATCTCAATTACTTATATTACATATATTTTTTTACTAATTAACTATTTTGTCATAAACGAATCAAAATTGTCATGAACGTATAAAAAATGATTCGTTAAGTTATATTGCAGAAAATAATATCCATTTGAATAACCACAAACCACTGGCTATTGAAAATTAAATCTCATAAGCACTGTTTAAACGGCGTTCATGAAGTTGAACCAGACACATAGATTTTCCATCTGTTCTATTATTAGATCAGAAGTCAGATGGAGGTATAATCACATGTCAAACAAAGTATTAAATCCAAAGAAAGCTTCTCTATATGAGTTCACTTAGAACTATTCTAATAGCATCAATAACTGTATTGAATTCTTCAAATCCATGAAATGGCCTGATGAATTCTCATGTGATCATTGTGGATGCCATAAGTATTACCTAGTCGAGCGTGTAGGAAAAACCAAGACTTCATATGGTCATGAATGCAGCTCATGTCATAAGCAGCAACTTATTCTTGGCATTTTATCTACAGATAAAGAAAACAACTATCCCAGGTTCATCAAATTGAGACTCATCACAGATTATACTGGTCTGTCACATAAGAAAAAGATAGAAAAGTTTTGTGTATTATTACATGATGCATTACTTAATACTGATGGAGAGTAAGGCTTTAATACGCTAAATGAAGAAATACAGGTAAAGAATGAGAAGATTAGCTATGAAGAAAAGGATCATAGACTACTCTGGTTAAACATAATAATCGGTAATATTAAAAATAATATTACTAGGATATATTATGGAATAACCAAAAGAGAGATGCCTTTATTCCTGAATGAACAGGAATATAGATTTAACCATAGAAAGATGAGAAAGACTGTCATGGATAGAATTAAGAAATACCTACAGAAATCATTTCCTATCAGTCATAGACAGATAGTCTATATCCTGAATATTTCTGCTCCACACTTCTCTTAAATCGTTACTTGTAGATTATGGGTATTCAAAACAAGAAATAATTTCAATAATAATTCTCTTAATCGCATTGTTTTTCTACATTTTCATTGTTACTTTTTTCAATGACTTCAAGTGTTTTTTTAATAACATCACTTCCAAGTTCTTTGAATAATTTTTTGTCACCAATGATGTTAAATTCTTCTTTAGCTCTTGTTGCTGCAACATTCATAATATTCGGATTTTCTGAACCCATAGCCCAATTAGCAGCTCCTTTATTACTTTCATCACATCCTAATACCAAAAATACAATAGGAGCCTCTTTACCCTGGAAAGTATGAACAGTACCAATGCTAATTGGTTTGTTATTACTATTTTTACTAGATATAGTATTTAACAAATCTGCAAGTTCTTTTTGTAGTTCATTTGCAACGTGTCTAAACGGGGAAATAACAAAAATCTTATCATCTCCTTCAACAAGTTTTGGATTTTGATTTATTAGTTCCTGTATCTTATTTTTTAAAAACTCTCCTTGTTCTTTAACATATTTATCAGATGCTTTTCCAGAAATATCATACCAATCTACTTTACCGTCAACATCTCTACCTTGTACCATATTCCCTTCATAAGAAATTATATTTGATATTTCATACATCTGGTTTCTGCATCTTCTATGCACCCAAAGAGGAATACCTATCCATTCACCTTTATCATCATAAAAACCATATTTACTGATATTATCAACTAAAGTCTGAGTAGATGCTTTATCAGATAGATATTTATCTGAGACATCATAGTGTTTTCCCAATATACCAAGAATTGAAGAATCTAAAGTAAGAACTGGTTTGATTTGTGCTGGATCACCTAATACCATAACCTGTTTACTCCTAGATATTGCACCTACACTTGCTTGTGGTAATGCTTGTCCAGCTTCATCAATAAATAAATATCCTATAGTGTTTTCACCTAGATTTTTAAACATATAATTTATGCTAGCAAATGTAGAACTAATAACTGGTATAACCATATTAATCCAATGCCATGATTCTTTAATCAAATCCTTATTCTTACGATATTTATACTGTTGATTCCAAATTTCAATTGCTTCTTCTATACTTTCTAGATTTTCATATAAAAATTGTTTTCTAACTTTTAATGCAGTGATAAACAATCTTGCCTGTTTTTCTCTAAATTTTCTATCAAACCATGGATTGCTTTTTTGAAGTTCTTGATAATTTTCATTCATGTCTAAAGCTTTAACAGACATATCATTCATTTTTTTTATTAATACATCCTTCTCAGTTGATACCACCTCTATTCCCTTATTGGCAATATTAGATTTATTATTATCATTTTGGGTCACACTATTTATTTGATGTTTTCGTTTTAGTTTATTCCAAATATCTTTAAGAAACCCCATAATAGATTTTTTCTGAAATTCATATGGATGCTCATTAATACCTTGTTGTATTAATGACAAGTATTTTGTACAAATATCCTGTTTTTCTTGTCTATATTTTACTAATGATTTGTATTGTTCTCTAAATTTATCATATACTTTAGGATTGGATTCATAGTCTTTTTTCAAATGTTTCACAACATCCTCCAAAGATTTAATTATACCATCCATATTTTGTTTTTTTCCACCTTCTTTCGAGAAAAGGCCCCAGAACTTATCTTCTATAGCTCGTTCATTTTCTTTTGTCTTTTTAGACTTAGTGTGAGATTCTGAATTTGAGATCTTCCAGAAATAATCTGCTTCTCGTATTTCTTTACTAAAAGTATCATCTATTTCTTTACATAATGGCAATTCATTTACAATATTTTGAACTGCAGTATTATTAGAACTTGCAACCACTATACCTTTATCAGCTATTGATTTAGGTACTTTACCTATTCCAACTTTTGACTTATCACAATAATGTATATTATCAGTTATTCTCTTATATTTTAAATTGGTAATTTCATATGCCTGGTCAACAATCAATTGTGCAAATACATCCTTTAATAGAGTGGTTTTCCCGGTTCCAGGAGGACCATTTACGCTACGCATTTGCTCATCATCATATCCTGTCACTAAGTTTAAAGCAACCTGCTGCATAAGAGATAATGCATAATCAAGATTGCTTGGAAAACGTGCTAATGGATAATTCTTAGGTTGCAAAATTTCATAAAAAGCATCTGGATTATAATTTTCCTTATCCTTTCTACTATCAAGAACAATTCTATTCTTAATCTTTTCATTCTCTGCGCCTAATAAATATTTATTAAGGGTTTCTGAATCTGCATTCTTTGCCTTTTCTAAGTCCTTAATAAAAAACGAATGTAAATTTGTATTATCGGATTTTAAATTATCTGATACTTTCATTCTGCACTTTTCAAGATCTAATGAGTATTTCTTAATTAATTTAGCAAAAGCATTATTAAAGAATTCCTTGTAGTTCTCATCTTCAGAACACTCAAATAATTCTCTAATATAAGTTTTATTTTCTTCTTCATACTCTAAAAACTCTTTTTCTTTAGGAACTTTTTTATTTTTTAGAATGTAATAGCTCTCTGTAAAGAAAGCCACGTTATCAGATAATTTGAGTTCCTTATCGAAATAAACTGCAAAAGAAAACTTATTTCCTAATTTTATGTCTTCATCTGATTCATCAAGTTTAAATTGTTTTCTCAAAAGCGAAATAACATTTTTAAATTGAAAAATGTTAAAGTACAATACAATACCACCGTCTTTATCAATGTTAGTCTTCTTTAATATTTCATTCTTAAATAATGTATAATAGTCGTCTATATAAGAGTTTATTCTTTTTAGATGTTTATCATTTGAATTGATATCACCTTCAGATAGATGCTCTACCATTATCCAAGCTTCTAATATATTCTTTTTTTTGTCCATGAATACTAACCTCCAATCTATCGTTAGTAAATAAATTATATCAAAATATTAAATGTCCATATATAATTAAATGTTATTTTATACATATATTACAAAAAGGTTTCTCACCTGTGAAATTTAATTCAATGGTGAGAAACCACTTCATTCAGATGACCTATGATTTGAATACCCATAATCTACAAAAAATACTTTTAAAATTAGATTTATTATTTTAGATGGTATTAAAAATAATCTTATTAAAGAGATTATAATCATACTTGTAGTATGTAAATGTTCAAATTGCCTTTTAACATTTTTAATTTACAACCAAAAGAATCTCTTTATCATCAAAACAGATTTCTTCAGTATGGTTATAAATCTGAATCATATCTTCCATTTTATCAACAAAAACATGTGTACCCGAATTACTTAATGATGCAAATTGATGAACAGCATCCATCTTCATTTCTTTTGCAGTTTTCTCTAACTGGCTTCCACCCTCTTGAAGCAATTCATCTACAGGTCCATCGCTTACAAATGGAATACTGCCAAGCATTTTACCAAATGCTTTTCCTGCCATACCTAAACCATTGACAACATTTGCTTCAACAGAATTATCTCCAAGTTTTTCAATATAGAGTGAACTTTTATTAAATAAATTTCTATACTTGCTTGATAGGTCAGTAATCTCATCTCTAATACCAGCAATATACTCTTCTTTATAATTACCACCAAGCATGATTTCCATCATAGATGCTAGAGAATATGTATAAAAAGCAAGTCTATAATATTTAAACTTCTTCTCTAAATCAGATAAAGCGTCTTTGACTTGTGCCTGCCCAACTAATAGTTTCTTTGACGAAAGAAATTCAGTTATCTGTTTTTGATGAGATAGCATATGACTTCTTGCAGTTCTCTTAATATCCATAACCATCTTATGACTATTTGAAACATACATTTCATTATCCCAGTTGTACTTATAATTAGTAAGAAGTTCATTGACTGTTTCAAGATCACCTTCAATATCTGCCTCATCTTTGAATTCCATAAACGACAATATTTGTTTTTGTGTTTTCGCAATCTCTCCAAGTTCTTTCTCAATAGAATATAAAGCGACTGCCATCATCATAGTAGCAGGATCTATTGGAACTACAGCTTGAGATGTAGCAGAAAGAGGACCCGCTTCAGCTAATTTAGCCATTTTAGATTTTCCTACCTGTGTCTTCATAGCACCCCAGGCAGTTCCATCCTTAGCCATTTTTAAGGTATCTCCCGTTGCTTGATTTGCGATTCTATACAATTTATCAGTTGAAAAAGTAGTAGTTGTCGTAACTGTATGCAGTGCAGGAATAAGTGAAGAAACACCTGCACCTAAAGATGATAGTTTCCCAATAGGAACACTTATAGTTCTCTTGTTTTCAAGAGATGATCTTGCATCTAATAGAAGTTCTTCTGTTACTTCAGATATACTTCCTGATTCTTCGCTTACTTTAATTTCATCGTTATTTGTTTTTATAGTATTTTCCATAATATTACCTCATCATTCTTCTATAACATTGCACTTGATGTGTTACTATTTAAATTTTAAATCATAAGTTGGAGGACTATCAATACTTATAATACAAAAGCGATAATATTCTCTTTTTGAATATGCACCTTCACCAATAAGATAACCATTTTGTGTACAATGCGTAAACTTCTTGCATGATTTTTTCAACATTGTATAAAGGTGTTTAGACGTCTCATTTTCATAACAGATTGTACTGATTTCTGTTGGAAACAAAGCTTGATTCTCATAGAGTCCGCCTATATCAATCACAATAGAAGCCTTATTGAGTTCCTGATCTATGAAAAATATATTATCTAAGTAGAACTTATTTTTTCTTTTTAGAGGAGTCGTATTACTTAAACATACAATCCATTGATTATTAATATGATTACCTTTTATATTCAACCCAAAATGTGTTTCTTTAGTTATATTAGATGTTTTTATCAAGTTCTCATTGCGACCACATTTGAAATACTGTATTTCATTATTCTGTTGAAAATCATTAAATATAGAGATCAAGTCCTCTTTTGTCGCAAAGATTCTAAAGCTTCTTGTTGTCATAATATGATCACCTCTGATATTCATACATCATTCTTCTAAATTTTCAAAATATTTAATTACTTCATTATATTTCTTTCTTAATCCGTTTTTACCAAATCTATTTTTAATAACTTCTTTTGCCTTATTTAAATCGTGATTGTTAAGATAAGTTGCTGCAATATACAAATATTGGTTATCATCCCATATGATTCGTTTGTCTTTATTTTCATAAAGTGATAAATAATCTTTCTCACTTATTATATCATTAAGCAACGGTATTGCGTTCTTTTCAAAAAAATCCAATAGGTGGTCTTTTAGTGATTCATAATCATTAACATCCAGCAAATAGAAGCCTCCTGAATTAGAATATATTTGTATTGGTTGTCTGATTGTAAATTGATTTAACCATTTAGATGGAATGAGATGACTTGCGTATTCTTTGGTAATACCATTCACTGAAGGAATATAAATCTGCATATGAGGATATATATGTGCTAATGCACCTGGATGATATGAAGGGTTAGAGAAGAATACTATTTCTACATTTTGAGTTACACCATCTAGTTTTCTAATATATGTAAGGCTATTGCTTCTTCTAAGAAATCCATTTTCTACAAAATAAAAATCCAATTCAGATATAAGAGAAATAATGACTTGTTTAATGTTTTTTTGTAACATACTATTTAATCCTCCCCCTTCTATTAATATTAAGAAACACCTATCAGATACGATAGGTGCATGTCTAATGTTGTATTATTATTTTTTTGAATCAATATACAATCAATATCCTAAAAACAAAATACCAATGATCATTGCTAGGATGGCTTCTATTGATAGAAATGGTCCTACATATTCTAATCCTTTTTTAAACAGAGAAGCATCTTTTGTAGCAATATTACTCATGAACATAGCAGCTGATATGTATTTTGCAGAAACTAGAATTGCGGATATCAGACAGAAAATAACACCAACACCTTTATTATTCATATTAGATCCTCACTTTCTTTGACAACTTAATTATATCATAATGACAAATATAAGAATATAAGAATAAGTTTTCTATTAAAAAATCCAGTTTGTATTACAAGCATTTATGCACTTTGATATGCTTGCAAATAATCTTCACAAACTCTATATCAAATACAATCGTTTCTAAATCAGGTGCAGCTTAATATATAGCAAAATCACTTACATATGCTGTGAGTGGATCACAATTCATCTCTATATCGTGAACAATTTACTAGAAAATTTTAAAGCAACAATCCTAGTTCTTTGCATTCTCTTCTAGTTCCAAAATATACCTATCAAAATCGGACATAAATAATCTGTCCTGAATGATACGATATTTTTCAAATTC
>ERZ773185.2519-NODE-2519-length-11692-cov-13.483372_pt1 | contig 11692 bp, 9 predicted proteins | sample MGYA00580531_ERZ773185 | MGnify/ENA primary metagenome ERZ773185 (study PRJEB29015, sample SAMEA2737799) | human gut metagenome | biome: human gut; feature: human-associated habitat; material: faeces | place: China | collected 2012 ...
CCTTGGGCTATTCAAGGCCGTCGCCAGTATCGTCCTTGCCGGTAGTGCCGCCGCCCGATTCAGAGCCTTGGCCATCGCTGCCCGTGCCACCGGTGGTTCCTGAGCCGCCCTGGGTAGAACCGCCGCCGGAAGTGCCGGTGTTATCGGTGCCGGTGAAGGCGCCATACTCTTCAATCTTGCACTTCTTTCTGAGCTCGGAGTTGCTCCAGGTTTTGGTGTTGCGTACAATCAGGTGAACGCCCTCTACGCTGGCAGCGGTTACCTTGTCGCGGGTGTCTTCCGCTTTTGAACTCATGCCGATGGAGAAGAGGCCGAGACCTGAGAGGCGGACGCTCTTGCCGTCGAGAATCAACTCCTGCAAGTGGTCGAGAGCATCCATCAGTACACCGTGGATGGTGCCTCGGCTGTATGGCGAGCCGTGGTCGGCGATGTGTGTAACGAAGCCTTCGAAATCTACTTCGCGGTCGGTTACTGAGGTGGCATACCACTTTTTCTTACCTGCGTTTTCTCCACTCTGTGGTGTACGCTGAATCTTACGATACTTCAATGTTCCTTTCTGTTCCATGTTTTTTTAGTGTTTAATGTTTAGTGTCTGGTGTTATGGGAAGCCGCCGCCATCTTTTGTCCGGAGCTTGATGAGGCTTTTCCTAATCACGATGCAAAGATACGCATTTTTTCTGTAACTGCCAAATTTCAGGTTGCGGATAAGGGCTGTTTTCAGCAAAGGGAGATGGAGGGAGGAAGAGAAGGGAGGGGGACCTGCGATGGAACCGCAGGGAACGGGGGCAGGCGGGGGAGGCGAGGCGAGAGGCGGGGGGGGCGATTCTCGTTAATAAAGCAAAAATATAGAGTAGGGGCTCGCTACTCTTAGAGTTATGAGGGATAAGTCATAGATTAGCGCAGAGAGAAACGCTATGGAGGGTGATTCTGGTGCTGCGTTTTGCTGACACTGACACTGACAGTTTTTGTTTCTGCTAGCTGCACTAATAGGTAAAAGAATGTTAATATAATATTTTATATTTATATATATATAAATATAACTTTTCTTCTTACTCTTTTACTACCCTCGGAAAAAATAACTGTCAGTGTCAGTGTCAGAAAATGATAGAAAAAATGTGTTCTTTTGTTTGGTCATTCAAAAAATTATATATAACTTTGCGCTACTTTTCGCTTTAAGCGGGAATTGTATTAACAACTATATATTTTTAGATAAAGGATGAGGCCCTGCAGCTTTGTTTCCCGAGCCCAAGCTCAACAAACTTGAACCCCGAACCGGAACCGCATCTTGTACTTTACCCTAAAAACTAATTTAAACTTATAAAATTTATGAAAGAAACATTAGAAGGGCATTTTTGTGGAGCTGATGATGAACATAACATTGTTTATCCTAAGAAGAAAACTCTTTTGGAGTTGTTGAAGCAGGAAAATCCAGCTTTGGAGCGACCAGTGAAGGTGGATAAAAATGAGAAAAAACATTTTTCTGTAAGCACCTACATCGATATGATAAATGACGCTAGCCAGAAACTGAAGATTGGATTCGAACAGTATCTAAAAGCAAAGGAAGACGAGATTAGCAAGCTGAAGAACGAGCTAGCTGCTGAGAAGCTTTTCTCTGATGGAGTTCATAAGGAAAATCAGATGCTGGTTCAGAATCTGCATAAGGCTAAGGCGGAAAATCAACAGCTGGCTCAGAACCTGGATGAGGTTAAGGCGAAAAACAAGCAGCTGACTCATGACTCGGAAGCAACTCAAGCGGAAAACAGGCAGTTGGCTTATAAACTATATCAGGCTCAGGAGTCAAACAAGCAGCTGGCGCAGAAACTGGATGAAGTTCAGACGGAAAACAAGCTGCTGGCTCATGACTTGGATGAGGCTCAAAAGGCTAACCGGCATTTTGCTCATGACTTGGATGAGGCTCAGAAAAAAAATAAGGAGCTGGCTCAGGGTCAGGGAGAGGCTATGGCGGAATGCAGCATGCTGGAATATAAACTGGAAGAGGCTCAGGCGGAAAACCAGAAGCTCAGTAAGAAACTTGATGATGCAAGGGATGAAATCAGCTGTAAGGATTTCGCCATTCGTCGCATGAAGAAAGAAGCAGAACGTAAAGCTGCTGCCATGCCGGCTGATATATCTGAGGTGAAAGAAAAATTTGCCAGGGAAATGATTGACTCCGGTATCAGATTTGTTAAAGATATGAAGACTGCGATAGATGATTCGCAGACTTTTAAATGTATGGGGCTGTTAACCCATATGACAGATGATTGCTTTGGCAAAGATGAACCTATACATCACGAACTGAAGGATATGATTCAAGGCATTTTTGGCAGTCGTGAACAAGTTGCAAAGGAGCAGAATGAACCTAGACCTAACAATGTTACGGTTGAAAAAGGCGGGGTGTACAATGCAGAGGTTCATCATCAGGATATTCATCATGAGGTGGACCAGCGGGATTTTCTGCTTAAGGCCGACCATCCGCTTTCTCTGTCTGAGGTGGACAAGGCTTTTTCGCTGTCTAGATATAAACGCAAAAGATTAGGATTAGAAGGAGAAGATTATGAGTGAAAATAAGATTATTATATGCCCTGGGGCTTTTTACAACGAGCATGTTGAACAGCAGAATATCTTTGGCGTGGTGAATGTATATCCGCCGAAAGATGGAGGGAGAGGCGGACAGACGGTTTCTTCTGTACAGCAGATTGACTGTTCGGAGGATGAGGACCTCGAGGCGGAAGATGTTGCTGCTGCTGACATCAGCCAGAAGGAAACCGGTAGGGGCAGAAAGAGCGAGTGTCTCTTTGCCCTTGATGAAAACTACTGCGTCAAGGACGAGGCTAAAACCCGCAAACAGGCTGATCTCTTCTGCAGATTCCTAGAGCAGAATGAGTTGGCAGGGCTGCCTACCAGTTCTAGTAGAAATTCGCCCCTGAACATCGCCATCTTCTCCTTCCTTGATCATTGGAAAGAATATGGGGTAATTCCCCGCAAGCGAGCGGTAGGAGTGAACACCATCTTCCGATTCCTGACCGAAGACTGCAAAATCAAGAAGGATGCAATAAAGAAGTCGTTCAATAATGCCTTCTGTAACAACCCCCCGGAAAAGAATTCCGATATGGAGAAGCTGGTGGATGCATTTTTTGAAGAGAATATGTAGGATTAATGACTGAAAAAAGAAAAAACGTAGGCAGAAATAATTAATCCTATTTTGCCTATTTGTCCTAAAGGTGAAAAAGCCGTACCTTTGCCCCGTAATCAGATGACAAGTCTGGTTGCGGGGCATTTTTTTTGTCCTTAAATATGATTTATTAATTTTTAATTTTTAAGTTTATGAAAAAGATGAAAGTAGTCAAGCTTCTTGACGTTCAGAGTGGTGTAAGCCAGCAGACAGGTAATCCTTGGAAATCTCGCGAGGTAGTGGTGGAATCAATGGAGAATGCGGTTCATCCCGACCGGTATGTGGCGCGGCTCTTCGGCGATGCGGTAGACAAGTTTACGGCTAAGGAAGGCGATGTACTGGGCATCGGGCTCCGCCACAGCGTGAGGGAGTATAACGGCAGATATTATGGCGAGACGCATATCTCGGAGTTTGAGCAAGTGCAGCCATTCTGATGTTAGTTAATAGTTGACAGTTAATAGCTTATAGAGTTTTGCCTATTATAAAAAATAAAGAATTATGTATATTAAGATTCAGATTTCAGATGCTTTGTATCAGGCTCTCCTGACGCAGGGCAAACGCAAGAAGGGCTCTATCGCCCTGGTCAGCCCCAAGGAGGGTAATTTCAACGCATTCGCCAGCAATAGCGAAACGCGGAAACAACGCAAGTTTATACGGCTGGCTCATGGAAGTGCCAGCGTGGGCGATGAGGATGTGAGAATGCATCTGCGTATCAGCCGCAGAGAAGCCGAGGTTATGCCGGCTCAGGTTATCTGCAAAGAGAGTGAGATTGCCGGTGAGTTTGTAACGAAAAATTGCTAGTCTATGAGTTTTGGAATATCCGAGAGTGTAAGGAGCAGGGCGGTACAGGTTTGTACGCCCCAGCTCTTTCATCAGGCAGCCCAGAGCGGTGTGGTGGTGAAGACTTGCGCCGAGATAGAAGACGCACTTGAGAGCCTGCGCAGAGGCGAGATGAGCAAGGATGATTATGTGGCGCTGAAGACGAAGTTGAAGGCTAAACTCCCGATACTCACTCCGCATGCTACCTTCAAGAACGGCCGACGACTGAATGCTGATGCCATCCCCAGCGGGCTTTCTATCTACGACAAAGACCATATTCCCGATCCGAGAGGGTGGTGGAAGACGAAGAGCCAGGAGCTGAAGCTGAATAAGCCTGAGGTGCTGGAATGCATCCTGCTGGTTCATGTTACGCCTTCGCTCGAGGGACTGAGGCTTGTCTTCGTTATCCCGGGGGGAATGAACCTGGCTGATGCGCAGAAATGGATGTCGGAGCAGCTGGAGGATAAGGATTATGATTCTTGCGTGAAGGACCTGGCTCGGCCTTCGTTCATCGTGCCCGAGGACTATATCCTCTTTATTAATGAAGAGGAGCTGTTTAAGGATAGAGAGGCTGCAACCCCGAGCGAGAAGCTGAAAAAGGACGGAGAGCTGAAGGGGAACGGAGAACTGAAGGGGGACGGGGCTTGGAAAGCCCCGGAACGGGGGCTGCCTGACGGGAGACCGGAGGGAGCTGCTGAAGGAGACGGAGCTGGTGCTGAAGGCAAGCAGGCTGACGGCGGAGCTGCTGAAGGAGGCGGAGCTGGCGCTGAAGGCAAGCAGGCTGACGGCAAGGGTGCTCCTACCAGCTACCCCAAGGAATACCAGGGGGTGCCTTATCCGGTTATCATAGAGAAGCTGATAGAGCTGCTGGGAGGAGAGCCGCAACATGGCTCCAGAAACTCGTTTATCTTTACATTAAGCTGCTATCTCCGCTATCTCTGCGATGATAATGCGGAATGGATCAAGCAGGTGATTCCAACCTTTGGTGAAGACCGGAAGAGGGCGTTCATAACCGTGGAGAGTGCCTGCAACAGAAAGCAGAGCTTCCGAATGCCCAGCATCGTGAGCAAGGCCGTAGAGCTGGTAAGGAATGAAGAGATGAATACGCTTTCTGCCAACTATGATGACAGCGATTTCGGCGATATCAACAATCCGGAATCTTACTTCTATCATATTCATCAGATGCCGGAAAAATTGCCCAAACTCATCAGACTCCTGATTTCGAAAACACCGGGGATTTACCGTCCAGCCGTATCGCAGGCCATCTTCCCGCCACTGGCATCGCACCTCTGCGAAACCCGATTCCGCTATCTCGATAATGTAGAGCATGAGGCTACAATTTCTTCTATCTTGTGTGCCCCTACAGGAAGCGGAAAGGAAGCCATCACGCAACCTATCAACCACATCATGGCTGACATCAGAAAGCGGGATGCTGAACAGAGAGAAAGAGAGCGACTGTGGAAAGATGAATGCAACCGCAAAGGCTCGAACAAAGACAAGAGAGAAAGACCGCAAGGACTTGTTATACAGGAGGTTAATATTGATATGACGAACCCTGCCTTTGTGCTCAGAATGAAGGAGGCTGAGAACCATTTCCTCTATTCAAAACTGAACGAGCTGAACCTCTTCGATGCGCTGAAGGGCAAGACCAACCAGCACTTCCGCATCATGGAGCTTGCCTTCGATCTGGGTAATTACGGACAGGACAGAGTGGGCACACAGAGCGTTACCGAAACCATCAAGGTGCGCTTCAACTGGAATGCCTGCTGCACCCCGAAAAAGTGTCGCGAATATTTCAAAAGGGTGGTAACGGATGGTCCTATCAGCCGTATCTCGTTCAGCACCATCGAGCGCCGTCCATGCGGTTCGGAGCTTCCGGTATACGGCACTTATGATGCAGCCTTCGATGAACAGCTGAAGCCTTATATCGACAATCTGGTGAAGGCTAGAGGACTGGTAGACTGCCCTGGAGCCCGCAAGCTGGCTCAGACGCTTTTGGATGAAAATGCCCAGTTTGCCCGTCTGTCGCAGGATGTGGTATTCGAGAATCTCTCGTTCAGAGCCAATGTCATCGCCTATCTGAAGGCATGCGTGCTGTATGTGGCAAACGGCATGAAATGGGAGAAATCCATCGCAGATTTCGTGCGCTGGAGCGAGCGTTATGACCTCTACTGTAAGTTGAAATTATTTGGACAGATGATTTACGATGCAGACAGAGAGCAGGACAGCGTGCCTAAGACAGCACCGAGGGGTCCGAAGAATATGCTTGAGATGCTGCCCGAACAGTTCTCGCTCAAGGATTATGCCAATCTGCGCAGGGAGCAGGGTTTCGACGACAACCGCAAGCGTACGATGGATGCTGTTTACCAGTGGGTATCGCGCGGATATGTGGTGAAGCTGCTTAAAGACGAAACTGCTGACACTGACACTGACAGTTTAATTTTCCGCAAGGTGCATTACAACAGAAGTTATCTTCTCAATAAAGAATAAGCTTATGGAAATAATAGTAAAGCGAATAGCCAAGAAGAAGACCTATACGATAGGTCATCTTTATCTTCTGAAAGAGGATGAGGTAGAGAGCCGCCAGAGTTTCAGCAAGCGTCTGGAAGACAAGCGTGAATTTCGCGATACCTTCTCTGAGACGCTGCTGGATAAGGAGCATTATTTCTGCGATACGCTGGAGCCTACCTGGCGCAATCTGCTGGGCATTACGCTGAGTCCTGGGGAAGTGGATGCCCGTCGGGGCAGGGTGAGCGGCAAGATAGCGCGCAAGGTTCGGGGCAAGACGGCGATACCCGAGGGCACTTATCCGCTGCTTGTTACCCCGTCGCCCAGGTTTAAGTGTTTTCTGCCTCTCGTTCAGGGTGTGCCCGGTTTCGAGGGCATCCGCATCCATGCAGGCAATTATCCTGACGACACGCAAGGCTGCATCCTGGTGGGCGAGAACAAGTTCAGGGGGATGTTAGTGAACTCCCGCATTTGGCTCAACCGCCTCATCAGCCGCATCGCCGAGGCTAGGGAGCAGGGGGAATCAGTATGGATTACGGTTATCTGAAAATAAAAAGAGGGTGAGTCATCTGGTTATGACACACCCTCTTTTTGGCTTTTTTATTTCTTTTTCTTCTTCTTCTTTTTGATGCCGAAGAAATCGCGGAGGCCGTTGAAGTCTTTCTTCATGATGAGGCCGAGACCCTGCGTGTTCAGACTGTTGCGCGTAAAATAGCGGTCGTTGGTCTGATTGTACATGCGTATGGCTAGGTTGCCGTTAGGGAAGATGAGGTAGCGGAGGTCAAAATCACCGATGAAACTCTGTGTGGCATTCGGATTGTCGCGATAACCGAACTGGCCATTGAAGAGTAAACGGTTGTTGAGCAGCTTGCCACTCAGAATGCCCTCATATTCGGCATTGTTGAAACCTTCATCGCCCGTAGATATGTTGGCACCGAAATTCCAGTTGTTGCTCTTCACCACGTTGGAAAGTACGGTGTTCAGCTGCTGCGAGATGGTGCCGCTCAGCAGGCTCTGCATCGCCAGCGAAGTCTGACTCTGCTGTTCGCCATCCTCGCTCACCTGGTTATTGTTGGTCTGGGCGTAGAACCGGCCGATGCCCAAGAGATAGAGCACCTGCTGGTTCATCTCTTCCTGCGAATTGATGATAGAGTAGATCATCTGCTTTGCATCGCTGTTAACCGTAGGCAGGTCCATAGAGAAATCTACCTTTGGCGATTGAGGCGTGCCGGTGATGTCCATCAGGCAGTCTACGCGGATGTTGTTGCCCGAGAACGAACGGCCTATGCGCAGGTCGCTCAGCGGCACTCCGTTTACGGTATATTTAGCCCGCAGGTTGAGTGGGGCGTTGTATGGGTTGCCACCGAAGGCGATGGTGCCGCCCGGCATAAACTCGAACTCCTTCTTGATGAGATTCTGGATGGTGAGCTTGTAGGTGCCGTGGTCTACCACATAGTTGCCAAACATGTCGAACGAGCCCTTGTTGAAGTAGTTGGCGCGAATTACGCCATCTCCGTTCAGGGTGATGTAATCGCCCGACTGCTCGTCCATGATCAGCTTGAGCGTGAGGTTCTGGTTGGTGTTTACGAGGAAGTTGATGCGCATATCCGATTCAAAATCGATGTCATCCTCTCTCTGTTTCGTGGTTGGAGCCCCGTTCAGGCTGTCCATGATATCCGGCACAATCTCGTGCCAGTGGATAAAGCTCTTGTCGCTGATGGCGTCCGGACTTGCCACATTATATACAAAGATGCTGCCCGGTTCGGGCTCAGCGTTGATATCGATGACGGTTTCGCCGCTCTTGCCGTGGATGCCCACATCGCCCGTGGCATAGATGGTGCCATAGAAGGTATTGTCGCCAAACTCGCGGGTATCGAAGCCCAGGAAGTTGTGCGCCTTGATATCGAGGTCGTAGCTCAGCCTGGTGAGGTGCTTGTGGTGGATGCCTCCGCTCAGGATGGCTATGTTGCGGTTGCGGTCGAAGATGGTATCATTTTCTATGAGGATATCATCTGGGATAGCGTGTGCATGGAGCGCATCGAAGGTGTAATCGGTGTTGAGCTGCTTGAGGTGCACCTTGCCGTGAGCGGTAAGGTCGCCCACGAGATTGATGTTTTTCAAATCGCCCACCACATTGAGATGCCCATCGCCCCAGGCTTCTACCTGGTTCATGAAACTGCCGCAGAAATTCTCGAGGAATTTCATGCTGGTGCCCTGGGCATCGATACCCAGGTCGATATAGTTGCGCTTAGGCGAGACGTATCCGTTGATGAGCGTCTGATGCTCCGGACCATCGTCGGCAACTGCATGAATATCAATCTGTTCGAGCTCCTTGTTGAAGTTGACACCAGCATGGAGCACACCGAGCGGTCCGTTTTCGAAGGTAAACTCCTTCACGTCTAGCTGGGCGTAGGCATCAGGGTCGTTGAAGAGGCTCTTGATGATAGCCTTGCCCGAAGCCTTGCCGGTGAAATCTACCGAATGGAAATTGACGAGGTTCAGCACGTATGCCACATCTACATCCTTCAGGTCGGCTACGATAGAATCGGTCTTCTCGGGTGTAGCAAGACCGGAAACGATGACGTGCTGCTGGTCGTGGCTCACGGCGAAATGGTCTACCAGCAGGCGGTTCTTGCTGTAGATGATGTCGGCAGGATGAACCTCCCACGGTGTGCCGTCGATTCTGATTTCAGACGGGTGTATGGTTACGTGGGCGGTAGAAACATGATTTTCGTTCTTGAAGAACTGCGCCCTCGTATCGATGATGCCCTGGATAGGGAGCTTAGCCGAATGGTTGTTGTAGAAGAGCTTGGCGAAGAGCTGGTTGTCGGCAGCGGCTGCCTTTACGTGGATGCCCGGTCCGTTATCTCCCCATTTGCCCTGCCTGATCTGCGCATCTATCTTGAGCGAATCGTTGATGGTATGCAGTCGCACTTTGGCTCCATGATAGTCTTTTGCGTTATAGCTGAAGTCAGGCACGCTGGCATAGATGTTGACGGTTTTCTCGGCATCGTTCATGAATCCATCGGCAAAAACGGGCTGCTCTATCTTCAGCGGAATGCCCAGCATGCGCTGCAGTATCTCGGTAGAGGTGATTTCTGCCTGGAAGGTGAAATGGTTCTTCGCACTCCTGTCTACCTTGCCGATGCCCGGAAGGGTAGGCAGTTTGCTGGCTACCAGGTTGGTGAAGCTCTTGGTGAGGGTAGCGTAATCGTACTCTCCGTTAACATGGATGCTGGCGAACGGGGCTTCGAGGTCGAAATAGCTGTCCTTGCCCTGGTTCTTGGCGCTTACGGTGATGCCATCGAGACTGTAGGTCTTGTCGGCTACCTTCAGTCCCAGGATGGTTGGCAGCAGATGCTGTACATGGGCTGTTGCGGCATACTGTTTGCGCGGAATGGAGTAGGAGCCTTCTACCTGGATGTTGGCGTTAGGGTCGGCGATGGATGCGAGTCCTTCGAGCAATCCCCGGTTATAGCTGCCGTCTATCTGAATGTTGCGGTAGCTGTACTTGTTGAAATCGAAGCGCGGAATGCTGCCCTTGGCATAGAAATGCTGCTTGTTGCCGTGAGCCGAAAGCGATGCTGCCAGGATGCCGAACTGCCCGTTGTCGAGGATTCGGCCCAGGTTGATGCCCTGGGTGTTGATGCTAGCCTTGAGCTCGGAGCCAGCCTTTTCGGCCTTGATGGCTACTTCGCCCACGCCGGTCTTCAGCTGGCCGCGGGTGCCTGCCTTCTTGCCAGCACCATATACTTCACCTATATAATATATGTCGCCCAGGCGCAGCACTTCTTTCGGAATGCTGATGCGTTTGCCCAGATTTCTGGAAACCTCTCCGATGCCATCGCCTGATATCTTGAGGGCTGAGATGTTTGCCTTCCAGCGCAGAAGGCGGTCCCAATCGCTCACACGGCCGTTGGCCCTGAGCAGCAGACTGCCGCTCTGAGTCTTGAATTCGAGGTTATGGATGCGGGCAGATGTACTGGTGCCCGAAAACTGGAGATGAAGCTGCAGGGCATCCTTGAACTTGCGGAGTTCAGGCACGAAGCAGGCTATATCGGCAAGCGTGATGACGGATGGCTTGATGCCGCCCTGAAACTGGAGTGTAGGCTTTACGATATGCTTGTTCTCGATGCGGTAGGTAGCGCGCAGGTCGTCAAACTGCAATTGCGAATGAGGAAGCTCGATGCTGAAGTCTCTGAGCTGGGCTTGCTGCTGGTCGGCATCGAGTTTGAATCTCAGATTCCTGAGTTGAAGTCCTGATTTATCTTTCAGCGCTATCTTCTTGACAGCCAGATGGATATCCTTGTCGGTGAGATGGCCCAGAATAATGTGGGCAGAGAGGTCGGTGATGCCTAGATGCTGCGGCGAAAAGACGCCCGGCTTAGGCGCAATATCGCGCTGGTTGTAGGCAACGGCACCATGACGGATAATCAGACTTCCGATGTGCAGGTCGAGCGGAGTATGGCGGGTGGTATCTTTCGAAGCCAGCGAATCGAGCACGAACTGGATGTTCATCGGGCTCTTGGCATCCTGCTTGTAGATGTTGGCGTTGAGACCGAAGAGCTGGGCAGATGAAACCGAAATCTTGCCATCCTTCAAAGGCAGGAAATCGAGCTTTGCCGATACGCGCGAAGCACAGATCATGCTGTCGCCTTTCTGGTCGAGCATCATCACGTCATCTATGATAATGCGGTTGAAGAAGCCCAGGTTCACCTTTCCGATACTTACCTGAGTGCCGAATTTCTGAGCCAGCGCACCGGCTACTTCAGAGCCGATGAAGACCTGTACTGGTGGCACGTGCAACAGTACGACAAGCAAGAAATAGACAGCAGCCAGCGTCCATATAATGCTATTGATGATATGTTTTAAATGTTTCAGAGTTGCTTTCTCTAGTTTACAAAAATGTTACTAATTTGAATTTTGCGACAAAATTACTGAAAAATCGGCATAAAATCGAATAATTCACACAATTTTTCTTTTTTATATCACTTTTTTTCACTATTTTTGCAGCACGTTAGAAGTTTCAGCATAGAAGTAGATAAAATATATGTTTTATGGCAGATGGCCAGTATAGCGTCTTGATGAGGGCGCTGACGCATATATCTTGAAGTGATTAGTAAATTTATATTTAATATTTTTTAATGTAGTTATGGCAAATGTAATTAAGTTACGTAAAGGCTTGGACATTAA
>ERZ773185.2522-NODE-2522-length-11680-cov-4.911742_pt1 | contig 11680 bp, 6 predicted proteins | sample MGYA00580531_ERZ773185 | MGnify/ENA primary metagenome ERZ773185 (study PRJEB29015, sample SAMEA2737799) | human gut metagenome | biome: human gut; feature: human-associated habitat; material: faeces | place: China | collected 2012 ...
CGGGTGTCACCTATGTGAACACCAAGCAGCAGCGATTGCCTATCAACCTGGATAGTCCGGAACTGATGCTCTCGCACACCATGGGACTGGATGGCTTCATGGGCGGCCAGTATCAGAGCAACATCACCCGCCTGGGCATCTACAAGCGCCAGTGGCTGGGAAGCTTCGGCTATGTGGATTTCAATATCGTGGGCAAGATGCAGTGGAACAAGGTGCCATTCACTATGCTCGTCCAGCCACCAGTCAACCTCTCTTACTTTGAGCAGGAGGCAACCATCAGTATGATGAAAGACTGGGAGTTCCTCAGCGACCGCCAGGTGTTCTGGTCGGTGGCCTGGGATATGAACGGCAAGCTCCTGAACCGCATTCCGCTGATCAAAAAGTTGAAGTGGCGTGAATACGTGGCAGTGAAGGGAGTCTGGGGACAGTTGACAGACAAGAACAATCCGGTGAAGAATCCTACGGATGACGTCATCTTCCAGTTCCCTAACAATTCCTATACCTTCGGCAATACGCCATATTGGGAATTTGTGGCAGGTGTGCACAACATCTTCAAGTTCTTTGGAATCGATTATGTGCGCCGCCTGAACTACTTAGACCACGCCAACGTGGATAAGTGGGGTATCCGCTTCGGATTCCTCATGACATTCTAAAAAAAAGACGATGTAGATACCTAGCGTTTTGCTAGGTATCTAGAAACAGATAAGTTTGCTGTGGCGTTTCTGCCATGGCAAACTTTTTATAAAAACAGGTCATATAAGAGATAGAAGAGAGTATAACAACATAAAAGAATAGGAGAATTGAATCATGAAAATTCTGTTAGCAGACAAGCAGGACATCACGCGCGCCGGACTGACCTATGTGATAGAGAAAATGGAAGGGTTTGAGACTAAGTACGTGGAAGACAAGACGGAGCTGATGCTCGCCTTGAAAGAGAACGAGAATACGGTAGTGATATTAGACTACACGCTCTTCGACATCAATGATGCCGCCGAGCTCCTCATCCTCAACCAGCGTTTTCCCTATACCCGATGGCTTTTGTTCAGTGAAGATTTGAGTGCCGACTTCGTGAAGGTGCTCATTGCCAGCAGCAGCATGTTTAGTGTTCTTCTTAAGGAGAGTCCGATGATGGAGATTAAGGAGGCCATCCGTTTCTGTGTGGCAAGCAACCGCTTTGTCTGCCAGCGCATGATGGAGGTGCTTCTGGCGCCCGTGCAGCAGGAGCCGGAAGAGAAGGTGAACCTTACCAAGACCGAGACCGAAATTCTGAAGGACATCGCTCTTGGTATGACCACCAAGGAAATAGCCGAAAAGCGATTCTCCAGTTTCCATACCGTGAACACCCACCGCAAGAATATCTTCCGAAAGCTGGGCGTGAACAATGTGCATGAAGCAACCAAGTATGCACTAAGAGCCGGCCTGGTAGATTCGGCAGAGTATTATATCTAAAGAAGATTCGATATAAGCATGATATATAAAAAATGGCTTCAGATTGTCCTCCCGACATTCTGAAGCCTTTTGTTTCTAACTAACTTATTATCAACTATTCATTACTTTCGGCTGCAAAATTACAAGTTTTTATTGAAAAAATGATGTTTTTCCATGAAAAAACACACGTAAACGTTTGCAATTTCGGATAAAATCACTATCTTTGCATAAGATAAGCTGCACTCGGCAATTTGAAAGCAAGCTTTCATTGCGCTCGTTGGCATTATCTTTGCATTGTGTCTTATCAAGAGATGCATAAATAGATGGTTAACTTATAGAAAAATGATACACTAGTATCGAGAACGAGATTCATGAAACAGCGTAGAACATCACTTAAAGACCTGGCTGATAAACTAGGTGTGAGCATAGCCACGGTATCGCGTGCTTTGCGCAATAGCCACGAGGTGGGTGAGGAAATGACCCAGAAGGTGAAGCAGCTTGCCAAGGAGCTTAATTACCGGCCTAATCCTTTTGCTCAGAGTCTTCGAAAGGAGGCTCCGAGAGTGATTGGCGTGATAGTACCTAACCTGGTGACCCATTATTATGCCGCCGTGCTCGACGGCATAGAGGATTATGCGTCGAAGTTGGGCTATTCAGTCATCAGCGCCAACAGTCATGAGAACCATGAGCGCGAGGCGAAGGCGCTGGACAATTTCCTCAACATGCATGTGGAAGGTATCATCGCCTGTCTGGCGCAGGATACCACCGACTATTCGCACTTTGAGCAGCTTCATGATATGGGCATACCGCTGGTGTTCTTTGCCCGCTGCTGCCTGGAAGACAAGTTCTCGCAGGTGGTGGGCAATGGCGACGTGGCAGCACAGGAGGCCACCCAGCACATGATAGAGACCGGTTCCCGCCGCATTGCCTTCATCGGTGGTCCTAACCATCTCGACATGGTGCGCCGCCGCAAGCATGGCTATCTGGAGGCACTCCGCGAGAACAGGATTCCTATCGACCGCTCGCTGGTGGTTTGCGATAAAATCGATTTCGATGTGGCACGCAATGCTACGCTCCGACTGCTGGAAGGGGAGAATCCGCCTGATGCCATCCTCGCCTTCAACGATATCATCACCTATGCCGCCTTCGATGCCATCAAGGTAAAGGGACTGCGCATTCCGCAGGATGTGGCCATCATTGGTTTTACCGATGGGGATACTGCTGCCTTCGTTACTCCAAGACTCACCGCCATCATGGATAAGGCACACGAGCAGGGATCCAAGGCATGCGAACTGCTGATGAGAAGCATCAACGGCGATGAGAAGATATATAAAGAGGTGGTGCCGATGATTCTCAAAATCAGAGAAAGCTCGGAAAAGAACGAGGAAGAAAGATGAATATCAATCAGAAAATATGAACCTATAAATATAACAAACTAGAATGAAACAAAAACTAAAACTATTTCTGAAAGGCATCCTGGTGATGCTTTTGCTGGCGATGGAGTCGCTGCCCTGTAATGCCATCGGTGCTTATGGGGCAGTGGATTTTAATCGTCTGACCAACAGAAATGGATTGAGCAACAGTCAGGTGAATGCCATATTCAAAGACCAGAAGGGCTATGTATGGTTTGGCACCCAGTCGGGACTCGACCGTTTCGACGGATTTCGTATGAAGGCATTCCTCTACGATGATGGCAATCCCAATTCCATCCCCAACAATTCGGTGGATGAAATTCAGCAGACCATCGACGGGTCGCTGTGGATTCATACCGGGGTGGGATATTGCATCTACCAGTATGATAAGGAGCGATTCGACCGCAAGCCAGAGGAATGGCTCAAGACCATCGGTGTGGATGGTCCTCCTTACAAACTGCTCATCGACTCGAAGAAAAACATGTGGATGAGTGTGTATGGTCAGGGCATCTATTTTGTGGATGTCAAGAACATGACAGCTTTTCTCTTCCCTTTTTCCAAGACGAAATCACGCAGTTCGCTGCCTGATTATCAGGTGAGCTGTATCCGCGAGGACAACGGACAGGCGGTGGTTACCTTCGACAATGGTGTAATCTGCCGATTGGATGGTTACGCCCAGCAAGTGGTGTGGATGGACCGTTTTATCCTTAACAACAGACTCTCTACCGACCATTCGGTCTTCACCTTCGTAGACAGCAAGAACAACTATTGGGTGAATACCAATCTGGGCATCTATGTGTATCATAAGAATCTGAAGAAATGGTTTGTCGGGGCTAAGGGCTATCTGGCCACCTTCGGCTTTGATGTGCCGGCTTATCCGGGGCGCAAAGTCATTATCCGTGATATGGCGAGAGACAAGCAGGGACACATGTGGATTGCCACCGACCATAACGGCCTGATTTATCTGGATTATGCCAAGAAAATCTGCCGCCAGTTTATGTACAATCCTAATGATAAGGGCTCTATCTCCGACAACTCGCTTCCTGAGTTGTACGTGGATGACAACGATGCTCTCTGGGTGGGTACCTACAAGAATGGAGTAAACTATTATTCTGCATCTTCCACCAAATTCTATACCATTCCGCTGGGCGATGTATGTACCATTACGCAGGATCTGAACGGCAATCTCTGGTGCGGTACCAACGATGCGGGCATCGTGGCATACAATCCGACAACGGGCCAGTCGTCTCGTTTCTATGGAGCCAAAACCGGACTGGGGTCTGAAGTGGTGGTGAGCAGTACCACCATGAAGGATGGAACCTTGTATTTCGGAACCTTCAATGGCGGATTGGCGCGCTTGTCGCATGGCGTGTGGAAATCCTATCATGCTGGAACCAGTGGACTGGCAAACAACAGCGTTTGGTGTCTTGCTGAGGCTCCCGACCATCGGCTCCTGATAGGAACCCTGGGAGGCGGTTTCCAGATTTTCGACCCGAATACGGAAAAATTTGAAACCTACAACACCAGCAACTCCAAGCTGACGAGCAACTTCATCAACTCACTCTTCATGCAGAATGCCAACCAGCTGCTGCTGGGACATTCGCAGAACATGTCTATCTTCGATTTCCATGACCGGAAGATTACGGATTTGAGCAAGATGTCGAACGGAAAGGGATTCCTGAGTCCATCTATCAACTATTCGATGATAGACAGTCGCGGACTCCTCTGGATAGCCACTCCTTCGGGCATCGCCATGTATGATCTGAAGTCGAACCAGGTGGAGAACATCAATAATCTGAACGGTACGCCGGGAGCCGTGGGCTGCTCCATCATCGAGGACAAGAACCATACGATGTGGCTGGTTTCAGAGTTTGTGGTTACCCACGTGAAGGTGGATAAGGATGAAGACGGCAAATGGAACCTGAAGATAACCAACTATAATTCGCTGGATGGCTTGCAGGAGCGCCAGTTTAACTATCGCTCGGCATGCCTGATGCGCAATGGCGACATCGCCATCGGCGGACAGGATGGTGTGAATATCATCAGTCCCCATTCGGCACAGAATGCCAAGAACCATGTGCGTGCGCTCTTCAGCGGCGTGGTTCTCTTCGATCATGCCCTGACGGCAGGCGAGGAGTATGAAGGCAGGGTGATTTTGGAGGAGTCGCTCGATGCCAGCCATCGTCTTGATTTGAGCTATAAGGACAATGCCTTCACCATCCAGCTGGCTTCCAGCGAAGTGACGGTGCCATCGCGCAACCGCTTCCTCTATCGCATGAAGGGTGTCACCGATAAGTGGCTGCTCACACCAGCCGACCGTCCGGAGGTAACCTTCACCAATCTCTCTTCGGGCAGCTATATCCTGCAGGTGAAGGTGGTGAACGGCGACGGAACCGTGAACGACGAGATCAGCGAGCTGGAAATCAATGTGGCTCCACCTTTCTATCTCTCTATCTGGGCATTCCTGGTATATATCGCCCTGATAGCCGCAGCCTTCTTCCTCTACCGTCGCAGAATGATAGAACGCCAGCGTAATCAGTTTGAGCGCAAGAGCATGGAAGACAGTATGAAGAAGACCAAGGAACTGAACGAGTTAAAACTGAACTTCTTCACCAACGTGAGCCATGAGCTCCGCACTCCGCTCACCCTCATCATCTCGCCTCTGGTGACGATGATAAGAGAAGAAGCCGACCCTGCCAAGCGCAGAAAGCTGGAGCTGATTCATCGCAACGCCACCCGTCTGCTCAATCTGGTGAACCAGATTCTCGACTTCCGCAAGTTCGACCAGAACAAGGAGAAGCTGAATCTCTCGCAAACGGAGATGGTAAGTTTCGTAGATAATATCTGCGCCTCCTTCCGTATCCTTGCCAACAACAAGGTGACGCTGGAGTTTGAATCGGAATTCCCTAAGCTGAACATGACGGTGGATGTGGATAAGGTGGGCAAGATAGTGAACAACCTCTTGAGCAATGCCTATAAGTTTACCCCTGATGGCGGCAAGATTGTAGTTTCGCTGCGTGCCAAGACCCGTTTCGAGATGAAGGGCGGTGAGCACGATATGCTTTGCATCTATGTGATTGATACCGGCAAGGGTATCAGCGATGAAGAGAAGAAGAATGTTTTCGACCGCTTCTATCAGGTGAACGGCACCGAGATGCAGCCTGCCGGAGGCAGTGGCATCGGACTCAACCTGGTGAAGAAGTATGCCGAGTTGCATGGCGGCAATGTTTATGTGCGTGACAACGAAGCTGGCGGTTCGATATTCGTGGTAGAATTGCCTATCGCAGACGATGGTTCTGCCAAGGTGAATGCCCATCTGGGTACCTTGCGTTCGGCTCCAGTCATCACCACGGTGCATAAGGCTGTGGAGAATGATGTTCCGGAGCTGATAGATGATGCATCGGCTTCCCTCTATGGCATGGCCCGCAAAAAGGTGCAGCCTGCTGCGGGAGATTCATCTGCACACAAGCCAACCTTGCTGCTGGTGGATGATAGCGACGACTTCCGCGAGTTCATGCACGACCTGCTTTCCGATTATACCGTGGTTGAGGCCGTGAACGGTCAGGATGCATGGAACAAGATCATCGACCATCGTCCGGATATCATCCTCAGCGATGTGATGATGCCTGTGATGGATGGCAACGAACTCTGCCGCCAGGTGAAGGAGAACGACGAGACCGCTTCCATTCCATTCGTGATGCTGACGGCTCGTCTTGCCGATGAGCATCGCCAGGAGGGACTGATGAGCGGTGCGGATGAGTATATCACCAAGCCATTCAATATCGACATGCTCAACCTGCGACTCAAGAATCTCCTGAATCTCGTGAAGCGCACGGGAACGGTGGCGAAGCCTACGGGCGAAGTGGTCAAGGAGAAGCAGCTCAACAACGGTCACTTCGTGCTGGGAGCAGCCGACCAGAAGTTGATTGAGGATATCGACAACTATATCCGCGACAACCTGAGCAACCCTGATACATCCGTGGAATCGATGAGTGCTCATCTCTGCATCTCGCGCGTACAGTTATATAAGCGCATGATTTCGCTCATGGGCATCACGCCTTCGGAGTATCTTCGTGCCAAGAGAATCAAGTATGCCGAGCATCTGCTCCACTCCAATGAGTATAACATCAGCGAGATAGCCTACAAGGTGGGCTTCAACAATCCTCGCTACTTCTCCAAGTATTTCCAGGAGGCGTATGGCGTTACTCCTTCGCAATACAAGAAAAACCTGGAGGTTCAGGAATAACATCCTTTCATCCCCGAAGTAAGTAAACAAGACTGCTAAAATGTTGTCTCGTTTACCTGCTTCGGGGATTTTTTGTTTCGGGTTAACATTTTGTACCCTCATCCTAAACATTTGCACACCATGGAATCGGAATAATTTCGTATCTTTGCAACAGATTTAAGTAATACAACAAACAATCCTCTAAATAATATAGAATGAGAATAACTAAGACTTTATTCATTTCAGCAGTGCTGCTGATGAGCGCCACAGGCCTCCAGGCAGCAGGATTTATCCAGAAGGGTAATTATCTTACCGTTCAGTTGAAAGAGCACCAGAATTATGGGCCAAGTCAGATTCGCTTACAGGTTGTAAACGATCAGATAATCCGTGTGCAGGCCACTGCTGAGCAGAGCTTCCGCAACAAGCAGAGCCTGATTATCGTGCCTCAGAACAGCAAGGCAAACTACAAGGTGGAGGAGCAGGGCGACAAGCTCATCATCACCACAGCTGCCATGCGTGCCGTTTTGAACGAGGCTACCGGTCAGATTACTTTCTATGATTTGAAAGATAATGTTCTCCTCAACGAGGTGGCGCAGGGGGGAAAGACCTTCAAGCCTTTCACCGTGCCCGACCGTGAGATTGGCGTTGATATCGCCAAGGTGCCTGAGGCGCAGAAGCACGGCTGGTCATGGCGTGCCCTCTTCGACTCTCCCGACAACGAGGCTTTCTATGGTCTCGGTCAGCATCAGAGTGAGGAACTCAACATGAAGGGCAAGAACGAAGACCTCTTTCAGTATAACACCAAGGTGAGTGTGCCTTTTGTCGTTTCCAACAAGAACTATGGTATCCTCTGGGATTCTTACTCTTATTGCCGCTGGGGCAATCCTGACGATTATCTGCAGCTGAACCATGCCTTCAAACTCTATGATAAGGAGGGCAAGGAAGGACAGCTCACCGGTACTTACGTGGATAAGAACGGACAGAAGATAGTTCGCGGCGAAGACAGCATCTACTTTGAGTATGCGATGCCTGAGACTTCCGAAATCTGCAACAAGACAGATAAGGGCGGTATACAGAACCTGCCAAAGGGCTTTGCCCTGAATGGTTCCAAGGTGGTTTACGAGGGTTACGTGGAGGCGCCAACCAACAGCTTCTATCAGTTTATCCTTTACTATGCCGGCTACACGAAGATTTATATCGACGGCAAACTGGTGGTACCTGAGCGCTGGCGTACAGCTTGGAATCCGAACTCCTATAAGTTTGATGCAGCCATCAAGAAGGGGGTAAAGACTCCTATCCGCATCGAATGGCAGCCAGATGGCGACGTTTCCTATTGTGGCCTCCGCGTGGCTGCTCCCCGTTCAGAGGCAGAAAAGAACCAGTTGAGCATCTGGAGTGAGATGTCGCCGGATATGGATTACTACTTCATTGCAGGCAAGAACCTCGACGAGGTGATTTCGGGCTATCGCACTCTTACCGGTAAGGCTTCAGTTTATCCAAAGTGGGCTCTCGGTTTCTGGCAGAGCCGTGAGCGCTATCAGAGCAGCAAGGACATCGAGGACAATCTGAAGAAGTTCCGCGACCTGAAGATTCCTGTGGATAACATCGTGCAGGACTGGAACTACTGGAAGCTGGATTCCTGGGGAAGCCATGAGTTTGAGGCGGCACGCTATCCGAACCCGCAGGCGATGCTCGATAGCGTCCATGCCATGAACGGAAGATTCATGATTTCCGTATGGCCTAAGTTCTACGACACCGTGAAGAACTATAAGGAGCTTGATGCCAAGGGCTGGATGTATCATCAGGCTATCAAGGATGATATCCACGACTGGCTCGGCTTCCGTGGTTCTTTCTATGATGCTTATTCTGACGGAGCAAGAAAGATGTTCTGGCGACAGATGGACGAGAATCTCTATTCCAAGTATAAGTTCGGTATCGATGCCTGGTGGATGGATGCATCAGAACCAAACGTTCGTGACTGTACTCCGATGTGGTATCGTAAGGCACTTTCGGGTCCTACTGCCCTGGGTACATCTACCGAGTATTTCAATGCCTACAGCATCGTGAATGCCGATGCCATCTATAATGGTCAGCGCAGCGTGAACCCTAACCAGCGTGTCTTCCTCCTGACCCGTTCCGGTTTTGCAGGAGAGCAGCGCTACAGCACCGCCACCTGGTCGGGCGATATTGCTACCCGCTGGGAGGATATGCGTGCCCAGATGACAGCCGGTTTGAACTATTCGATGGCTGGTCTTCCTTTCTGGGGCATGGACCAGGGAGGTTTCTGCGTGGAGAATCGCTATGTGGCTGCCCAGCAGGAGTTTGACAAAACCGGTAAGGAAAATGCCGACCTGAAGGAGTGGCGTGAGCTGCAGGCTCGCTGGAATGAGTTCGGCTGCTTCGTTCCGCTCTATCGCACCCATGGTCAGTGGCCTACCCGCGAGGTTTGGAACATCGCGCCAGCCGATCATCCGGCTTACAAGACCATTGTGGCTTACGACAAGCTCCGCTATCGCTTGATGCCTTACCTTTACAGTATGGCTGGTATGGTTCACTTCAAGGACTACACCATGATGCGTGGCTTGGTGATGGACTTCAATGGCGATGACAAGATTTACAATATCAAGGACCAGTGGATGTTCGGTTCTGCCCTGATGGCTTGTCCGGTGGGCGAGTATCAGAAGTACAGCCGTAATGTGTATCTTCCTAAGCAGAAGGGCTGGTATGATTTCTATACAGGCAAGCATTATGCCGGTGGTCAGACCATCGTAGCCGATGCGCCATACGAGAAGATTCCTGTCTTCGTGCCAGAGGGTTCCATCCTTCCTGTCGGTCCGGAAATGGAGTGGAGCGACCAGAAAAAGCCTGAGCTTATCGACCTCTATGTATATGCCGGCAAGGACGGTTCTTATACGCTTTATGAGGATGAGGGCACCAACTACAACTACGAGAAGGGCAAGTATGCTACCATTGATTTCCAGTATGATGATGCTCAGAAGACCCTGACCATCGGTGCCCGCAAGGGTAGTTTTGATGGCATGCTTCAGAAGCGCCGCTTCAACGTGGTGTTGGTTAGTGGAGATAACCAGCAGGGCATCAGCCTCGCCAAGGCGCCTAAGGGCAAGAAGGTGAAGTATGCAGGCCAGGCAATTACTGTAAAATTGAAGTAGTCTAATCTCCCACAGATGACACAGATTTCACAGATTTTTTTATATTCTCAGAAAAGATGAATCTGTGTAAATCTGTGCTATCTGTGGGATTTCTTATATTGATAGGAATGAACAAGAAAACATTATTGGGCGTAGTTTTGATGAGTGGGCTTTTAGCTCATCCGTTGAACGCCCGCGAACATCAGTCTTTTGATAAAGACTGGCTTTTCGTTTTAGCCGATAGTGCCGGTATGCAGAAATCGGAGTATGCTGACGGACATTGGCGCCGCTTGAATCTCCCTCACGATTGGGCGATAGAGGGCGATTTCGCTCCATCCAATCCTTCGGGAGCCAGCGGTGGCGCTCTGCCTGGAGGCATCGGCTGGTATCGCAAGCATTTTTCCGTGAATCCGAAGGAGAAGTACGATCGCTTTATCATCACCTTCGATGGCGTGTATATGAACTCTACCGTTTATATCAACGGGCACAAATTGGGCACCCGACCTTATGGTTACAGCACTTTTGAGTACGACCTTACACCTTATATCAATAGGAAGGGCGATAATGTCATCGCCGTAAAGGTGGATAACAGCGACCAGCCCAACAGCCGCTGGTATTCCGGTGCAGGAATTTACAGAGATGTCTATCTTCTGGAATCCGGACTGACACACATTGTTCCAGAAGGAGTACAGATTAAGACAGAAAATGCAGATGAGATCAACACGGTTTTGCAGAGCTACAGCATCAACGGTGTGTCCATGCAGTTTGGTAATTCCTGGAACGTGTTTACAGATAAAGGTGTTGCCATGAAGCGCGATGTATACGCTATGCTGTGCCAGACGGGCCTTTGCTGCCGTTTAGCGAGGTGAGACTATGAAATATCCATGTTTAGTGCCAAAGCGGCTCTGTAAGACGCCTGTGCATGTTCATCTGGAATCGGAAGAACTGGATAATAAGGGAAGGCCGAAGTACAGCCTGGATGCGGATCTGATGTGTAATTTCCAGGATAAAGCCAAGACCATTCTGACAGCGGAAAAGAAGCTGGTGCAGATCACGGGAACAGCCATGTTCCCTGGTGACATAGCGCCGGATCTTCCGACACTGAGCGGTGGTTGGGTGACAGTGTTTGGGGCGGAGCGCCGGATCGAGCAGGGCAGCAAGAACCGAAATCCGGATGGAACCGTCAATTTCTGCACGTTGGAGGGGATCTAATTAAAGGTTAAGTCCACCGTGAAGTTGAATATGCCGCGGATCAAGCAGCTGTCCCAGGCCGCGGTGACAGCATTAGAAATGACAGGGGAAGCATTGCATACGGAAGTAGTGCAAGCCCAGGTTATGCCATTCGAGACTGGAAACCTGCAGAATGAAAGTACCTTTGTAGATTACAGCGAATCCGCCCAAGGGAAGGTAACATTGGTGTCCAGCACACCCTATGCTCGACGGCTATACTATCATCCCGAGTACAA
>ERZ773185.2544-NODE-2544-length-11589-cov-3.357552_pt1 | contig 11589 bp, 5 predicted proteins | sample MGYA00580531_ERZ773185 | MGnify/ENA primary metagenome ERZ773185 (study PRJEB29015, sample SAMEA2737799) | human gut metagenome | biome: human gut; feature: human-associated habitat; material: faeces | place: China | collected 2012 ...
AAGAACCGCCTCACCCTGCTGGCCTGCGACACGCGCCGCGGCGCCGAGTCCGCCTGCCGCCAGACGCTGCGCGCGGCCGGCATCTCCTGCGAGGTCTCCTTCGTCGGCGTGCCCGAGGCGGCAGACGCCGTGCGCACCGCCAAGGGCGGACGCCTGGTGACCTGCGACCTCTCCTGGCTGGACGACGACTCCCTTGCCGTCGAGGCGTCCGTCCTCTCTGAGGCGTCCGCCGTGGCCGGCCTCTCCGTCGCGGCCCTTGCCAAGAGCGACTCGCTCGACGCTGCCCTGCGCGCCGAGCCGGCCGCCCGCGTGGACGTCTACGTGGGCAGGGACGACGGCGAGCTTGCCTTCTACGAGGCCACCGACGAGCTCGCCGCCCCCGCGGAGGTCACGCTTGCCGGCAACGTGCGCGTCCCCGTGCTGGTGCCCGCGAGCGACCAGTTTGCCCGCCGCCTGGCCAAGGTGGCCAAGCTGCGCGCCAAGTGGGCCCGCCGCGAGGACGTCAGCTGCTACCGCGTCTACGATGCCGACCTGCCCGACTACTCCGTGGCCATCGAGCTCTACCAGGGCCTGGAGGGCCGCGGCCGCTGGCTGCAGATCAGCGAGTACGCCGCCCCCAAGGACATTGACCGCCAGCTTGCCCGCAGGCGCCTCATGGACGTGCTGGCCATCGCCCCGCGCGTCCTGGACGTGGACCCCAGATGCGTCAACCTGCGCGTGCGTACCCGTGCCCGCGGCGGCTCTCAGTACGCCGGCCACGGCTCCGCGCCTACCACGCCCGAGCGCCACGAGGACGCCTACGCGCGCCTGCGCGGCCAGCGCGCCGACCTGCGCAACCGCCACAAGCCGAGCCTGACCGACCTGCCCGAGGGGGCGCACCTCGTTGACGAGGGCGGCCTCACCTTTGAGGTGAACTTCTCCACGCGCCTTGACTGCGGCATCTTCCTGGACCATCGCGAGACCCGCTCTCGCATCAGGGAGATGATGAAGCAGACGCTGGGCTCCAAGCGCTTCCTCAACCTGTTTGCCTACACGGGCACGGCCACCTGCTACGCCGCCGACGGAGGCGCCAAGCACACCACCACGGTGGACCTCTCGCGCCCGAGCCTCGACTGGGCCCGCCGCAACATGGCTCGCAACGGCTTCAGAGGGCCTGAGCACGAGTTTGTCCAGGCGGACGTGCTCTCCTACATCAACGAGCAGCGCCACAGCCCCAACCGCTGGGACCTCGTCTTCTGCGACGTGCCCACGTTCTCCAACTCCCAGCGCATGCGCAAGAGTTCCTTTGACGTGCAGCGCGACCACGTGGAGCTGATCATTGGCGTTTCTCGCCTGCTGACGCGCAACGGCAGCGCCATCTTCTCGTGCAATCTCCGCGGCTTCAAGCCCGATGTGGAGGCCCTGAAGAAGGCGGGCGTCGTGCTGGAGGACATCACAGAGCAGACGATTCCCGAGGACTTCCAGCGCAACAAGAAGATTCACCACTGCTACATCGTCAAGCGCGGGTAGCGAGCCCCCCCAAACACGTTTTGGGTTCGCCAGATTGAGCACCCGTCAAAGCCCGTCTTGCAAAGCCGCAGGTAGACGAGCTGCCGAGAAAAGCGGTGGGGTCAAGACGAATCAGGGGCGAACCCAAATCATATTCCGATTTGGGTTCGCACCTGCGGGGGTTTGTGACCAATCGGGTGACCGCCAACCTATCTACCTGCGGTTTTAACAATGGGTGTCCAGGAGGCGGCCGCATCGGTGAACCCAAAACGCAAAATTGGGGCCCTCGCCGCACGGCCTGTGCGCGGAAAACCCACCGCCGACCGCGCGTTACGTGCGGTCGGCGTTTAGTTGCCGTCGGCGGCCCTGCCCGCTACTAGAATGGTTCCACCATGCACAGCCGGCGCGGGTGCGTCCCGCACCATGAAGTGGGGGAGAACAACATGGATCAGAACATCGAGGCCACGGTCAAGCTCTGGCAGGACAACGTCAAGGAGCCCGACCTTGCCGCCGAGCTTTCCGAGCTCGTCAAGCCTGGCAACGAGGAGCAGCTCTCCGACGCCTTCTACCGCACGCTGGCCTTTGGCACCGCCGGCCTGCGCGGCGTCCTGGGCGTCGGCACCAACCGCATGAACGTCTACGTGGTGGCCCAGGCCACCCAGGGCGTGGCCGACTACCTCAACGCCCACTACGAGAACCCCACGATCGCGCTCGCGCGTGACTCCCGCTTGAAGGGCGAGGACTTCCAGCGCGTGGCGGCCTCCGTGCTCGCGGCCAACGGCGTCCACGTCTACGTGTATCCGCGCATCGAGCCGGTGCCCACGCTCTCCTTTGCCGTGCGTCACCTGGGCACCTCCGCGGGCATCGTGCTTACGGCCTCTCACAACCCGGCCAAGTACAACGGCTACAAGGTCTACAACGACAACGGCGGCCAGATCACCGACGAGGCCGCGGCGGAGATCTCTGCCAACATCGCCAAGGTGAGCCCCTTCGACGTCAAGACCATGGACTTTGACGAGGGCCTTGAGCAGGGCCTCATTGAGTGGACGCCCGAGGAGGTCCTGGACAGCTTCATCCAGAGCATCAAGAAGGTCTCCGTCCCGGGCTTCAAGGCCTCCCCGGACTACTCCGTGGTCTACACGCCGCTCAACGGCACGGGCATGGAGTGCGTGACCCGCATCCTCAAGGAGATCGGCGTCGAGAACGTGACCGTCGTTCCCGAGCAGGCCGAGCCCGACGGAAACTTCCCCACGTGCAACTACCCCAACCCCGAGTTCCGCGAGGCACTTGAGCTGGGCCTGAAGCTTGCCGACGAGGTCAAGCCCAACCTGCTGGTTGCCACCGATCCCGACGCGGACCGCATGGGCAGCGCCATCCCGCACGATGGCGACTACGTCCTGCTCTCCGGCAACGAGATGGGCGTCCTGCTGATGGACTGGCTGGCCAACATGGCCAAGGAGAACGGCGAGGACGTGGCCTCCAAGGTGGCCGTCTCCACCATCGTCTCCTCCGCCATGCCCGACGCTCTTGCCCGCGACTGGGGCTTTGAGATGCGCCGCGTGCTCACGGGATTCAAGTACATCGGCGACCAGATCGACCAGCTCAAGGACGCCGGCGAGGAGGACCGCTTCCTCATGGGCTTCGAGGAGTCCTACGGCTACCTGGTGGGCACCCACGCCCGCGACAAGGACGCCATCGTCGCCACCATGCTCTGCGTGGAGATGGCCAGCTACTACGCCCAGAAGGGCATGGACCTCTACGAGGCCATGGACGCCCTGTACAAGAAGTACGGCTACTACCTCAACGGCACCGTGAACGCCTCCTTCCCCGGCGAGTCCGGCGCCCAGAAGATGGCCGGCATCATGAGCGGCCTGCGCGAGAACCCGCCTGCAGAGATCGGCGGCTTCAAGGTGGTCGGCATGACCGACTACGCCGCCTGCGCGGAGATGCCGCGTGTCTCCGGCCTGCAGAAGGAGGCCGCACAGGAGCTGCCCGCCGCCAACGTCATCGAGTTCCGCCTGGAGGACGACAACAAGGTCATCTTCCGTCCGTCCGGCACCGAGCCCAAGGTCAAGGCGTACCTGTTCTCCAAGGGCGCCACGCGCGAGGAATCCGAGGCGGTGCGTGACAGGCTGAGGGCGGACAGCGAGAAGCTGCTGTCGTAGCGGTCGGCAACGTCGGGGGAGAGGCCCCGGCAAGTTGCACGCAGGGATGATCGCGCGCTTTGCGCGCTCAGAATCCCTGCTTAGCAACTTGCCGGGGCCTCTGCCGTTTCAACGGGCTCTCCTCCGGCAAACAAAGCAAAGAGCAAGAGCATTAGGAAAGAAGAGCAGGTGGGTTGGACTGCTTTTCCGGGGCGTAAAAAAGGGCGCCTGCACGTTGTTGGGAGGGTGCAGGCGTCCTTTGGGTTTTGGGCGGGCTGTGAGGTTGGTGCTAGTTGGCGGCGTCGCTGGTAGTGGTGGCTTCGGCTTGGGAGAGGCCGTAGAAGGTGTCGCAGGCGCTGGCTATGGTGGCGGGGTCCCAGGCGCGGGCGGTTGCCTCGGGTGAGGTGGGGTCGTGGACGAGGACGGTGCCGTTTTCGTTCTCGGTGGTCACCAGGACCCAGTGGGCCGCGTCAGTGAGCGCCCCGGCCCTGACCTCGGCCAGAATGTAGGTGCCGGCGTCCAGGACGTCCAGGAGCGTCTGGCGGCTGGAGGTGTAGCTCTTGGCGACAAGCCCCAGGCCGTCCGCGACCTTCTCGACGGCGTTGGAGGACATGGAGGAGTCTCCCGTGGCCAGGTTGTCTGCGGTTACCAAGGACGCCACGTCTGCGGGGGTCTTGTCGTTGCTTCCGGTGAGGCCCATGTAGGCCATGGAGACGCTGACGGGGCCAGACCCGGTGAGGGCCAGGGCGTGCCCGGCGTAGTCGATGGCGCCCCAGCGGGCGTCCCAGTTGTAGAGGGTGGGCGCGGTGCCCTTGTGGGTCGCGTCGGAGTAGGCCTGCGCGCTCTTGTTGGCGTCCGGATAGGAGGCCACGAAGTCGATGGCCTCGGGCTGGGCAAGGGCGAGCTCAAGGAGCTGCTGGTCAGAGTACTTGTCTGCGTTGGCGGCAATCTGTGCGAGCTTGTCGTTGCGGTCAAGCGCGGACTTGAACTCCTTGCTGAGGTCATCGGAGACGCCTGCGGCCACGCGGGAGTCAACCTGGTTCTGGGACTCCGTCTGCTGCTGGCCCCCGTCCGGGGAGCAGCCGCGCACGCAGCTGGAGAGGACCAGGACGAGGACGCCCACCAGGAAGATCCTGCGGTCGACGCCGCCGTGCCCGAGCCCGCGCCTTCCGGTGAAGTTGATGTTCCTGGACCTGAGCGGATAGCCGCCGTTGCCCTTGCCGCTCCTCAGCCTGCCGGGGTTGTTGCGGCGAGAGACGCCGGTGGGGCCGTGGTAGGAGCCGCCGGAGAGGTTGATTCTCTGGCGGGTGCTGCCGGCGCCGGAGAGGCCGTTTCCGTTGAGGGCGGAGCCAGACCCGCCCCGACCCCGGCCTCCCTGGGAGGAGCGGGGACGTGAGCCGCGACCGTCGCCTCGCGGGCCCTGCTGCTGATACGACATGTGGTGACCTCCGTGGGAGTCTGCGATGCGGTTATGCGTTCTGACGGCATCATACGGCAGCGCGGGTGCTGTGAGGTTTGGGAGCTGCTCACTTCTCCGCGAGCGTGCCCGCCTTTGGCAGGACTGTATAATCTGCCGCGTATATGCAAAGGGGCGGTTGTCGCCGGGCGTCGCCATTGTGGGGAGCATGCCATGAAGCGCAGGAACAGCAGACAGGACGCCATCAGGGAGATCGTCCGCGGCAAGACCGTCCGCACGCAGCGCGGCCTCGTCGACGAGCTGCAGGCAATGGGCTACGCCTGCACCCAGGCCACGGTCTCCCGAGACATTGCCGACATGGGCCTGCGCAAGCTGCCCGAGGGCGTCTACGTCCTGGCGGAGGACCTGCACCTCCAGCGCATGCTCTCCGAGTTCGTGGTCTGCGTCCTGCGCGCCGAGAACCTCGTGGTGGTCAAGTGCCAGCCGGGCACGGCCTCCGGCGTGGCCGCGGCCGTGGACGACGCGGCCCTCGCGCACGCCCTGGGCTCCGTCGCCGGCAACGATACCGTCCTCGTGATCGCGGACACCACGGAGAACGCCAAGTCCCTGCAGAACCTCATCCAGAAGCTCGGCAACGCCGAGTAGCCCCTGCCGCCCGCGCCATCCCTGGCGAGAAGAGCGGTCTTCTCGACAAAAGAGAGCGGCCCGCGACGTTGGTCTCGTCGTGGGCCGCTTGCGTGCTGCCGTCTTGCTATGCGCCCGGGGTCGGCGTGGTGGGCGTGGTGGGCGTCGTGGTGGTGCCGGAGTCTTCGCCGCCCGTTCCACCCGTTCCGCCCGTTCCGCCCGTTCCGCCGGCAGACCCGCTGCCGCCGCCGGTGCCGCCGGTCTCGCCGCCCGTGGAGGGCGTCGTGGGGGTGGTCGGCGTGGTGGGCGTCGTCGGCGTGGTGGTGGAGGTGGTGGGTTCGGTCGTGGTGGTCTCGGGCTTGGTCTCCTCCTCGGTCTCCTGCTGGGTCTCGTCGTTGGTGGAGGCGTTGGTGCCCACGAAGGTCCAGGAGGTGTTGGGCTTGTAGTCGGGGGTGCCGCCGCCGGTGGGGAACTCCTCGCGGGCAACGCCCTCGAGGACGGCGTTCATGTAGTTGCACCAGATGGGCTGCACGGTGTTCTGCGTGGTGGCAACGGAGCCCTGGTAGTACACGCGGACGTTGGCGTTGGGGTTGCCGCACCAGACGACGGTGGTGAGCTGCGGGGTGAAGCCGCAGAACCAGAGGTTCTCGGCGTCGTCGGAGGTGCCGGTCTTGCCGGCGACGGGCTGGTTGCCCGTGAAGTTGCTGGCGACGTAGTAGCCGGTGTTGCCGCTGGTGACGACGCCCTTGAGGACGTCGATGGTGGCCTCGGCCACGGAGCGCTCGAGCGCCTGCTCGTTGGAGTCCTGGTGCTCGTAGACCACCTGGCCGGTGCGCGACTCGATCTTGGTGATGGCCACCGCGTCGTGGTGCACGCCGTCGGCCGGCAGGGTGGAGTAGGCCTCGCACATCTGCAGCGGCGAGACGGCCACGGCGCCCAGAGCGATGGTCAGGTAGGGCTGCAGGGTGGCGTCCAGGCCCATGGTGTGGGCGGTGTCGATGATGGCGTTGGCGCCGATGGCCTCTGCCACCTGGGCGTAGGCGGTGTTGGACGAGATGGCCGTGGCGGAGGCCAGGCTGCGGGTGCCGTAGTCGTGCTTGCCGTAGTTGCTGACCGTCCAGGTGGGCGTGATGGTCATCGTGGGGCCGCAGTTGAGCATGATGTTGGGGTTCATGCCCTCGCGGATGGCGGCGACAAGGGCAAACGTCTTGAACGAGGAGCCGGCCTGGCGCGCGGACTGGGTGGCCAGGTTGAACTGCTGGGTCTCGTAGTCGGCGCCGCCCACCAGGGCCTTGATGTAGCCGTTGGTGTTGTCGATGGAGACAAGGGCGCCGTTGATGCTGTCGTTGTCGGCGGAGCTTATGCGGTCGGTCACGGCCTTCTGCGCGGCCTCCTGGTAGTCCGGGTCAAGGGTGGTGTAGACCTTGAGGCCGCCCTGGAAGACGGTGTCGGAGTCAAAGTCCTTGAGCAGCAGGCTCTTCACGTAGTCGGTGAAGTAGGGGTACTTGCCCACGGAGTCCACCAGCGTGCCCAGGTTGAGGTTGATCTCCTCGGCCTGCGCGGCGCGGCACTCCTCCTCGGTGATGTCACCGGCCTCAAGCATGCGCTCCAGGACGAGGTTGCGCCTGTTCTTGCAGCCCTCGGGGTTGCTCGTGGGGTCGTAGTAGGAGGGGGAGTTGGGCAGGCCCACCAGCGTGGCGGCCTCGGCCAGGGTGAGCTCGTTGGCGTGCTTGTTGAAGTAGATGGTGCTCGCGGCCTCGATGCCGTAGGCGCCGTGGCCGTAGTAGATGGTGTTGAGGTACATGTTAAGGATCTGCTCCTTGGTGTACGTCTTCTCCATCTGGATGGCAATGAAGGCCTCGCGGACCTTGCGCTTGAGGGACATCTCAAACTGCTCGTCGGAGAGCACGGTGTTTCTCACCAGCTGCTGCGTGATGGTGGAGCCGCCGCCGGCGTCATTGCCGATGACCTGGCCCACCACGGCGCGCAGGATGCCCTGGGGGTCGACGCCGTTGTGCGTGTAGAAGCGCTTGTCCTCGGTGTCCACGGTGCCCTGCACCACGTACTCCGAGATGTCGCTGATGTCCACGGAACGACGGGCCTGCAGGTAGTAGGCCGCAATCTCGTTGCCCTTGGAGTCATAGATGCGCGTGGGCTCCGCCACCAGGTAGGAGTCGGTGGAGGAGTAGTCGGGCAGGTCCTCCAGCCAGGAAGACACCACGCCGCCAAGAGACATGACGAGGGCGAGGGCGAGAAGCGCCATGAAGCCAACGGCACCGGCGATGCCAAAGCCGGCGACATGGGTCTTTGAGTGCAGGTGCGCCCTACGGGTTCTGATCCCCATGAACTGATTCCTCCCTGTAGGAGATCGGTATGGTCAATCTGACTCATTATAGTGTGCGACCAGCGCCCGCGGCGCTGTGGGCGTTCCGTCACCGCAGCCTCACCACGCGAGAGTCGCGCCCTTCTCGCCGCGCCTGGGGCCGTCGCGAGGGGGTTTGCCCCACATGTCCTGCGCATCTTCTGCGGCGACTGCGCTATTCTTAAAGTTCTGTACGACTGCAGTGGGCAGTCAGGTAAACGAAGACACTATGGAGGGCAGAGCAGTGCTGTCTGTCGACGAGCAACTTAAGGTGATCACTTCCGGCACGATGCAGGTCGTGCCCATGGACGAGCTCAAGAAGAAGCTCGAGAAGGGCACGCCCCTCAACATCAAGCTGGGCGTTGACCCCACGAGCCCGGACCTTCACCTCGGCCACGCCGTCCCCCTGCGCAAGATGCGCCAGTTCCAGGATCTGGGCCACAAGGTGACCCTCATCATCGGCAACGGCACCGCCCTCATCGGAGACCCGTCCGGCCGCGACTCCACCCGTCCGCCCCTCACCGAGGAGCAGGTGGAGGCCAACGCCAAGACCTACGTCGAGCAGGCCATGAAGGTGCTTGACCCCGAGAAGACCACCATCGTCCACAACGGCGACTGGATCAAGCCGCTTGACCTGGGCAGCATGCTCGGCCTCATGAGCAAGTTCAACGTGGCCCGCATCCTGGAGCGCGAGGACTTCCACAACCGCTACACCAACGGCCAGTCCATCGCCCTGCACGAGTTCATCTACCCGGTGCTGCAGGCCTATGACTCCGTGGTCATCAAGGCCGACGTCGAGATGGGCGGCAACGACCAGATCTTCAACCTGCTGGCCGGCCGCGACCTCATGCGCGCCGAGGGCATGGAGCCCCAGGTGGCCCTCACCGTGCCGCTGCTGGTGGGCACCGACGGCGTGAAGAAGATGTCCAAGAGCTACGGCAACTACATCGGCCTCACCGACGAGCCCAACGACATGTTCGGCAAGGTCATGTCCATCGCGGACGAGATCGTGCCCATGTACTACCGCCTGTGCTCCACCCTCTCCATCGAGGAGATGGATGCCATCGACGAGGCCTTTGCCAACGGCACGGCCGACGCCTACCAGCTCAAGCGCGCCCTGGGCGTCAACATCGTCGACCTCTACCACGGCGAGGGCGCCGGCGAGAAGGCCATGGCCGCCTTTGACGCGCAGTTCAAGAAGGGCGAGATGCCCGATGACGTGGCCGAGTTCCCGGTGAGCCTGGCCGCCCCCAATGACGAGGGCAAGGTCTACCTGGCCAAGCTCCTCGTGGACGTCGAGATTGCCAAGTCCACCGGCGAGGCCCGCAGGCTCATCGACGGCGGCGGCGTGAAGATCGACGGCCAGGCCGTGGCCCCCAAGAGCTACAACGTTGACCCCGAGCTCTTCCACTCCGGCACGGCGCTGCAGTCCGGAAAGAAGCACTGGGCCAAGCTGGTCTAGCGGCGGCGCTTCTCGCCACGTGACATTGGTGCGCAAATGCGGGCGGCCCCCTGGGGTCGCCCGTTTTTTGTGGGGCGCGGAGGCGGGGCGGGCGTTGCCGTGGCAGCCTCGCGCAGATTTGGTTTCCGCTGGAACGCGTTTGTGCGCACGGGGCCGAGAAGGGCTCTCTTTGCGCAACTTTTGATTCCAGTGGAAGGCAAAGCTAGGCAAAAACGGTGCTAGCGCTCTCTCGCGCAGATTTGGCTTCCAGCGGAACGCAAAAATGAGCGCCTGCCGAGTTTTTTGCCGAGAAGTGCGTTCTTCTCGCAGGCGGCTCGTGCGGCGGCGGCGCGGCGCCTGGCTGCGGTATCGTAGGCAGGTTATGCAACGACTGGGCTGATGGGAGCAGATCTTGGCCCACAAGAACGTCATCGAGCTGCTGGCGCCCGCCGGTGGCCCCGAACCCTTCAACGCCGCCCTGGCCGCGGGCGCAGACGCCATCTACTGTGGCCTGGGCAACGACTTCAACGCCCGCCGCAGTGCAAAGAACTTCACCGAGGAGACCTTTGCCGAGGCCTGCCGCCGCGCGCACCTGGCCGGCGCCCGCGTGTACGTGACCGTCAACGTGGCCATTGCCACGCACGAGATCTCCCGCGTGCTGGACCTGGTCCGCCATGCCTGGCTTCTGGGCGCAGACGCCTTCATCATCCAGGACTGGGGCCTGTTCGGCGAGATCCGCCGTGCCTGGCCGCAGATTGAGACGCACGTCTCCACCCAGGCCAACATCCACGACGCCCGCGGGACGGCCTGGTGCCGCCAGATGGGCGCCGACCGCGTGACCCTGTCGCGCGAGCTCTCCCTCAAGGAGATCTCCCGCATTGCCGAGGAGGGCGTCGAACTGGAGTGCTTTGGCCACGGCGCCCTGTGCTTCTGCTACTCCGGCGTCTGCATGATGAGCTCGCTTGCCACCGGGCGCTCGGCCAACCGCGGCCTGTGCGCCCAGCCCTGCCGCCTGCCGCACGACCTGGTGGACGAGGAGGGCAACGTGGTGGAGGCCCCGGGCAACACCCGCCCGCTCTGCCCCAAGGACTACTGCACCGTCGACCACCTCCGGGAGATGATCGACGCGGGCGTGGGCTCCCTCAAGGTGGAGGGCCGCATGAAGGCCCCGGACTACGTCTACAACGTGGTGGACGCCTACCGCGAGGCCATCGACGCCACGCTGGCCGGCCGCCAGCTTGACGCCGCGGAGGACCTGGCCGTCCACCGCCGCCTCAAGCGCGCCTTCAACCGCGACTTCACCGACGCCTACCTCATGGGCACCTCCGGCGACGAGATGATGAGCTACGACCGCTCCAACAACCGAGGCGAGGTCGTGGGCACCGTGGCGTCCTCCCGCGCCCTGGAGGACCGCGTGGCCCGCAGGGGCGGCGGCAACGGCGGCCGCCAGCGCACGCGCCGCTACACCCAGGCCGAGGCCGTCATCTCCCTGACCGAGCCCGTGGAGAAGGGCGACCTGCTTGAGCTGCGCCCCGTTGACGACCCGAGCCAGTTCCTAACCGTCCACGCGGAGGCCGACGCCCCCGCAGGCGCCACCATCACCTGCCTGGCGGCCCGCCCGGTGCCCGCCGGCTCCATCGTGAGCGTCATCCGCTCCCAGAACGCCATCGACGCGGCGGCCCGTGCCGCGGCGGCAGACGTCTCGCGCCGCCGTCCGGTGACGGTGCACGTGGTGGCCCGCCTGGGACAGCCCTTTCGCGTGGAGCTGGCCTGCGCCGACGGCGAGGCCACGGCCGCGGCCGAGGGCTTTGTGGTAGAGGCCGCCCGCACCCGCCCCGTGAGCCAGGAGGACCTCGTGGAGCACGTGGGCCGCATGGGCGGCGGCCCCTTCGAGCCGGTGAGCTTTGACGTGGAGATGGACGAGGGCTGCGGCATGGGCTTCTCGGCCGTGCACAAGGTGCGCGCACAGGCGGTGAACTCCCTGGTGGAGGCCCTTTTGTCCCCGTACGGGGAGCGCCAGGCCACGACGGCGCCCGTGCCGTCCGAGCAGCTGCGCGAGGAGCGCCGCGAGGCCGTGCGCGTGGAGGCCGGCGTTCCCGCCGCCGCCGACGTG
>ERZ773185.2545-NODE-2545-length-11588-cov-4.579814_pt1 | contig 11588 bp, 6 predicted proteins | sample MGYA00580531_ERZ773185 | MGnify/ENA primary metagenome ERZ773185 (study PRJEB29015, sample SAMEA2737799) | human gut metagenome | biome: human gut; feature: human-associated habitat; material: faeces | place: China | collected 2012 ...
CCTCGCACATGGAGGCAGCCTACGGACTCGCCATCACCATCACCATGCTGATGACCACCCTGCTGCTCGGTTTCTACCTGCGCACCAAGGGTGTGTCGCGCATCTTCATCCTGCTCTTTATGGGCGCATATTGCGTTATCGAGGGCATTTTCCTTGCCGCCAACCTGTCAAAATTCCTCGCAGGAGGATGGTGTACGATGCTTATTGGCGGAATCCTGTTCCTGATGATGTATGTATGGGTCCGCGCCATCAAGATACGCCATCATTACATCAGTACCAAACCGCTGGATGAGTATTATCAGATTATCTCCGATATCAAGGCCGACGAGAGCATCCCCAAGTACGCATCCAATCTGGTTTATGTGAACCATGCCGACAAGGAAGGTTCAGTGGATGACAAGCTGCTCTATTCCATCATCAACAAGCAGCCTAAGCGTGCTGACCATTACTGGCTTATCAATCTGGAATTTGCAGATACTCCTGACACACTGGAGTACAGTTGCGAGACCCTGGTTCCCGACACCCTCTACAGTGTAACCATGCGCATCGGTTTCCGCATTGAGCCTAGGGTGAGCCTCTATCTGCGACAAGTGGTAGAAGATCTGGTGGCAAGCAGGAAGGTGGATTTGAGAAGCACCTATCCTTCGCTCCGCAAAAACGGAATTCCTGGCGATTTCCGCTTCATCATCATCCACCGCGTATATTACCCGGAGAGTTCCGACAACCGTCAACAGAACCTGCTGATGACCATCTACGCCCTTATCGGCAAGATAGGCATCGACGAGCCTAAGGCTTTGGGCCTCGACACATCCATGGTGGTGGTAGAACGTGTTCCGCTCATCATCAACCATCGCAACAGAAGCATCAGACGCATTACGCAGATTGTTGAAGAATAAAAAAAAGGGGAAAGTTTTGTATAATTCAGTTTTTTTTTCTAACTTTGCAGCAACATCGCCCTGCTTGAATAGCATGTGAAGATGCAAAAATATAGACAATAAATATATATAATAAATATATATTATATACAATAAATATATTCAGAAATGATCAAGATACGCTGCGTGGTAGAAAGGATTACCTACCAGAACCAGGAAAACGGATATTCCGTGATGAAAGTCAAGGTGAAAGGATATTCCGACCTGGTTACCCTGGTGGGAAACCTGCTGGATGTTCCAGTGGGAGCGGTATTGCTGTGCAATGGCGAATGGAAGATGGACAAGCGATACGGACAGCAGTTTGCCTGCGAAACCTGGGAAGAGGTAATGCCCGCCACAGCGTATGGAATAGAAAAATATCTGGGCAGCGGACTGGTAAAAGGCATCGGTCCGAAGTACGCCCACCTGATAGTGGAGAGGTTCGGAACGGAAACCATCGAGGTGATTGAAGACGACATAGAACGACTCTACGAAGTGCCAGGAATCGGCAAGAAACGTGTAGAGAAAATACGCGACAGTTGGGAAAAGCAGAAAGACATCAAGAACGTGATGATCTTCCTGCAGCAGTATGGAGTAAGCACAGCCTATGCCGCAAAAATCTACCGGCAGTATGGCAAGGATAGCATCGACAATGTGAAGGAAAATCCCTACCGCCTTGCCGACGACATCTGGGGCATCGGTTTCAAGACTGCCGACAGCATAGCCAGCAAGATGGGCTACGAAAAAAACGACCTGAGACGCTGCAAGAGCGGCATTAACTACACTTTAAACGAACTGTCAAACGAAGGCCATGTGTATGCTGTAGAAGAGCAGCTTATAGAAGCCGCTAAGAAACTGCTCGAAGCAGACGAAGAGCCGATTACGCAAGCCATCACAGAGATGATAGCCTCCGAAAATCTCATCCGTGAGAACGAAGCCATCTATCTGCCACCCTTCTATTATTCAGAACGGGGAACGGCGAAGAAGCTGCTCGCCCTGATGCAGGGCCAGAGCCCTACCCTCTTCAATATGCAGGCCGATATCCAGGCGATGGAAAAGGCTTCGGACATCAAGTATGACGAGGTGCAGATTGCCGCCATAGAGCAGGCAGTGCGCTCTAAGGTGATGGTGCTTACGGGTGGTCCGGGCACAGGAAAAACCACGACAACGCAAGGTATCATCACCGCCTACAAGACGGCAGGAATGAAGATTCTGCTGGCGGCTCCTACGGGCAGAGCTTCCAAGCGAATGAGCGAGGCCACGGGCATGGAAGCCAAGACCATCCACCGCCTGCTGGAGTTCAATCCGCAGGACGGATACAAGCGCAACGAGGAGAACCCGCTGGAGGGCGATGCACTGATAGTAGATGAGTGCTCGATGATAGACATCATCCTGATGTATAATCTGATGAAGGCAATTCCGGAGCACATGCGCCTGGTGCTGGTGGGCGATATAGACCAGTTGCCGAGTGTGGGAGCCGGAAACGTTTTGCGCGACATCATCGACTCCGGGAAAATTCCGGTAGTCCGCCTCACTCGCATCTTCAGACAGGCGCAGTCAAGCCGAATCGTGATGAGTGCCCATGCCATCAACCAGGGATATTATCCTGACACGAGCAATGGCAAGCAGACCGACTTTTTCTTTATCAAGAACGAAGACCCGGAGCAGGTGGCTACGGAAATCGTGAATCTTGTAAAATACCGTCTGCCCAAGGCCTACAATCAGCCCCTGAGCAATATCCAGGTGCTCACGCCGATGCAGCGCAGCGTGGTGGGTGCAGCCCATCTGAACATGATGCTGCAGCAGGCGCTCAACACATCTACCCTCGGTATCAGCCGTGGCGGAACCACCTACAAGCAGGGCGACCGGGTAATGCAGATAAGGAATAATTACGACAAGAACGTATTCAACGGCGACATCGGAACCGTGGAGAAGGTAAATATGGAAGACCGCACCATCTCCGTTATTTTCGAAGACCATCTGGTAGAATACGAGGCCACGGAACTGGATGAGCTGACCTTGGCCTATGCCACCACCATCCACAAGAGTCAGGGTTCGGAATACCCCGTCGTGGTCATCCCCGTGCTGATGACCCATTTCGTGATGCTCCAGCGCAACCTTATCTATACGGGCATTACGAGAGCCAAGAAAATCTGCGTGCTGATAGGCCAGCCCAAAGCCCTCGCCTACGCGATAAGAAATCTGACGGTAAGCAACAGGAACACGAAGCTGAAAGAAAGATTGCGTGGGGAGATAGAGGCAAAGCCGCATGTTCTGCCAGGAAGCCAGCCGTATGTTGCGCCTGAGGAACAGCCAATGATGGCAGCAGAACCGGAAATTAAAAGACAAGAATAAAACGAGAAACAAATAATGGAAAATAAAATTACAACAATGGAACGGGGAATGCAGCGACGCACAGAGCTGCTCCTGGGTAAGGATAATCTGGAAAAGATACAATCGGCACGCGTGCTCATCTTCGGCATCGGAGGTGTGGGATCATGGTGCGCCGAGGGACTAGTAAGAAGCGGCGTGCGCAACATCACCATCGTGGATAGCGACCGAGTATGCGTTACCAACTGCAACCGCCAGCTGATGGCCACAAGCCGAACCATCGGCGAGGTGAAGGTAGATGCGCTGCGCAACCGACTGCTGGAAATCAACCCGGATGCCAGCATCACTGCCTATCAGAAAATCTATCAGGCAGAAACAGCCGACGAGTTCCACATGGAGGAATACGACTTCATCATCGATGCCATCGACTCGCTGAAGGATAAGGCGGATCTCATCCTTCGTGCCACCGCCCTGCCCAAGCACATCACCTTCGTATCATCCATGGGTGCCGCCCTACGCCGCGACCCCTTCATGATCAGGAAGGCTGAATTCTGGAAGGTGGATGGCGACCCGCTGGCAAGAGCCCTGCGCAAGAAATTCAAGAAGAACAAGACGTTTCCTCGCCGCAAATTTCTGTGCGTATACAGTGAGGAAAAGCCGATGCAGAACCTGGGGGTGAACAAGGCCTGCGGCACGGACGATTGCATCTGCTCAAAAGCCAAGCTGCTGAGCGGCGAGCGAGGCACGGATAGTGCCATATATGATGCTCCTGGCGACCAGCGACTTGTGGAGCACGATTGGAACTCAACGAAGGCGCAGATCAATGGTTCTCTCTGCCACATCACCGCCTCTTTCGGCATGGCAATAGCGGGAATCGTGATTAATCACATCATTGAGTGATAGCATGTATAAAGGATTTGCAAAATACACGCCCCCAGCCTACTTTCCTAAGTGGGCTGGGGGCCTTTCTGATTGGTTCACATTCTTTATCTGTCAATTTCAGCACGGATGAATTTTCCGTTACTGCTATAATACAGGTCTAAACCAGGGATATCGATTTCGTATCCTCCCGTTTCTTTCTCTATCTTATATGGTTGCTGCGAAGGATAGCGCTGTGCAATATCGGCAACGATAGCATCCGGGATGATGCCGGCAGGCAATGTGGAGTATTTGCAGTCCACGCTTTTCCATTCTCCCTTATTGTTGAAATCAATTTTGGTTCCGTCGCTCAACAACACTTCATATTCCCACTTTCCGTGATCCTTCTCCTTCTCTACATGGGAATAGGTGGCAGAAGGGAAATACTGCTTTACAAACTGCTGTGCCTGTACTGGCAACTCAGCATAACCTATCTCTTTCTCATCGCTGCTGTGGCAAGCTACTGCTACCATCGCAAAAACAATCGACAAAACTGTCGCTAAAAAAGTTCTCTTCATGTCGTTTCAATTTAAATATCAGAGTTACTACTATAATTATTTATCACTTATTATCATACACTATTGTATTACCCATATATTGACATATACGGGGTTGTTTTACTTGCTACAAATTTACTACAATATTTTTAAACTACAAAACTTAAATGCTTATTTTATAGAGTTTTAACTATTTTCTCTGTAATTTTTCCACAGTGTATTAATTACGGAAACACTTTTTGTGAAAAGTACAAAAACATTTGCGGTCTGGCCACAGTAGACGTTACTTATATTATCCTGTGAAGAAGCCCCCAGCCTACTTTCTCAAGCGGGCTGGGGGCTTATACTTTCCTGGGATTTTGCCTTGCGGCAGATTCCGGGAAAGTATTTATAATGCTATAAATAACAGCACTCCGCTTCACAGCGTCGGGCTGACGATTCATAAATAAAAGTAAAAGTTCTAGGGGGCTCACGCCCGCTGAAACAATTTAAACTATATATTTTTTATACGATATTATATTGTTGCGGCAAAGGCGCCCCGGCGGGCGACATAAATTCCGCCGAGGCACAGCATACGCGTGCGCAAACACATGTAATCTTCTTCCGATCTTACCCCGAGGGCGAATCTGATGCCCTCGGGATGTGCATTTATTACGTTGCTAAGTTATTTTTCCTTTGCGGCGGATGATGCATAGGGCTGTCTTCCGCTAGGCGTCCCGACGGATTTGAAATCCGTCGTAAAAAAGGTTCGACCTATTAAGCCGGGGGATTTGCAATCCCCTATCCCATCGATATGCTGGCAACAGCCTGGGGGCTGGGGATTGCAAATCCCCAGAGCATAAAGAGGTTAGGACATTTTTTGACGGCGGATTGCAAATCCGCCGGAACGCCTAACGGAGGACAGGGCATATCCGGCGCTACAGACATATCCAGCGCTACGGACGCTATGGAAGCCATGTTATCAGAGCAGCACCATGACCTGCATGTCCCGTTTCTGATACGCCCGAAGGTGACAGGAAGGATTGATTACCGGCAATTGTTTCACTATTAACAAGAAGTTTTTTATTGACATAACCACTGCCACCGCCACCAGGACTATTGGTTTTACTACCCGGTTCTTGGGGTGAAATGCCACCATACAGGCCACCGCCGCCACCACCGTTACCTTCTCCACCGTTTTGAGTTTTTTTAGTACCATTGCGACCAGTCTGACCTAGACCAAAGGCAAAACCATCGGTTTGAGTTGCTGCCTTAAATGTTGTGCCAGCTGTATTGGTAGGTCTACCTCCTTCAGTGCCTCCACCAAACAGGCCAGGACATATGGGCTGATATTGAGCTCCACCCTGACCTCCTGCTACCATTAATAATTGATTATTTTCGTATGCAGTTTTTAAATCTTTTAGAACTCCGTCTTTGAGGCAAATGTGAGTAGCACCACTGCCACCGTCACCACGTTTAAGTGGTTCACCCTTGTCATTTACTACCGCCGTACCTCCATTTCCGCCACCATTATAGCCGCCAATTCCTATTTTGGCCCTATCACCTTCACTTCCTTTACCACCTACACAGATATAGAGAATCGTGTTTTTTTGTGCCTGATAATCTCCCTTGGATTTACCTCCTTGACTTTCTCCTGCTCCCCAGCATTCCAAGGTATATGTTCCATTAACAGGAACCGTAAAAGACTCTGTCTTTTTCTTGTATTCGAAAAGACGAGCAAGATAATAGAAATCAGCGTCTGAAGTGATATCCTTTGTTTCTACTTGATTTTTATCCACATTGAATGAATATGACTTAAGACTTCCCCATGCTGTACGTGGATTATTTGTCTCATCTACTGCCTTAAAAGTGGCTGCCACATTCGGTTTTACTATTTGTACGTATCGCTTATCTGTTGTTTGAGCCAAAAAAGGAATATTACCATTGAATTCTGTAGAAGCTTCAACTGACTGCTTAGCTGTAGCATCAGTATATTCTGAAGCAGCAGGCTCTGTAGTAACACGTCCCTCTAGCTCTGGATAATAATATGTATAATTATCGGTCGTGAATGTACGTTTCTCAGGAACCTCTTTTGGCTTGAGATTCAAGACTGCCAATCCCATGCTATGAGCCATATTGAATGTAAGCGTTGCAGCATCGCCATCTATAACGCCTTCACCAACTTGGAGATCCTGACTCAGAAGAACAGCTTCTGTTTTCTGCTCTTTTACAGGATTCCAGTTTGTAATCATATCCTTAAAGAACTCTTCTGCATTATCTTTCGCTTCATCAACAGTAGGAGCAGTTGCATTATATGGATAGTATGCGAAATACTTGTAGTTCTTCAGCTTCAAGAACTTCGTGTCGCTGTTCTCTGGCATCCATTTTCCATCTTGATTACGAGTCAGCTTCAGATTCTTCTCCTCTATGGTATTATTGGAATTCACCACATAAAGACCGATGGACTCGCCTTCCTTAAAATCAGTCTTGGGATAGGAATATTTTGCCTGTTCTGTATCCTTCCATGTATCTGGGAATTTAACCTCGGCATTCTCCAAATGATTGACGGCACTCGCTGAAAGCTTGTAGGTGACGGAGGTTCCTGGCAACCAGGTCTGATTGCTCAAATCAAAGGTGAATGTCTGATCACCTTTACCCTTTATATCCAATACGAAAGTTAACTGGGCTTTTGTACCATTCAGACTCTGTGGAATCATCATCAGGATATTCTTGTCATCGTTTGAAGTGAGCGCATAACTTTCGCCTATTGTGATATTCTTATTTTCAAGATTAAAGGTGTAGCTGCCTGTTTTCTTGCCGTTGGCATCGGTAGCCAAAGTCCAGTTTTGCAAAGCGGTCTTTGGTGAGCCTTCCTTGGCAGCAAGTTCGCAGGTTCCTTCGTTCGGAATACCGCTCAGGGTGATGCTCCTGAGCTTGGAACCATCGGTGGCTCCTGTTTGGAAGATATCTGTCAAATCCTTACTGATAGCGAAGTTCACGGCAGTAAGGGCATGAGAGAACTTCAGTTCTACAGCCTTATCATCTGATGATACGCTGCGTGATTCGGCATTGGTAGCTACAATAATATCGGGCTGAGAAGGAATCTCAGTTTCATCGCTTTTTGCCGTATATTTAATCTTTGTTTTTACTTTTTCTGCATCTGTAGTAACGCTCCACATACCATCAGTGGCATTATTGAAAGGAGCGTAGGCATGGAAAGAGACGAGGGCATCAAATGGCCATCTGCTATTTGTCTTGTCCTCGATTTCCCAAATATCTTCGTTGTTTTTAGAGGCTTTTTGGTTTGTAAATAAGGCTGTGTTTGTACCATTATTCGTAGAAATAGCAGTTACGCCAAAGCTATTATTATAATAGGTATTATCCAGGTTTGTGCCCTCCTGCATAGCGCCACGGGTTGTTGCAGCAGCCTGCTGTAAGTCTGCTGTTTCCTGCACTACCGAGTGGAGATAGAGGGGTTTTCCGAAAGGAGTTGGCACGACGATGGGACCCTTCTCGGTGGCAGCAGCTATGGCAGCACGGGAAGAGGAAGCGGGAGACAGGGGTTTCCAGCTGTTGTCGAGCGTTGCATGAAACGTGATTTTATCTTTTGATAGATTGGCTTGCTGCAGTGATTCGCTTTCTGAACATGACGTAAAGGATGCGAGTACACTGAGTGCCAATAAACTGCTTTTATAAGTTTTCTTCATCATAATGGTTTCTTTCTATTGTTTTACGCCAATGGGGGTTAAAGGAATTGGAGAATTCCGAGGCTCCATAAGAGGGGGAAATTCTCCAATTCGATTGTGAATATGATATATAATAATTACATCTCGATCTTACCGTTATCTGTACCAGCAAATTTATCTGTCCATTCCAAAACCTTAACAGTGAACTTGATTGCCCTACCGAAGATGTTATCACCCTTATCAGGATCATTTTTACCAGGTTTTACTTCACTACCACCATCAGGATTAGGCTTCACAGGATCCACCTTACCGCAACCCTTTGTCATGTCAAGAGTGTAAATGTACTTATTGCCTGCTTCCCATTTTGTATTATTAGGAAGAGCAACGGCAGCCCAACCGTAACCAGTACCACTTGCAGGGTAAATAGCAGTTTTACCTCTTTTTACATTAATCAACAAAGAGATGTATGCTTTACCTACAAAATTCTCAAATCCTTCAGCAACTTCAGTAGTTGTTCCAGCCCAAGATGTTACAGTCTGAGGGATAATCATCGCACCACCTGCAACATCACCTGCATTACACTTATCTGTCAAATCGACAGGATCTGAATTCTGAAGAGTTATCGGATTCTCAAACACAGTTTCATATACAGCATTTGCAGTACCGGAATTAGTCCAAGTATGACTATTTGTGTTCTTACCTGCGTCATGTGCGAATGCATAGTCTGCAGAACCACTAACAGAAGCAATACGAATACCCTTAATCGAATAATGAAGATCAGCATCTGTATTCTTAACTACAATCTTAATCTGAGAAAGAATGTGCTCAAAATTCAACTCTACACCACTCGTTTCATTAGCTGCCTGAGAACCTGTACCATAAGCAAAAACAACATCGTGCTGATCCTTGATATCCGTTTTAGGCTCAAAACCTGTAATCGTAGCACCAGTACTTGTCAAACTAGGAGCGTTGTAGCTCCATGTATCTCCAAGATGAGAATAAGCAACAAAGGTAAGAGTGCCACTCTTTGGCCAAGTTGGATTGAAGGCCTTACATTCAAAAAGGTTACCATCACCTTTTTCAAATACCTTATTTGCAAAATATGCATTAGTTCCATCAAATGCACTAACAGTCATCTTAGTCATGTTAGTTACTCCATCCTTACCTGTCAACTCCAGGGCACGGCTATTCAAGCCAACGGTAGTGCGGAAGGTGATGGTAGAGCTCTTCGCAACATCTGTGGTCTCCTCAGAAGAGCAAGATGACAGGGCGATGGCAGCTGCGGCCATCATGTAAAACGCTTTTTTCATAATTAATACTTTTAAAAAATTAATACTATGTTTTTTATTTCATTAATGATAGAGAATATCCTTGTTATGAAAGATTCCTATGACAAGGGAAATTCCACTTTTTTTCTACATCTTTATATCTATGTAAATCTCGTTCCATTTGCTTACGCTCGGCTGAAGACCGCCTTCCGTTCCGGGATTCGGCTTCGGCAACGGGAGCTTGTCAAGCTCAATCTTGATGTGCGTCTCGTCCTTCTGCTCCGGGTCGTGAATCTGGTCGGTGACGTCGTCCTCGTAATACCAGTTGCTGCCGTCGTTGAGCTGGGCGTAGACCATCAGGATGTGCTTGTTGGGCTGGATGGGACAATGACCGAAGACATTCACGCTGCCCGTTACCTTGGAATTGGCTACATCCACAGTTACCGGGAATGGGATGGTTACCTTTTCTGAGGATAACTCGTCGATGCCGGCAAACCAGCCGCCGGATAGGCCTGAGATGCTGGCGCTCATCGCCTTCACTCCTCTCAGATTCTGCACGTTCTTGATTTCTACCGAACAGTGCTTCACTCTCGCCTTCGGCTTCAGCGTGATGAACGATTTCTCTCCGTTGGTCTTTATCACCAGGCGCTCGGCATGGGCACTCCAGAGCATTTCGGGCTCTGACATTACCCTCTCCTTGCTGCCATCGGTGGCTCTCGGTGCCGACTGCGCCATGCTTGCCAGGAGGCCCTGGAGTACCCGCGTTTCTGCCGAGGTTACCTCGAAGGTCTTGCGGGTTTCCTTGCCGTTGATGCGGTGGGTTTCCTTGTCGCTGTTTACGCAGATGGCATCGTAGGTGCCGGCGGCTACGGAGATGCATCCGCCGTTGCGGTCGGTGAACTCATATCGCTGCGGTGCTCCGCCGTTTTCCGGATAGAGATAGAGACTCATGGTGGAAGGGTTGGCGTCGGGGGCTTCGCTCCAGTCGAAGGTTACCTCTACGTTCTGGCGATGCGGATAGTCGTAGCAGAGATCCTTGTGCTCGCACGAGGTGAGGAATTCTATCAGGAGGATGAGGAATGCCATGCATGCCAGTAGCTTGAGGAAGAGATACCACATCTGTTTATGATAATAGCCTTTTGTCATTTCTTACCTCCTTTCTTTTTATTGGTGTTTCCTTTGCCTTTGGAGTTGGTGTTTCCTTTGCCGAGCAGCCATACCAGGGAGATTTCTGCCTGGTATGGGCCTAGCCACTTTCGCTTCTTGGTTTCCTGGTAGACGTAGCATCCATCCCTCGGCACGTAGGTTTTGTAATTGGAATGGAGGTAGCCTATTCCCAGGGCGAAGTCGAGGTTGAGGCGGTTGGCTATCGGGTGGGAGTAGCCGTATTTGATGCCTGCGGCATAGGTGGCCTTGCTCTGGTAGCCCTTGGCTCCGAACTCGAAATCGTAGGTGAGGAAATCGCCGTAGATGCCGAGGTGGTGGCCCTGCAGGGGCTTGGACTTGGATAGGGTTCCGAAATACTTTCGGATTTCCAGGTCGCCGCCGTAGATGCGCCAGTAGCGATGCTTGGCGTCCTTGCTCCACCAGGCGAGCATTCCGCCTGCGCCTAGGGTCCAGCCGCTGCCGATGCTTGCTTCCAGGGATAGATTCGGGACCAGGAGGGCATCATAGAGGAGGTTGGATTTCAGGGCGAAATAGGAGGCGACTGGGGGCGCTTGGGGCTCGGAGGAGGGATGGACCTGCGATGGAATCGCAGGGAACGGGGGCGAGGAAGGAGACTGGGAGGCGGACTCGGTGCTGGCTTGCTCGAAGCGGGCTTCGGCGTGAGCGCCGGGGCGGGCTTGCTCCAGGCTGGCTTCGGCTGCTGAAGGGGTGCTTTCGGCTGCCAGGGTTTTAACCTCGCAAACTACTACGGCTCCTGTTCGGAGGGTGTAGAAGTGGTTGTCGAGCATGTATTTCCATGCCTTGCCGCCATCCAGGTTTTGCAGCTGG
>ERZ773185.2548-NODE-2548-length-11579-cov-34.620010_pt1 | contig 11579 bp, 9 predicted proteins | sample MGYA00580531_ERZ773185 | MGnify/ENA primary metagenome ERZ773185 (study PRJEB29015, sample SAMEA2737799) | human gut metagenome | biome: human gut; feature: human-associated habitat; material: faeces | place: China | collected 2012 ...
GGTGTAGGTGGACCCTACGTCGCAGCCGCCGTAATATTTCATAGTCAATTACTCCCTATTTATGTAGTATGGTCCGAAATTACATACAAATTTCGTCATCAAAGTCCAGCAGGGTGGGATCAACAGGCTCGGCCCGCATCACCGTGCGCATATACTCGTTGACCTTGTCGCGCATGGTCTTGCGGGAGACGGTGCGGGGATCCATCAGATCGTGCTCGATCCAGATCAGGTGATAGCCCCGCTCGCGGCCCTGCTCATCCAGGATGCCCTGGACGGTGGCCATGTTCTTGCAGGCCACGTTCTGATACATGATGATGATGTTGGCGTTCCACGCCTCGCACTGACGCCACAGCTCGTCCACCACGTTCTGGTAGCCGCCGTTGGTGTGACGGCGCATGACCATGCGCTCGTACAGACGGGCCAGATCCAGCAGGGCCAGCTCGGGATCCTCGGTCTCCAGGGGCTTGGTGAAGTTCAGGCTCTCCATCTCCACCAGGATGTTGATACCCCAGCAGTTGGCCAGCCAGTTGGAGAAGTTGGCATAGTAGTGGGCCGGGCAGGACCACACGATGCCGCGATAGCGCATCTTGCCCACCCACGCCTCGTCGCGGCGCTCGTAGGCCTGGAGCAGGAGCTTGTTGACCTTCTTGCAGGTCTTCATGACACGGGGATCAATACCGCCGTCCATCTCATAGTTCCACTTGCGGAACAGCTCGTAGCAGGGACCCAGCAGCTGAGGATAGGCGGTCTTGTTGACCTCCCACTTCTCCAGCTCGTACTTGGTCTCCTCGTTGAAGCGCTTCATGGCGGAGAAGTAGGCGTCCCAGCTCCACTGGGCGCCGGTCTTTTCCTCGATGAACTTGATGCAGGCCCGGATGTCCTCCGCGCCCATCTTCAGCGTGGCCTCGTCCTCATACCGGACGGGGAAGCACAGATGGAACACCGGCAGGTCGGGGAACCGGCGGGCCATATAGGACGAGGCCATGGTGGACCCGTCGCAGGGCATGGAGGAGGAGATGAAGCAGTTGCCCATATGAGGCAGAGCGTCGATGACCAGAGCGCCGCACTCGGAGGAGGGCACGGGGCAGGTATCGGCGGGCAGGCCGAAGGATTCCACCGCGTCAATATACGGCACGCAGGTCAGCTGGTCGATCTCGGACACCAGGAATACGGGCATCAGCTGATAGGGGATGCCCAGCAGATCCGGGAAGCCCGCCATGATCTGGCCCATGGTCATCTCGTCGAACAGGACCACCTTCTTGTTCAGCTCGGCGCTGTTGCCGTTCTTCTTGTCGCACTTGGCCAGGAACACCAGGTTCTCGGCCACATAGCGGAAGATATCGTAGATCAGCAGGTGGCTCATCTTCAAGGCGTTGCTCCGCTGGCCCATGGTGTTCTTGTCCATGAAGCTGACGCAGCACACATAGGAGATCATCCACCGGTAATAGAACGTCATGTTCAGGGCCGGGACCAGGTCCTTGGAGAAGGTGCCCAGCAGCATGCCCCACGTCCGCAGCCACTCCTTGAAGTCATAGGCGGTGTCGGCCACGCCGCGCCACTCGCGGCGCACGGTGACCATGTCGCCCTTGCGGTACAGGGTGCCCAGGTGCTTTTCACCGGTTTTCAGCAGGTCCAGCCGTTCGGCGGGGGTCATGGCGGCGATGGTCTTGGCCTCGCGGACCACCCGGCGGACATTGTCCTGGACGTTGGCCTTCTGCTTGGCGGCGAAGGCCTTCCAGTCGGTCTCCTTCAGCATATCCCAGATGATGCCGCCCACTTCCTGCAGGTTCCGGCCCTGTGCCTTCCAGTCCACGTTGTCCTTGGCCCGGAAGAACTTGGGGTTGGGGAATTTCATCTTTGCCATTACTTGGTCCCTCCGTTCTTTTGGATGCGCTTGATCTCCAGGGATTCCACAAAGGCCTGGACGCGGGTGCGCAGCTGGCCGGAATTGCCGTTGTTGTACAGGCGGTCGATGGACAGCACCGGCCAGTTGTACTCCTCGTGCATGATATAGCTGACCAGAGCCCGCTCAAAGCCCCAGTAGTCGCAGTATTTCATCTGCTCATAGATGATGCCGTCGGCCTTGAACTCCCGGGCCAGACGGTCGGCAGTATCCCGGCGCTGCTGGACCTTCTCGTCGGCGATATACCGGGCGCACTCGGAGTGCTGCATCACGTGCAGGCACAGCTGGCGCAGGGGATCCTCGTCGTCCTTCAGTTCGATGACCTCGCGGCCAGGGGTGGAGCCGAAGCAGTAGCGGTCGGACACCACCAGGGCGCCGCAGCCCTCGATGAGCTTGGTCAGCTGGGGATCGTCGATCTCGCTGCCCACGATGGCGACTCTGGCCCGGAAGGCGGGCTTCTCGTCGGGCTGGCGGGCCTTCAGCTCCTCCAGGGTCTCCCGCAGATAGGGGAGAATCAGGTCCTTGGGACAGGTATAGGTCACCAGGTTCAGCACATGGAACTCGTACCCGGTGATGACGGGGTTATCGGCCTTGCGCATTTCGCCGATCTCGCTGATGATGCGGCAGACCTCGTTATGCTGGGCCACGGCGGCGCGGATGGCGTCGTCGGAGGTGTCCACACCGTAGCGGTTTTTCAGCTCGTCCAGCACATGGATGCGCATCTGGGACACGTAGGAATCCAGGGTATAGTCGGTGATTTTATAGGGGATGTCGCAGTGGCTCACGAAGAAATTGGGCTTGGAGTTCAGCTGGAGAATCTCAAAATGCTCCATGGCGCGGTTCATCATGGAACAGGCGTCCACACCGGCCAAAGCGTCCAGGAACTGGAAGCCGCCCTCCATGCCCCGCTCCACCAGGGCACGGGCGAACTCGCAGGTATAGTTGGACATGTAATAGGTGGCGATGTCCAAAGAGCCGGTCCGGGGCGCCCGCAGGCGCACGGAAAAGCAGTTGCCGACGTTGAGCAGCGCCTCGGGCACGTGGTAGCAGGTATAGCCGACGGCCAGCTTGCCGTCCGCCTGAGCCTGCTTGACCAGCTCATTGTCGGCGTTTTCCAGCAGATTTTCGAAGTAGATCAAATGCTTCAGATCTCTCAAGAATTACACCTCTCTCCTAAAAGTTTACAGGATCTGCAGTTTTGTCAGGGCTTCGCGGGCGCCTGCGATCACCGGAGCGTCGTCAGGCAGATCAAAAACACTCAGTCCCCGAATATCGTTGGCGGCGTGCTTGGCGTCGCTGCCGATATAGGCGAGAACATCAATGCCTTCAATATGAATGTAGGGGATCATGGCCGGGTCCGTCACCCGGTTCACCACCGCGCCACAGCGGTCGTACATCACCAGGTCGTCGGCCACGCGCTTGATGGTCTGGATCACCTGGGTGCCCTTGCGGCTGGGGTCCGTCACCAGCACCAGATGGGTGACCTTCTCCATGACGCGGCGGTTGATCTGTTCAATGCCGGCCTCGCCGTCGATGACCACATAGTCGAAGTCACCGGCCAGAAGATTGATGATCTCCTTGAGGTAGGCGTTGACCTTGCAGTAGCACCCGGCGGTCTCCGGCCGGCCGATGGCCAGGAAGGAGAATTTCTGCTGCTCCACCATGGTGTCGAAGATGCGGTACCGGGCCTCGCTGAGCAGCTCGATGGCCTCCCGCGGCTCGCCGTCCTCCACCGAGGACACGATCTGCTTGCGGATATCATCCAGGGTCTGCCGTACCTCCACCCCCAGGGCGGTGGACAGACCCACGGCGGGGTCCGCGTCGATGGCTAAGATCCGGGCGTCCGGGTGCGTCTCGGTCAAAAGCCGCACGAAGGCAGCCGACAGCGACGTCTTGCCCACGCCGCCCTTACCGGCCACGGCCAGGATCTTGGGGTTTCTGTTCAACCGTACTTCACGTCCTTTCTGGGCTGTGTGCATATACATGCACGCGGTTCTGTACAAAGTCAGTGGCCGTTAATCCACATAAATGCCATACTCTGTACATTATTTGTTTTTTACCACTATCATTTTACCATGAAATCAGGCAAGTTGCAACGAATTTATTCGATTTTTTGAATTTTTTTGTTGATTCTGGCGGCGAGATGTGGTATGCTTGTCTCATCAATCGATACGCAAACTTTTACCATTTCAGGAAAGTGAGGGCATACCCTTGAAGAAAGACATTTTGGTACAGCAGCTGGTCAACAGCTTCGGCAACTGGGTGCGCACCGACTGCGAAAACCGCGCAGGCGGCACGGCACGCATGACCCGGGACCTCTATCCCTACACCTCTTTGTTCTCTCCCATCCAGATCAACAAGCTGACGGTGAAGAACCGGTTGGTCATGGCCCCCATGGGCAACTGTCAGATGGCCGAGGAGACCGGCCGTCCCAACGACAAGATGCTCCAGTATTTCTTTGCCCGGGCCGAGGGCGGCGTGGGCCTGCTGACCACGGGCCTGATCCCCATCAGCCACCACATTGACTCCTCCGTCACGGAGAAGGGCAACTACTCTTACTTCCCCCGTATCGACGGCACCCGCACCAACTTCATGGGCTGGCGCGACCTGGCCCAGGGCGTTCACGCCCGGGGCAGCCGCATCTTCATCCAGCTGACGCCGGGCCTGGGCCGTGTGGGCAATCCCCAGTGCCTGCTGACCAAGCTCCAGCTGCCGGTTTCCGCCTCCTGGAACCCCAACTTCTATCTGCCTGACGTGCCCTGCCGTCCCCTGACGGACCTGGAGTGCGACAAGATCATCCGCAATGCCGCCCAGGCGTCCATGGACGCCAAGGTCATGGGCATGGACGGCGTGTATCTGCACGGCCACGAGGGCTATCTGCTGGATCAGCTGACCTCCCCCGCCTTCAACCACCGCAAGATCGGCAAGTATGCCGACTGGCAGTGCTTCGGCGTGGACATGATCAAGGCCATCCGCAGGAAGGTGGGCCCCAATTATCCCATTATGTACCGCATCGACCTGTCCCTGGCCCTGAACGAGACCTACGGCGACCGCATGGATACCGTCAAGAGCCTGAAGGGCTTCAAGAACGGCCGCTCCATCGCCGATACCCTGAACTATATGGAGAACCTGGTGAAGGCCGGCGTCGATATGTTCGATGTGGACCTGGGCTGCTATGACAACTGGTGGCTGCCCCATCCCCCGGCCGGTATGCCCGCCGGTTGCTTCCTGGACGTGTCCAAGGTGGCCAAGGAATACTTCGCCGCCCGGGGCGTCAAGTCCAACGTGGGCGTGGAGGTCCCCATTGTGGCCGTGGGCAAGCTGGGCTATCCCGACCTGGCCGAGCAGGCCCTGCGGGACGGCAAGTGCGACATGATCATGCTGGGCCGCCCGGTGCTGGCCGATGCCGACTGGTGCAACAAGGCCTACGCCGGTAAGGTGGAGGACATCCGTCCCTGCATCGGCTGCCAGGAGGGCTGCGTCAACGAGTTCATCGAGGGCGGCCATCCCCAGTGCGCCGTGAATCCCCGTACCGGCTTCGAGGAGCTGCTGCCTGCCGTTCCCACTCCGGCCAAGGTGCGCAAGCGCATCGCCGTTATCGGCGCAGGCTGCGCGGGCCTGAACTTCGCCATCACCGCCGCACAGCGGGGCCATACCGTGGACGTGTTTGAAAAGTCCGACCGTATGGGCGGCAAGATGCACGCCGCCGGTGCTCCTCTGAGCAAGTATGAGCTGCACAACTATATGGAATGGCTGTTCCGCCAGGTGGAGAAGCAGGACGGCGTCACCGTGCACCTGGACACCACCATGACCAACCAGCAGCTGAAGGAAGCCGGATACGACGCCGTGGTGTTCGCCAACGGCAGCAAGGAGGGTCTGCCTCCCATTCCCGGCCTGAAGGAGACCCGCCACATCGAGGCCACCTGGCTGCTGACCCATCCCCAGGAGCTGGCCGACACCGATCGCAAGATCGTGGTGGTGGGCGGCGGCGCCGTGGGCCTGGAGACCGCCTATTGGCTGGCCACCGAGCACCAGCGCAAGGTCATCTGCGTGGAGATGCTGGAGCACTTCGAGGAGGGCGCCTGCACCGCCAACCGCGGCCATCTGATCCACTACTTCGAGGCCGAGGGCGGCCAGCTCATCAACTGCGCCCGGGTCACCCGGTTCGAGAATGGCCATGTGGTCATCGCCCGCAACCGCGCCAAGGCCGTGCCGGATCCCTACTGCACCTGGGCTCCCATCATCCCCAAGAACGTGGAGAATCCTCTGGCCCCCAAGATGACCAACGAGGAGTATATCGAGCAGCTGGAGGCCGACCTGGTGGTCATGGCCATCGGCAACAAGGGCGACGACCAGCCCTTCCTGTCCGCTCAGCAGGAGATGGTTGCCGCCGAGGTCCACAACATCGGAGACAGCTACAACACCGAGAAGCCCGGCAATATGTGGCAGGCCACCAAGGCCGCTTATAACCTGGCCATCCGCATCTGACAGCTATCTGAAAATGCCCCTGCCTTCTGAAACGAAGGCAGGGGCATTTTTGCGCTTATTGATCGAAGGACGGGTTGACAAAGTAGAGATTCTTCTGATCCATCTTCTCCTTGGCCAGGCGCAGGCCCTCGCCGAAGCGTACAAGATGGAGTAACTGTACTTGCTTAAATGCGCCATTCGATCTTGATGGAATCGCTGGTCGCATAGATGACACGGATGAGCTGGTCTACCGTCTGTCGCTTATCATTGAAGCTCAACTCGTCCCACATAGTCAGGTGATTATAGATCTCCGTATAGTCCGCTTCCTTGTGCAGCTTCAATTCAGAGATACGCTTCATCAGCTCTTTCTTTTTCCCATCCAGTTCTTTGACGCGCCCACTGATGTAACGAAACAGGGTATCGTCCGCAGCCGACAGGCGATCCATCAGAGAGCCAATCTCAGTCTCAACTTGCGTAAGTTGAACATTCAACGCCGTTAGCTCGGGGTTAATGTAATTCCCTTTGCACCTTCTGAGCGTTTTGAACTGAGCCATCTTTTTGCGCATTTCATTGTAGATGATTTGTTCAAACTCATCGGTATAAATCGTTCCGGGACCCTCGCAGGCTTTGGAGTTCATTTTGTTCGAACAGAGGAGGTAGCGGGAGCGTGTGGTCGAGTAGTGCTTATCCACCAAAGCGTACCCACAGATGCCGCATTTGATCTTTCCCGCCAGCCATGTGTTCTTGGCTTTCTGATATGGCTTGATCTGCTGCGCTTCCAGACACTTTGCACGGCATTTCAGCCATAGGTCGGAGGGAATGATGCCCTCGTGTGGAGCCAGCACCAAATGGTTGCCTTCTAAATTCATTTGCTTGCGTCCTACGGAGTCCTGTCCCTTGTAGTAGTAGCATCCGTTCGTACCGATAAAATCACTCGGATCGTTTGCCATGATCGCGCCTTGGTCACGATAGAACTCATAGACGGATAGATCCGCGCGGACATAGATGGGATTCCTGAGAACATCCGCAAGTCGTGTGCGTCCCCACGGCTTTCCGTTTTTGAGAATGCCGTGGGCTTGAAAGTAGCGGATAATGTCACCGTAGGAGCATTCCGGCTTGGAGTAGAGCTCATAGATCAACCGCACCTGTTCCGCTTCCTCCGCGTTGATCTCATACATAGAGGTCTTAATACCCTCGATGGTCGTCGGGATCAGCCGGAATCCATACGGAACTCTGCCGCCCATATAGAAGCTCTTTTGACTGCGGGAGTAGTAGGCATCCGCCACGCGCTTTTGAATAGTTTCCCGTTCCAACTGCGCGAATACAATGCAGATGTTGAGCATGGCGCGTCCCATGGGCGAGGAAGTGTCGAATTTTTCTGTCGTGGATACGAACTCGACCCTGTGCTTTCCGAATTTCTCCATCATATTAGAGAAGTCGAGGATAGAACGGCTGATGCGGTCCAGTTTGTAAACAACGACCTTACCGATCACCCCGCTTTCGATGTCGTTCATCATTTCAGCAAAGGCGGGACGGTCTGTATTTTTACCGCTGTAACCCCTGTCGGTATAAACCTTATACTGTTCACCTCTCATTTCGTACTGGCAGAACTCGATCTGGCTTTCGATAGAAATGCTATCGGCTCTGTCAACGGATTGTCTTGCGTAGATTGCGTTCATTTTGTAGCTCCTTCCTCACAGAAAAGAGCTGCTGACAGGTACATCATACCGCAGCAGCTCCTAAATAGCTATCATTTTCATTGTGTTTTTCATACTTTATAAAGACCTCGAAAAGACCTTCCTCGATACATCGCCGCTGTTCCATGCACTCATCGGCGGTAAGCTGTGGGGTAAGGTTTTCAATTCTGATCATATTTTTTCTGCCGGAAATAATGTGCGCGTCACTATCGTAAGTGAAAGGGCGGACAATAATAACTATCACCTCCAGCGGTGCTATCATTTTATTTGCGAGAACCTTGTCCTATGCAGAAAGGGAGAGTCGAAATCCTTCAACTCTCCCTTTGCGTCACATGGTCTGCTGCCAGTCATAACTCACCTCGTCCTCGTGGTCATCAGCCTTGTGACCGAGGGCGATTTTCTTTTCCCGTTCTTTTTGCAATACCTTTCTGTCGGTGTGGTGCTGTACGGGCATCACAGGGGCAGCAGACTGGAGCTGCTCCAGACGGTGCCCAAGCCCCACCAGAGCAGAAGCAGTGCTGCCGCCGCCATCAGCAGAGAGATCAATGCCGGAATACTGACATGTGGCAGATGCAGTCTGGGAAGTCTGATTCTGCGCAGAGAAAAAGAGTTCTCTTTCGGTTTCCCAACCTGTTCGGTCATCTGCTCCAGATGCCGCACCGTCTTCAGCAGATCGTCCAGCTGCGTTCGCGTGGGAAGCTGCGACATCTGCCTGCTGACGCTCTCCAACATATCTGTCTGCCGATCTGCATGGTACCACAGTGCATCCATGTATTTCATCATTCGCTCCCAGTCCGCTTTTGTGGGACGTGCTTCGGGAGGTGGTGCCTGCACCGGCAGCGCTGTCTGCCGGGAGTTGCGCTGCTTGAGTTCTTGCAGAGACAATCTCTGCCCGTATTCTGAATTCATGTTCCATGGCCTCCTTGCAATACTTTTCTTCGTGTAATTTGCTGTCGCGGCATTTTAGTCCGTCCGGCGTGGTGTAGGTGATGTGCTTGCGGGTGCTCTCCCACCTCACCTGATAGCCCTCGGATGCCATCAGAGAAACGAAGGCGTCCTTGTCGGCGGCGTATTTCATGCACTCATCAATGGTGTTCATGAGCCGCAGTTTCCAGCTTTGGCCCTTCAGCGCTGTGTGATACTCCGCGCCGCCCATGCCGCGGGCCTTCTGCGTTGGCGCGTCAAAGACCGGCAGCCCCATCTCCTGACAGATCATGTCATTGCGCCGCATCAACTCTTGCAGTTGTTCCTTCGCCATGTGCAGCTTTTTGCCGGTATCGAAGTTGACGGAGTTGATGACGCAGTGGGAGTGGATATGCTCTCGGTCGACGTGGGTGCAGACCAGCACCTCGCAGCCGCCGAAGTACTCCGCCAGCCGCCGCGCGGCTTCGTGGGCCTGTCGGGGATCGGCCGCCGCGCCCTTTGGGAAACTCTGCACCATGTGATAGAACATCACGCCGCCGTCCTTGTGGTAGAGCAGCTTGGTGTTCAGGAAATCATCGTAGACGCTCTGCGGCTGGCAGTTGATGCCGCTGATCAGCGGCGCGCCCTCCCATGCGGTTTTCCTCTCCTGCATGATGTAGAGCATCACGCCGCGCATGGCGGCGCGGGACTGGGTGCCCCGCTTGTAGTTCACAAAATGTACGATGGCCATACGGCTCACCGCCCTTCCATGACTGACCGCAGCGCGGCGCTGACCTCGGACAGCTCCTGCGCGGCCTTGTCGAGACCGATGACCTGCACCTTGCCCATGTTGGCAAGGACGGTGAGGCGGTTGATGTTGCCGCCGATGCCCTTGAGCTGGCGGAGCAGTTCTTTCTGCTCGTCGATGACCACGATCCGCTTGCCGAGGCAGCAGGCGGTGACGTAATCGCTCATGGACATATGGGCCTTCGCCGCCAGTGCCCTGATCTTCTCCCGGTCAATGGCCGCCATGCGCGTGCTGAATTTGATATCTTTTTTCATGTTTTTCTCCAATCGTAGCTAAAAGTGGGTGCAGGGCTTCCGCCCGCAGCTTGGGGGTGTGGGGCCATGCCCCGCCCAGTGCATTTGGCAGGGCAGCGGCTTCGCCGCAGACCAGACAAATGCGATGCTGGCCACCTCCAACGGAGGTGATAAAAGCTCCCGTAACAGGGAGTCTCTGCGCCTATTGGGAATAACGGCTGACGCAGAGGAATTTTCCATCTGCGGCAGAGAAATAAAATGTTTCTTCTGCTGGCTTTTAAGGAATTTTTCTCCCTTCACACAGCGTTTTTTCAGCGTTCCTGCATGGGGGTGGTATCACTACCCTCGGCGTGCGCTTCATGCTGTCGAAACGCTGGGCGCCCGCGGGTCACGGCGGCGTATTCGCCGTTTTTATGCCACCGCGATGCTCGCCCTGTGCGGGCTGAATATCCCCTCGGCGGGTACACAACACGCCACCCCAGCCCCTAACCGCGCACACAGCGGCTCACGTGCCGAAACACAGGGCGTTTTCACCACCTGAGACAGCGCCAGGGTCGATAGGGTCAACGGTTCGGGCATCCTGTGCATCGTCACTTTCGGCACGGCGCAGCTCGATAAGCCGCTTGCCGTTGCTGCGGCGCACCACGGCGGAAATGCCGATTTTGCTTAGTGCGGCAACGCTTTGCAGAATCAAACGGGATACTTTTTTCGGCGTGATGCCCTCGCTGCCCACAGGGTCGATCTGCGCGGACAGTTCCGTTGGAGTGCCGATAAATTCCGTGCGGTCACGCATCAGTTCAGAGAGGAGAATGACGATGCGGCCGCCCAGCAGCTCCGGCTGCGTCCGGCTGTCCGACACCAGCTCCCACACATTTTCCGCGTTGCGCTCCAGCGTCAGCTCCCGGTACTCGATGTCACGCCCGATGCAGGAGAGAGTTGCCTTGCCGCTGCCGCGCTTGTCCTCTACCAGCGTGAAGCTGGAATCCACCGCGCCGCTAATGGCAGTCGTACCGGAGATGCGGCTGAACACATCGTCGGCAAACTCCTTCCGCAGATGGTGGATCAGAAGGATGGCGATGCCGTGGGTGTCCGCAATACGCTTCAGCGTGGAGAGGTCACGGTAGTCATTTGCATAGGTGTTGTCATAACCGGTGCCGCGGATCATTTGCAGCGTGTCGATGATGACCAGCACCGTGTCGGGGTGCTCAGAGAGGAACGCGCAGAGCTGCTCCTCCAAGCCCTTGCCAAGGGTGTCGCTGTTGGTGGAGAAGTGGACGTTGGCGGGAGCATCCTCCGTGATCTCAAACAGGCGGTTCTGGATGCGGAGGGTGGAGTCCTCCAGGCAGAGGTAGAGCGTGGTACCCTGTTTCACGCCCATGCCCCAAACGGCTTCGCCCTTCGCCACCGTGACCGCCAGCCACAGCGCCAGCCATGATTTTCCCACCTTGGGAGAGCCAGCAAGGATGTGCAGACCTTGAGAGATCAGCGTATCCACCACGAAGTTCAGCGGTGTGAGCGGCTGACTCATCAGCGTTTCTCCGTCGATGGTCAGCAATCGGTTTTCTTTT
>ERZ773185.2551-NODE-2551-length-11554-cov-3.320289_pt1 | contig 11554 bp, 11 predicted proteins | sample MGYA00580531_ERZ773185 | MGnify/ENA primary metagenome ERZ773185 (study PRJEB29015, sample SAMEA2737799) | human gut metagenome | biome: human gut; feature: human-associated habitat; material: faeces | place: China | collected 2012 ...
TGCACGAGCCCCCGGCGTGTGATGACCCGCTCATCCATCTGGATAACTTCATCGCGACCTTCCACATCGGCGGCAGCACCTACGAGTCGCTCGAGCGTGTGAGCAACCGCGCCGTGGACTATGTGTTCGCGTACACCGGTGTGCCGGAGCAGAAGGAGGTCATCGGATCCTGACGGGGTCTCCCCGGTGTAAGGGCCGCGGCAGAAAGCCCCGGAGCATTTCTGCTCCGGGGCGGCTGCAAACCAGATCAGTCGATCGGCATGGTCAGGGAGTTTGCGATCTCCTGCACGATTTCCTGTGCTTTGTACTCCTTGCAGATGCCGAGAATTTTCGCAGTCAGTTCCAGAGCGCCATACAACATAGTCCGTTTACCCCTTTCGTCAGATTTCCAATGCCGCCGCACACATTCGACGACACCGGATGGTTGATATTACCGGTTACAAGGCCATAATACCCGAAAAACGTGAAAAACGCAACGGACAAATAACGAAGAATGTAACGTTTGGCTGAAATTCGCAACCGTTTGTCATTTTTTCCGTACCACCGGCGGCTGCAGCCGTTTTCTGTGCGCTTCGATGCTGCGGGCTGTGTAGGGCACGCGGGAAGCATCCGTTTTTCCGACAAAAAAATCCCGGAGCCGAAGCTCCGGGATTTTCCTATGCTGTTTTTACATGGCGAGCCAGTTCGGCAGCGCATCGGAGATCGCATCAACGATCGCCTTCGCCTTGTCCTCACCGCACTTGCCGAGGATATCGGAAGCGATGCCAAGACCAGTCTGAATAAGACCCATGTTACTTTACCCCTTTCGTAAGATTTCCAACGCCGTCCCACACAATAGACGACATCGGATGGTTGGTATTGCCGGTTACAAGCTGTATTATAGCAAAAAACGGTCAAAACGCAACGGACACATATATGCTATGTGTAACATTATGTAACGTTTTGAGTGAAATTATTAAGAACGGCAGAGCGGATTTGTTTTCAAATGCAATGATTGTTACATTACCTGACATTTCGACAGCTGTATGGATAAAACTGCACCGGTTGTCGATTTTCATGGGTAGAATCGGCGTTATGGAAACCATTTTTCCACATTGCCAACAGAGTTTTCAACATAAATGCAGTGCAATTAACGAAGTTATGTTAACATTGAGCCGTTTTCCGTCGCCTGTTCCGGCCTCTGCAGGTCGGGCACATGTGTCCGCTGCTGCCGCACATTTTCTGCCCGGCGGCCGCCGGCTGCGCGCGCAAAAAACCCCGGGAGCACACGGCTCCCGGGGCGGATGGTGATGCAGTTTGCGTGCCGGCTCACTGGCCGATGAGCTGGCAGTAGCGCATGATGATGGCCGAGGCCTGCGCGCGCGTGGCGCTGCCCTGCGGCGCGAGGTAGGACACGCCGCCGGATCCCATGCCGGAGATCAGGCCATTGCCCACGGCCCACGACATGGCGGTATAGGCCCAGTTGGCGACGCTGCCGGCGTCGGGGAAGGTGTTGAGCGAGGCGGCGTTTCCGGTGAATTCCGGTGCGAACTTGGCCGTGTAGCCGTAGAGGATGACGGCCATCTGTTCGCGGGTAATGACGTCGTTGGGCGCGAACGTGCTCGCGCTCGTGCCGGCGACGATGTCGTTGGCGTAGGCCCAGGCGACGGCCTCGTAGAACCAGTCGCCGGGTGCAACGTCCGTGAACGGCAGGTAGTAGTTGCCGTAGTCGGTCTTATCGCCGGAGAGGTTATAGAGGATCTGCACGATCTGGGCGCGCGAGCAGGCCATGTCCGGGGAGAACGTGCCCACGCCGGTGCCGACCATGAGGCTGCGGCGTACGCAGTAGTCGATGCCCTCGTGCGACCAGTCGCTCGGGCCGGCCACGTCACGGAAGCCGTAGCTCGGGCAGCTCGGGCCGCCGGGGCAGACGGTGCTGCCGCCGGTGGGCGGGATGACCTCTTCCTTCGTCAGGCCGCAGATGGTGCAGGTGTAGGTGCGCACGCCGGGGGTGGTGGCGGTCGGCTCCGTGGTCACTTTGCCCGCGTCCCACTTGTGCGTGTGTGCGCCGGTGGCGGGGATGGTCTCGGTCTTGACCTCGCCGCAGACGGTGCAGGTATAGGTGCGCACGCCGGGGGTGGTTTCGGTCGGCTCGGTGGTCACGGTGCCGCTGTCCCACTTGTGGCCGAGCGCGGGCTTGCTGTTGCGCTTTTCGGTCGCGCCGCAGCCGCTGCAGGTATAGAGGTCGTAGCCGTCCGTCGTGCAGGTGGGTGCCACGTTCTTGGTGAACTGATAGTCGTGCACACCCGTCGCGGGGATGGTCTCGGTCTTGGTCTCGCCGCAGACGGCGCAGGTGAACGTGCGCACGCCGGGGGTGGTCTCGGTCGGCTCCGTGGTCACCTTTCCGTTATCCCACGTGTGCGCGCCGGTGGCGGGGATCTCCTTGGTCGAGACGACCTCACCGCAGTTGTCACAGATGGTCTCGGTGCGGCCGGCCTCCCCGCAGGTGGCGGGCACGGTGTTCTCGTGCGTGCCGTAGCCCGTGTGCAGGCACGCGCCCTTGCTGCTGACGGTGTAGCCCTACCATGTGCCGTCGGCTTCGAGCGTCCAGCCGTAGACCGGGTCGGGGTTATAGTGGATGGTGACGATAGCGGGCTCAAAGCTGTGCTCGGCCGCGCCGGCGGGCTGGACCGTCGGGGGCGCGCCGTAGCAGCGCACGTCCCCCAGCGCGGTGCAGCCGGTGAACGCGTTGTGGCCGACGCTCGTCACGGTGCCGGGCAGCTTCATGTCTTTCAGCGCGGTGCAGCCCTGGAAGCAGCCGTCGGGGATGGCGGTCACGCCGGCGGGCAGCGTGATGTCGCCCACGCGCAGCGTGGTCTGGCTGGTCATGCCGGAGAGATCCACGTCGATGAATTCGGGCAGATCCTTGGGCAGGCAGGAAACTTCCACAGCGCTCACGAGGTGGCTGATGAGGCCCTTGTCGATCTTGACGGCCGGGCTGTTTTCACCGCCGAAGAAGTGCAGCGGCACGCGCATCGTCACGTTGGCGTTCGGGTCGATACGCTGGAAGTCCATGTGCAGAACCTGGTTCTTGTACGGGTGCATCTGGAAGGCACGCAGGACCACGAGCTGTTCAGTGCCGTCGAGTTCCATCGTCAGGATGGAGGAATGGAACTTTTCCTTCTGCAGCGCGTAGAACATTTCGTTGTGATCGATGGCGATCATGGCTGCAGGCTGGTTCAGGCCGTAAAGGATTGCGGGAACCTTGGCTTCGCGGCGAAGGCGGCGGCTCGCACTCGTACCTTGCGTCTTGCGGGTAGCGGCGACGAATTTCATGGGTGAAATCTCCAAAATGAAAACAAAAAAGTGCCCGCGGCCGCGACCAGCCGCCGGGCAGTTTCACAAAGTGAATGAAAGCGGCAAGTTTACTCGTTGAAGAGCTCGCTCACCGAATCTTCGCGCGCGATGCGCGAAATCGTTTCGCCCACCAAAGGTGCGCAGCTGAGCTGGCGGATCTTCGGGCAGGCCTGTGCTTCGGGACGCAGCGGAATGGTGTCGGTCACGACCACTTCGTCCAAAGCGGAATTCTTGATGCGCTCGATGGCGTTTCCGGAGAAGACCGGGTGCGCCGCGTAGGCGAGCACGCGGGTGGCACCGCGCTCCTTGAGGGCGCCGGCGGCGTTGCACAGCGTCCCGGCCGTGTCGACGATGTCGTCGGTGATCACGCAGGTGCGGCCGCGGACTTCGCCGATGATGTTCATGATTTCGGCGACGTTGGCGCGCGGACGGCGCTTGTCGATGATAGCCATATCGGTATCATTCAGCAGTTTAGCGATAGCGCGGGCACGCACAACGCCGCCGATGTCCGGAGAAACCACAATTGGGTTATCCAGATTCAGCTGCAGCATGTCTTCCAGCAGGATCGGGCTACCAAATACGTTATCAACCGGAACGTCGAAGAAACCCTGAATCTGTTCAGCGTGCAGATCCACTGTCAGCACACGGTCAACACCGACGCTGGAGAGGAAGTCTGCAACCACTTTCGCAGTGATTGGTACACGAGCGGAACGGACGCGACGGTCCTGGCGCGCATAGCCAAAGTAGGGGATAACAGCGGTGATACGACCTGCGGAAGCACGACGCAGGGCATCAACCATAACGACTAATTCCATCAGGTTGTCGTTAGTAGGGGCACAAGTGGACTGGATGATGAAAATATCACCACCGCGTACATTTTCATTAATTTGTACGCTGACTTCGCCGTCGCTAAAGCGACCTACAGCGGCGTCGCCGAGTGAAGTGTACAGGCGGTTGGCAATACGTTGTGCTAGTTCCGGGGTGGCGTTACCAGCAAAAAGCTTCATATCAGGCACGAGAAGAACCTCAGGCATGCGTCCATTGGTGGAAAGAATCTGCCGAAAACTGTGCGGGCCAGGCATGATCCTTTCCAGGCGGTGTATTAAAGAGCGCGATGCAACGTCTGGAACAAGGTGACGTTGTCACCGAAACTCAGCTTGCCCGGCTTAAAGCATGGCTCTGTGCAATGGGGAAAGATTAGCGCCTTTCGCCACAAAGCCATTGAGCCATTCCGGGGCTTGCTCTAGCACCTGGCGGGCTTCAGACTCTGTATCAAATTCAGCAAAGACACAGGCCCCTGTCCCAGTCAGGCGCGACGGGGCGTATTCTAACAGCCAGGAAAGCACCGCATCAACCTCGCGAAAACGTTTTCTTGCGATAACCTCGCAATCATTGCTGAATTCACATTTTAGCAACGTTTCTATTGACCTTTTTGGCGTATTGCGCGGGAGTTCAGGATCTTTAAAAATCACCGGAGTCGGAATACTTACACCAGGGTGCGCCACCAGATACCACTTCTCTGGCGGATCCACCGGCGTTAGTATTTCACCAACGCCTTCGGCAAAAGCGGCATGACCACGTACAAAGACAGGAACATCTGCGCCCAGCGTCAGCCCCATTTCCGCCAGCTCATCCATGCTTAGTCCGCATTGCCAGAGATGATTTAATGCCACCAGGACCGTCGCGGCATTGGATGAACCACCGCCGAGACCGCCGCCCATCGGCAAACGCTTGTCAATGCTGATATTCGCACCGCTTCCCGTAGGAAGACGCCCGCTGTCTGCCGCAGTTTTCATCAACAACCGCGCTGCGCGAACGATCAGGTTATCTTCATGTTCCACGCCTTCAACGGGCGTTAACAGACGAATATCCCCATCGTCACGAAGCTCAATGCTGATGGTGTCGCCGTAATCAAGAAACTGAAACAGCGTTTGCAGCGTGTGGTAACCATCGGCACGCTGACCGGTAATGTATAAAAACAGATTAAGTTTTGCCGGAGAGGGCCACTGTGTCCGCATTATTTCACTATCCAGTTATCCATTTTTAACTTGATGCGTTGACCACCGTCGGTGAGTTCCATATTGGCAGGCATCGCAGGTTGCGTTTTGGTGTCATAACCACCGTAAACAACTTTCCAGTTTTTGCCATTCTGGCTGTAGGTAATTTCGCTCAGGCGATATTGATCGTCCAGTTTGTAGTCGGTTGCATCACCCGGTAAACCTAAAATCCACTGGCGCAAGCTGTTGAGCGGAATTGGCATTCCGGTCAATTTGCCAATCATCTCTTCGGCGTCATCGGCGGTATAACGCTGACCTTTATTGTCGACTAACTGCACGTTACCCGGTTGAGCATTCAGCTCCAGTTCCGTGCTGCCCAATGGGTTAGTGAGCAGCAGACGGTAGCGATCCTGGCCGGTTTGCTGCCAGAAGAAGCGGGCATAGACTTTTTGCTCATCGGAAAGATAGGCAAACGCCCCGCGGGTCTGGAACTGATTGAGGCTGCGGACAGCCTGCTGGTGCTGACGCCACTGCGGCGAATCCGGGCTTTTGCCAGGACCTTTGGGCGTGGTAACGGAACAGGCAGTGAGCACAAGAGCAGCCAGCGGTAGCAGGCGGATAAGACGAAAATCGGGCAGGGGCATAGTGATGACAAGTCCTTGAGATACGTTGCAGTTATAACCCTTAATGCTAGCGTTACCGTCCGCTATCGTCTATGTTCAAGTTGTCTTAATTGCCAGAATCTAACGGCTTTCGGCAATTACTCCAAAAGGGGGCGCTCTCTTTTATTGATCTTACGCATCCTGTATGATGCAAGCAGACTAACCCTATCAACGTTGGTATTATTTCCCGCAGACATGACCCTTTTAGCACTCGGTATCAACCATAAAACGGCACCTGTATCGCTGCGAGAACGTGTATCGTTTTCGCCGGATAAGCTCGATCAGGCGCTTGACAGCCTGCTTGCGCAGCCGATGGTGCAGGGCGGCGTGGTGCTGTCGACGTGCAACCGCACGGAACTTTATCTTAGCGTTGAAGAGCAGGACAACCTGCAAGAGGCGTTAATCCGCTGGCTTTGCGATTATCACAATCTTAATGAAGAAGATCTGCGTAAAAGCCTCTACTGGCATCAGGATAACGAAGCGGTTAGCCATTTAATGCGTGTTGCCAGCGGCCTGGATTCATTGGTTCTTGGGGAGCCGCAGATCCTCGGTCAGGTTAAAAAAGCGTTTGCCGATTCGCAAAAAGGCCATATGAAGGCCAGCGAACTGGAACGCATGTTCCAGAAATCTTTCTCTGTAGCGAAACGCGTTCGCACTGAAACAGATATCGGTGCCAGCGCTGTGTCTGTCGCTTTTGCGGCTTGTACGCTGGCGCGGCAGATCTTTGAATCGCTCTCTACGGTCACAGTGTTGCTGGTAGGCGCGGGCGAAACCATCGAGCTGGTAGCGCGTCATCTGCGCGAACATAAAGTACAGAAGATGATTATCGCCAACCGCACTCGCGAACGTGCCCAAATACTGGCAGATGAAGTTGGCGCGGAAGTGATTGCCCTGAGTGAGATCGACGAACGTCTGCGCGAAGCCGATATCATCATCAGTTCCACCGCCAGCCCGTTACCGATTATCGGGAAAGGCATGGTGGAGCGCGCATTAAAAAGCCGTCGCAACCAACCAATGCTGTTGGTGGATATTGCCGTTCCGCGCGATGTTGAGCCGGAAGTTGGCAAACTGGCGAATGCTTATCTTTATAGCGTTGATGATCTGCAAAGCATCATTTCGCACAACCTGGCGCAGCGTAAAGCCGCAGCGGTTGAGGCGGAAACTATTGTCGCTCAGGAAACCAGCGAATTTATGGCGTGGCTGCGAGCACAAAGCGCCAGCGAAACCATTCGCGAGTATCGCAGCCAGGCAGAGCAAGTTCGCGATGAGTTAACCGCCAAAGCGTTAGCGGCCCTTGAGCAGGGCGGCGACGCGCAAGCCATTATGCAGGATCTGGCATGGAAACTGACTAACCGCTTGATCCATGCGCCAACGAAATCACTTCAACAGGCCGCCCGTGACGGGGATAACGAACGCCTGAATATTCTGCGCGACAGCCTCGGGCTGGAGTAGCAGTACATCATTTTCTTTTTTTACAGGGTGCATTTACGCCTATGAAGCCTTCTATCGTTGCCAAACTGGAAGCCCTGCATGAACGCCATGAAGAAGTTCAGGCGTTGCTGGGTGACGCGCAAACTATCGCCGACCAGGAACGTTTTCGCGCATTATCACGCGAATATGCGCAGTTAAGTGATGTTTCGCGCTGTTTTACCGACTGGCAACAGGTTCAGGAAGATATCGAAACCGCACAGATGATGCTCGATGATCCTGAAATGCGTGAGATGGCGCAGGATGAACTGCGCGAAGCTAAAGAAAAAAGCGAGCAACTGGAACAGCAATTACAGGTTCTGTTACTACCAAAAGATCCTGATGACGAACGTAACGCCTTCCTCGAAGTCCGTGCCGGAACCGGCGGCGACGAAGCGGCGCTGTTCGCGGGCGATCTGTTCCGTATGTACAGCCGTTATGCCGAAGCCCGCCGCTGGCGGGTAGAAATCATGAGCGCCAGCGAGGGTGAACATGGTGGTTATAAAGAGATCATCGCCAAAATTAGCGGTGATGGTGTGTATGGTCGTCTGAAATTTGAATCTGGCGGTCATCGCGTGCAGCGTGTTCCTGCTACGGAATCGCAGGGGCGTATTCATACTTCTGCTTGTACCGTTGCGGTAATGCCAGAGCTGCCTGACGCAGAACTGCCGGACATCAACCCAGCAGATTTACGCATTGATACTTTCCGCTCGTCAGGGGCGGGTGGTCAGCACGTTAACACCACCGATTCGGCAATTCGTATTACTCACTTGCCGACCGGGATTGTTGTTGAATGTCAGGACGAACGTTCACAACATAAAAACAAAGCTAAAGCACTTTCTGTACTCGGTGCTCGCATCCACGCTGCTGAAATGGCAAAACGCCAACAGGCCGAAGCGTCTACCCGTCGTAACCTGCTGGGGAGTGGCGATCGCAGCGACCGTAACCGTACTTACAACTTCCCGCAGGGGCGCGTTACCGATCACCGCATCAACCTGACGCTCTACCGCCTGGATGAAGTGATGGAAGGTAAGCTGGATATGCTGATTGAACCGATTATCCAGGAACATCAGGCCGACCAACTGGCGGCGTTGTCCGAGCAGGAATAATGGAATATCAACACTGGTTACGTGAAGCAATAAGCCAACTTCAGGCGAGCGAAAGCCCGCGGCGTGATGCTGAAATCCTGCTGGAACATGTTACCGGCAAAGGGCGTACTTTTATCCTCGCCTTTGGTGAAACGCAGCTGACTGACGAACAATGTCAGCAACTTGATGCGCTACTGACACGTCGTCGCGATGGTGAACCCATTGCTCATTTAACCGGGGTGCGAGAATTCTGGTCGTTGCCGTTATTTGTTTCGCCAGCGACCTTAATTCCGCGCCCGGATACGGAGTGTCTGGTGGAGCAGGCACTGGCGCGGTTGCCTGAACAACCTTGCCGTATTCTCGATCTCGGGACGGGTACCGGGGCGATTGCGCTTGCGCTGGCTAGCGAGCGCCCGGACTGCGAAATTACCGCTGTAGATCGTATGCCCGATGCTGTCGCTCTGGCACAACGTAATGCCCAGCATCTGGCGATCAAAAATATCCACATTCTGCAAAGCGACTGGTTTAGCGCGCTAGCCGGGCAGCAGTTTGCGATGATTGTCAGCAATCCGCCGTATATTGACGAGCAGGACCCACATCTTCAACAAGGCGATGTCCGCTTTGAGCCGCTCACTGCGCTGGTTGCGGCAGACAGTGGAATGGCAGACATCGTGCATATCATCGAACAGTCGCGTAACGCGCTGGTATCCGGCGGCTTTCTGCTTCTGGAACATGGCTGGCAGCAGGGCGAAGCGGTGCGACAAGCATTTATCCTCGCGGGGTATCATGACGTCGAAACCTGCCGTGACTATGGTGATAACGAGCGCGTAACGCTCGGCCGCTATTATCAATGACAAGTTTTTCTACACTGCTTAGTGTTCATCTTATTAGTATCGCGCTTTCTGTTGGGCTATTAACCTTACGTTTCTGGCTACGTTATCAGAAGCATCCACAGGCATTTGCTCGCTGGACGCGCATTGTGCCGCCGGTTGTCGATACGCTGTTATTGTTAAGCGGCATTGCGTTGATGGCTAAAGCGCACATCCTGCCATTTTCCGGGCAGGCACAGTGGCTGACTGAAAAGCTGTTTGGAGTTATCATTTATATCGTTTTGGGTTTTATTGCACTCGATTATCGTCGTATGCACAGTCAGCAGGCGCGCATTATTGCCTTCCCGCTGGCGTTGGTGGTGCTGTACATCATCATTAAACTCGCCACCACAAAAGTACCGTTACTGGGGTAAGTCATGAGATCGTTAGCTGATTTCGAATTTAATAAAGCGCCATTGTGCGAAGGCATGATCCTGGCTTGCGAAGCAATCCGCCGCGATTTTCCCTCGCAAGATGTTTACGACGAACTGGAGCGTCTCGTTAGTCTGGCGAAGGAAGAAATCAGCCAGCTTCTGCCTTTAGAAGAGCAGTTGGAAAAACTGATCGCGCTGTTTTACGGCGACTGGGGATTTAAAGCCTCACGCGGTGTTTATCGTCTTTCCGATGCATTATGGCTGGACCAGGTGTTAAAGAATCGACAGGGCAGTGCGGTATCATTAGGTGCGGTTTTATTATGGGTCGCGAATCGTCTCGATTTGCCGCTGCTGCCGGTGATTTTCCCTACGCAGCTGATATTGCGCATTGAATGTCCGGATGGCGAAATTTGGCTGATTAATCCTTTTAACGGTGAATCGTTAACCGAACATATGCTGGACGTATGGTTAAAGGGAAATATCAGCCCGTCGGCGGAACTGTTTTATGAAGACCTTGATGAAGCTGATAACATTGAGGTAATTCGCAAATTGCTGGATACACTCAAAGCCTCGTTGATGGAAGAAAATCAGATGGAGCTGGCGTTACGCACCAGCGAAGCTTTATTACAATTCAACCCTGAAGATCCCTATGAAATTCGCGATCGCGGGTTGATTTATGCGCAACTGGATTGCGAACACGTTGCGTTGAACGATTTAAGTTATTTCGTTGAACAGTGTCCGGAAGACCCGATCAGCGAAATGATCCGTGCGCAAATAAATAACATCGCGCATAAACATATTGTGCTGCATTAATTAATCGACATTTTACTCAAGATTAAGGCGATCCTATGAAACAAAAAGTGGTTAGCATTGGCGACATCAACGTAGCAAATGACCTGCCGTTCGTACTGTTTGGCGGTATGAACGTGCTGGAATCTCGCGATCTGGCGATGCGCATTTGCGAGCACTACGTAACCGTGACCCAGAAACTGGGTATCCCTTACGTGTTCAAAGCCTCTTTTGACAAAGCCAACCGCTCCTCCATCCACTCTTATCGTGGACCGGGCCTGGAAGAAGGGATGAAAATCTTCCAGGAGTTGAAGCAGACTTTTGGCGTGAAAATTATCACCGACGTTCACGAACCAAGTCAGGCACAGCCCGTTGCTGATGTCGTGGATGTGATTCAGTTGCCGGCGTTTCTTGCTCGCCAGACTGACCTGGTTGAAGCCATGGCGAAAACCGGTGCGGTAATTAACGTCAAGAAACCACAGTTTGTCAGCCCGGGACAGATGGGTAATATCGTTGATAAATTCAAAGAAGGCGGCAACGAAAAAGTGATTCTTTGCGATCGCGGTGCTAACTTCGGCTATGACAACCTGGTTGTCGATATGCTGGGCTTCAGCATTATGAAGAAAGTGTCTGGTAACTCGCCGGTGATTTTCGACGTGACCCACGCACTGCAATGCCGCGATCCTTTTGGCGCAGCTTCCGGCGGTCGTCGTGCTCAGGTGGCTGAGCTGGCACGAGCCGGTATGGCGGTAGGTCTGGCAGGGCTGTTTATTGAAGCGCATCCGGATCCGGAACATGCGAAATGTGATGGTCCATCCGCGCTGCCGCTGGCTAAACTGGAACCGTTCCTCAAGCAGATGAAAGCGATTGATGATCTGGTGAAAGGTTTCGAAGAACTGGATACCAGCAAGTAATCTTTTTTGCTTGAAAAATAAAGTATTAGCGTTCTGCGTTAAGACTTTTTTCATGGGT
>ERZ773185.2554-NODE-2554-length-11546-cov-5.540684_pt1 | contig 11546 bp, 15 predicted proteins | sample MGYA00580531_ERZ773185 | MGnify/ENA primary metagenome ERZ773185 (study PRJEB29015, sample SAMEA2737799) | human gut metagenome | biome: human gut; feature: human-associated habitat; material: faeces | place: China | collected 2012 ...
TTAGAAAAGTCATTTAAGTAATAAATTTATCTTGACTTATTACCACATGACTTATCGTTAGTTGTTGACGCGGTTACGAGCCGCGAGAATTGATTGCATACAAAAAGGACAGTTTAACGACGTGTCCAGGTCGTGATAACAAAAAAGCACCAGTAAACGCTAGTGCTTATCTTGCTCTTACAATAAGTTCCTTATAAGATTTTGCGTGCTCTTTTACTTCTTCAGGAGTGTTTTCACGCCATTCTTGAATAATGGTCTGGTGATGGTCCGTATATTTAAATCGTTTAACATGCGGTGCAATAACCTCACCTAAATAACGTTCTTTTTCTGTTGGCAATTTGAACCAATCCATTATTTCAACACCTCCTGAACTAATCTATTTAGAGCTTTATCTGGCAAGCCTAACACTTTCAATTCAGCTACAACTTCACGGCTGTTGTTTAGCAGCAAAGAGCTATTTAGATAACCACTTTGTTTTACTAAGCTTGCATCAGAATAAATCATTCGTTTTGCATAAGACATAACTCTGGAATTAAGCTGCTCAATTGTATCGTCCAAATCCCGATACTTATTCGGATGTGCTTTATATTCAGCTTTAGCCTTATCCCAGTTCATCTTATGCGTCATTTCATGCTTAATTATATCATCAGCATTTTTCGAAGCAAAGTACCCACTTCTCAAATAATTAGCTGTACTTTGCTTATCCTTCAAGACATCACTATTAATGAATAAAGCGTCGTTAACATGATCGTACGAAGCGGCAGCACTTTCTCTGAGTTTTTTGCTATCAGTAATAACTATCTTCGGCAACGATTGGCGCTTGTAGTTAGTTAATAAGTGATCGACTCGTTGAATAGTATCCCGATACTTTTTGGAACGCCCCTCAGTCCAGATATTAGCCTTAGTGCCCCGCACTTGGCTAGTATGAACATGAATCGAATTACCATACTGACCAACAAACCGGAACTCCTGTTTCTTAGACATAAAGTCGTGACGAATACGATACTCAATCTTTTCCCGTGAGTAATCACGTGTCAAGATTGGTTGTTTATGACCAGCGTTAGTTTTCTTAATGAAGTCCCGTAGCTTTGCTTGGCGCACTCTAATCAGCGTTTTGGTACGACTGACCATTTCAGTATCACCAAGTTCTTCGGCTGCCTTCAACCGTTTTTTGGCATCCCTGATAGCCCGTTCTCGTGCACGCTGCGCTTGTACCAACTTGCCATTCTTGATCGCCTCTTTGGGATCGTACTGTGGCTGATGATTAGTATTCATACCTGGCACATAGGGAAACAGGATATGCCGGCAGTTGATGCCTAACGTTCCTGACGGCTTGCCATAATCATGATTGTAGATGCTGTCGTACTTAGGATCGTAGTCATCGCTTTCTGGTGGTACCAGGTTAACCACATGGCCTTGAATCCATGCACAAGCCGGCCGACTGTTGGGATGACTGCTCATTAATGCCAGGTGCATGTCAAAGTCTTTCATCCGCTGCAGGCGCAGATCGTTATAAGTACGATTGACTGTTGTCGTGGTTACCATGCGCGTGTAGCCATCAATGCTCCAGTTATGCCCAGCCTTGTCAACTAAGCGTGTTGGTAATCCTTGATCGACTACTTTATACAGTGCGTGCTTAACGGCATCTTCATGACTGGCCGCACCAGATACGGTAGCCATCGTTGACTCGGTTAGAATCTGCCGATAGGCTTTGGTGACGGCCGATTGCTGGTAGTTCCGTGTTACCAGTGATTCGTTGACGTTGTTCTGCAGATCAGTCCAAGTCTGGTCCGCCAGTGCATCCAGCTTGTTGGTTACATCAGCAGACAGCGGTTGGCTTTGCTTGGTATCTCTCTCCAGCTGACCATCGACCTCATTGATAATCTGCATGCCATGAAACTTAATCAGATCCTTAACAGCGTCTTCGCTTAATCCATCGACCTTTGCCATGAGCTTAACTGCATCTTGATTAAGCCTGCCAATCTTCTGCAGTTGCTGTGCCTGCCACATGACCACATCAGACTGATCCACATGCTGATAGTCGCCATCTTTTAAAGCGTTAATAATCAGCTTAAAGATGCTGTCTTCCAAGCCAGAATAAAGGCTATTGATGTAGTCAGCCGCCTGTTCGAACCGCTCGCGTGCTCCCATAACTAATCAGCTCCATCACCTTCAGGACCGCTATTGCCCTCGAAAGAATTAAATGACATCTCGGGTTGCTCATCTTTCAGCTCTGACAGCCATTCATCGGCTTGTTCTTCGTCCAAGTCAAAATTACGCATCAAGAATCGCTTCTTAGGCATAATCCCCAAAGAAACTGCCTTGCTATCTTGATCGAATTGCGTAGTTTTGTCGGTAAAGACGCCATCAGCAAAGTCAACGTTAATATCTTGCTGTTCGGGGTCACCAGTAAAGCGTGCGTTGCCATCACTAAACAGCCCACCACACTCTGCCAATTCCAGAACTGCAATCACTAAGCTGTTGAGCTGTTTTTCAACCTGCGTCAGATAGCTTGAACGTGTTTGATAGGTCATTGAATTGTTTGAAACGACCTCAGTTGCTGTCTGAATCCCACTTGGCGTGTTCGTAAACGTGCCTTGTGACAGCCCAATAGCATTCTCAAATTCGCTTAAGAAGAAATCCATTGATGCTTCATACTGATCGTTGCGAATTGGAGTAGTTAGATCAGTAATCTTCATTCCGTCTGGATCGCCGTACATCTGCACAAACACATTGGCATCTTTGTCAAACATAGGCGGCCGAGAGATTTTCTCTTTATCGCTGCCAAACTGTACTGGCGGGCGCAGCATTTCCGCAGGTACTGCAACCTTGCGCTGGCCCATACGAACTTCCCATACAAACTGATCATGTGTCTGATTAATGGCATCAACAATCTTGCGCGAGTTGTCAACCAGACCCAATCCAAGCGGGCTATCGGTACGCTTGTTGTTCATTCCAGGCGCTTTGAAGTACGCAAACAATGGCTTGGTTAATCCAGTCAGTGTGACTTCTGGTTGTAAGCCAGCATACTCATCTAAGCGATCCAGCGGCACTTGTACGCCAACCTGGTTGATGTTCTGAGACCGATACAATTCATTAGTGATCTTGTAGGAGTGATCATCGTTCCACTGATGAAACTCAAGCAGCGTGTAATACGTTGGCTGATTGTCCTCTGTGACAGTAGTCCGGGATGCAATCGCCGCTTCATTAATCTCATTCGTGTTGCTGTGGAGAGGATAGAACTGATCCGCACTGACCCACGCGAACTTAATCTTATCGTCTTGAACATATGGCCGAATTGCGCCGCCACCTAATGCGATGGCCTCCTCAAGCTTCTCTTCGTAAAGGTTGTAGAAATCATTATCTGCCAACACATTTGAGATAAAGCCATTAGCGGATTCATCCCCAACTGTGATCGCACATTGCTCATTAAAAACGATGCTTGCCAATCGATGTGCCGCCATTTTGGTGACGTTCACTGACGACAGCTCACGAGTCAGTTCTTGACCATAGCTGTTTTTGTAGTGCACCATGCCGAAGTCGTCGCGGTAATATTGTTTAGCAACTCGAATCCGTTCATATTCTTCACTAGGGATTGAGATACGCTCATCGTCAGTGATGTTAGTCAACTGCTTAACCATGCCCAGCTTTGCGCCTCCTTTCCTAAACAAATCTTTGATGCGGTTGATAAAGCTCACGTTGCCACCTCCTAGTATTTGAGACCAAAGGAACGTTCATTATCCAAGCAAAGATACATAAACTGGTCACACGTATGATCATCAACCTTGATAACCTTAGGATCGTCACTCTGCAGCGTGTTTTCATCCCATTGATACTTCTGATGTTCGGCAATGAAAATCTCGTTATCTGGACGATCCAGATAGTAAAAACGACCTTGAGCAAGCAAATCTTGCACACGGTCGATCATGTCTACTTTTTTTAGTTTTTTTACTTTGTGCCAGTGCACCCCATAATCGTTGTGGAACTGGTTCTCCAACGCACCTTCTGCGGAGTCAATCGTCATGTTGGTGATTCCGAAATGAAGCTCTGACATGTTCTTGTCAATGAACTGTTTGAGATCCTGCGACAGCTCACTAGGCGGCTTCTTATGACTCTTGCCTTGTGGTGAATAGTAATAGGTATCATACAGGATTACTTTGCCTGTACGCGTCAAAATATAGCACCCACAGGTCGTTGCCGAGATTTCATGACCAGTGTCAGCCGAGTAGTAGACTCCTATAATCTCATCATCAGCGGGCAGTTCATCAAGCGGTTTGAACAGACTCATGTTGTAGATATTAGTACCAAGTCCAACAACCTCACCCAAGTACAACCAACGATAGTAGTCATAGTCATTCTCTTTGTATTGATTGATGAGCTTTAGCTGCTGATCCGTTGTAAAACCCCACTTATCATCTAAATAAGTCGATGTATCGATGTAATAGTCAGGATTCTGTTCCTGTTTGCTGATCCACTCGTTTATCCAGTCATATGGATTCTTAGGTGGGTTATACGAGTAGTAGACCGTCACGTGGTCCACATAATCTGGTTTCTGTCGGATAAACGTTGGGTTGGCCTGGTCAAATACATCCGGTCCCTTGAAGTTAGCCGCCTCTTCGTACCAAACCGCAATCACGTTGTCTACGATGTTGGACTTAAGCTTCATCGGATCATCAGCACCGTAGAAGTAGAACGTACTCCCAGTGCGCTTATGCGTAATCCGCAATGGCGACTTATAAAAATGATACTCATCATCCATATGCAGCATGGTCAGTGCCCATCTAATCTGGCTATATACTGAATCATGCAGATAGCTGGCGTTTTCCCGTACACAAACCACGTTGACCTTGTGCCCTAGCATCGTCCAGTGCTTAACCTTAGTCACCAGTCTCAAGCTAATGACCGACGATTTGAACGAGCCACGACCGCCTTTGCAGATCACGTATGGCTTGTCAGTATTCCACATTGGATAGAAGTGCGGATTGACCATGCGGCTAAGCCTTATCGTCGCCATCATCAATCCCTCCAATATCATCAATCAGTACTGTCTTATCGCCTGTATCATTCTTGCCAGTCAGCTCATCCCGTCTCCAGATAGCCGTATCAGCCTCTGCCTGCAGTTTCTTAAGCTGTGCGGCAACCATCGGATCATCAAGTGGATAGCGTTTCATAATCTCACGTGCAGCCGCTGTGCGGTCTTTAATCAATGGCGGACGTTTGATTGTGCCACCATCTACGTTATTGGGTATCTCTTCTGTTTCTTCGCCACGTAGCACTCGCGTTAGATACTGGAGTACTTCCTTAGCGTCCGCAATCTTATGCGACTCAATTTCGGCCATTCTAGCGTCAATATATGATTTAACCCTAGCATTTCCTAGCATTCGGTTTGCATTAACACCAGCGACTTTTTCAGATTTAACTCTATATCCCGCTTTAATATAAGATTGTGTGGCATTGCCACTCTTAATGTACTCATCAGCAAACAAGCGTTGTTTCTGCGTCAATTTCATGGCATCTGCCACACCACCTTTCGAATTTAATTATGTCTAGCCTTTAAAACCGGTGGCTTGATAGAGTACTCAACCGGTTTGTCTTTAACTCGTTCTGGATGTTGCTTGCGATAGATCTTGTCAGCAAGCACGAGCAGCTTATGCTCTTCGAACGAGCAGACACCCCAGTCCTTATACGCTCTCATCAAGTCACTTCCTTAGCCAAAATAAAAAGCCAGCCGTTAAGCTGAGCTTGCGTCCATCTAAAGCCTAAATCGACAGACAAGAGAGTTGATTGCTGCTTGAGTAGCATTACCCGAAATAATGAAGCGTTGTTGCTTTTGTGTTAATTTTTGAGTAATGCTACTCACCTCCTTAAATTAAAAAAACGCTAACCATAGTTAGCGTTGTATTCCTCGACAAAATATTATTATTTCCGCGTGTTAATTGCTTCCCCTTGTGTAATAGCAGTTGCCCTTTTCAATACTTCATCTTGCAAGTTGCTTATGCCGGTAAATCCATTCTCATAAATTATCATATACTCTTGCTGGACATCAAATGGAAATTTCCCATGATAATCGTCATTAAAGCTGGCCTTACTGCATATAGGTATAACGGTTTTGCCAACTGTATCGCAAATACCAAGCTCATAAAATACATTTGAATTCTTCTTGCTTAAATCAGCAATAATAAATTTAGATTGCATGATATCTTGCCAAATATTTTCCACCATGTCATTTCCACGGCGTGGATCAAAAATATCTCCAGATTTTATGACATCAATTCCCAATTCATCATCTAATTTCTTGGCAATGGCATCATAAGCTTCTTGAATCTCGGCATCATCAAATTGCATAACATAAAAACATTGAGAAGGTTTTACAATAATTCCTCTTGCTTTAAATCTAGGATTAATATCCATTATGCCATTCTTCCTTTCAAATTCATTAATAAGTTGTCGACGTACTTTCACAAAACAAGTAAAAAACGAGAAGCTCGATGAATCAATATTTTTACCACTAGGGTAAGCTTGGATTTTGCCATGCAAATTATTAAAAATCTCTAATTTTTCAGCTTTACTTTTATCAAAGTTCTCTTTTACAAACGCAAGGCTCTTATCAAATTGATCAATATTCACATCAAAAAAGTAGTCAAATTTAAAGCCCAATTGTTTAATTCCTATATTGTTAGCATCATCTAACGAAGGTAATTGCTCCTGTTCATATATTTGATATGCGATGGTACTAAGTTCAGCTATCGCTTTATCATCTCCCAAAAACACACGAAAATCCTCTTTACCAAATGACACAAGAATGTTCTTGGGAGTCATAAGTGAATAATCATAATTTTGTATGTCTATATCTAAAACTAAAAATAAGGAATCTAAAAATTCATAGAAGTCTTCACTTTCAATATTAAAAAACTTTTCTGATTCCTTAGGTTTATGGAGAGTATTAAACGCATTCGAATAATATGCCATTTTATTTTCACCTCGTTCATATAATACAAAAGCCCGGTCACAATAACCAGGCTGAGGTAAAAATAAAATGATCGTAGTTTATCGTCATTTCGGACGAATGATGGCCTGCAGAGTCGAACTGCAGCATCCCCACCTGAAGTATAGGGATGACCGTACCGTCTGCCTTTCTGAGCCTAAATCGAAAGACAAGAGAGTGAATTGCGCTACTCTCAACGGAAGCAGCAGGATTCGAACCTGCGAACGCCTTTTAGCGTTGCCACTATGCTTCCACGCTGTCGAGGACTAGCCTCGATACGTTGTCCTGGCAGGTATGAGTCGTTGATAAGCAAATGTAGAAATTAAAGCCAGGAAATGGATAGGTAAGGGACTCGCACCCTTTTTGCGCTGCGACATGATGTTGAAACGCAGTGCCCACCTGGGACCTTCCAGCCGGTGTTGGTAGAAGAACACCGACAGCGCTGCTGTGTGTCAGCGCAATACCGCACGGTGGAATCGAACCACCTAGCCGTGTGAGCAGCTAACCGTTTGCGGTGCCTAGTTTATGGTTTGGAAAAAATAAATTAAAATTCCCGTTGATGCGGGAAAGCACCATGTGGGAGTCGAACCCACGCGCAGCCGTATTTGAAACGCACATTAATCATTCACTCGTTTGTTCCCACAATACTTGAAAGGAGGTTCCATACGAACATATGGATTGAATTGAACTAATTGTTAGTCTTCATCGCAGTTGTTTTACTGATGTAATATCGTCTTGGCATAAAAGCTGCGTTCCCGGTGATGATGCATAACCAGACGCCGTAGCGCCTGTAACCATTGATGAAGAAAACAGTTTGTAGCATCCGAATAGCCCCTGTGATATTTCTATCACGATACCAGTTTAATCCACTTCTGCTATTGTCGTCGTCTTGTCAAAGTCCGATTTTTTTGAACCAGTTTGACTTGATCATCTTCATCAAATCCATATCGACGCTCAAAGCCCTCGAATCGCTCAGCGAACTCACACATGCATCCCCGCTTGATGTACTGATACTGTGATGATGAATAGCAGAGCTTGTCCGCCATCTGCCAGTCCTTTAGGCCTTCGATATAGACGGCTGAGATGATTTGATAAGTCAAAGGCTCACAGTTTTCAAGCGTATCCTTGATGCAGTCGCACATGCGCTGTGCCTGCATCCCACTAATGAGTCTGTCCTCAGCGTGATTGCCAGTTGACCCACCGCCACCTGCTAGGCTGAGTGTCGGCGATTTGAGCTGATTGCGATGCAGACCAGCTTGATATAGATACCGATTAATCCCATTCGTCCAGAATCGTCGCACATTAGCAGCGGTCTCCTTGCTGTCGATTTCCAAGCCTAAATCCATTTGCACCACGACACCACTCTCCTCTGCTATAATTGATGGTGTTGATTTATCAGAAGGTCGTGCCATTGTGGTGCGGCTCTTTTTTACTGCCATGCTGATTGCCTAAAGAAAGAACAGGCTCAGCATGAAGCAGATGAACCTGACAGCGGTGTTGTGGATCGTCATAATCATGGCAATCGTAATTGACGCGATAGCTGCGTACTCAAATCCAATTACCAATGTTCCCAGTACTAGTTTCTTACTCATACCTAACCTCCCAAAACATGTGCCAACAGTACGATTACAAACGTCCAAAACAGCACGCAGACAACTACTGCAGTACCTAAGCCGTTAAACTTTCCCATGCACTTTTTCCTCGTCTTCCTTATCAAAAATCCAATAGCGATGATGATAATGCTTTAACGTGCGATATAGTGAGTCTGTCATATTGTCACCTCCTCATCGGCGTAATCTTGATAAAAACATGCGGATCATCGCTATAACGCTTCCTGGCAACGATATCGGTGATGATGTTGTCATCAGCCCATAGCACGCCTGTGAGCGCGTCTAGCGTTGACTTGATAAAATTATCAGCATCCGGCTTAACCGTTGGGAGAACTTCATTTTTTAGCCTACGCTCGTACTCTGCGTTGCTGACTGACTTCTGGATACGCCGATAGAAGGTCAGTTCAACTTTGATGGCATCCTTAAAAGGACTGCCATGATACTCACGGCTTGCCAGATCATGCAGCTGTACCTTGTACGCCTTCACTTTGGCGGGGTCATACAAGCGAATACCCTTCCCACGATGCACAGCTCTAGGCCGTTGCTGTTCGACTGGCTCAATAGCGAATCGAAACCACATGCTAATTCCGTTCTCGTGCATCAATCAGTCACCTTGAAACACTTGTTTTCAAGTTTGTCGTATACGTCCATATACATCTCGCCTTTATCACCGTTAAACGTGCACTCAAAATAATGATTGGTAAAGCGTGTAGCTAACAGCGCCTTGTGGTTCTGCAAAGTCTTAGAGTACCAAACAACGAAAATATCATCGGTGCTGATATTGTCCCGACACAGCCACTGTTGAACCTTGCACTTCGCATAGCTAATGAATTCCTGATTAGTCACGGTCAAACACATCCTCTGCTTCTTCGGCCAGATCAAGCGCATCATCTGCGATATCGTGCAACTGCATAATGTAGTCAAAATCAAATTCGTCATTATCATAGTAACCATAGGCATCGTCTAGCGTGTCCATGTCTCCCAACAGTTTGTTGAGCTTTTCTTTGTATTCCTCTTTAGTCATGTTGTTCCTCCAGGTCATTGATACGCATCCCTAAAACATACGAGTATTTCGACATAGTCTTACTCTGCACTTTCAGCAAATTAAGCTGATTGTCGCTAATAGTCTGACTATCTTTTTGGCCAGCGATAAAAAGTTTAGTTTCCACAGCTTTTTGCGTCGAGCTCGTCTTGTTCTTTTTTCAATTTTTTGATTAATTCTTTGTTTTCCATTGTTGCCAGTCCTCTCCTTTAAATCCATAACCTACCAGTCCTTCCTTAAATCTTGTAAATTGGGATGTTAGGAATCTCTCGGTTCTTGGCATCCCTTTTCTTCTTCTGCAGTGCTTGCCAGTCGTGAACCGTATAGATGTTCTGGCTTAGCCAATCACTCACGACTGACTTTAAGTAGCCGTATGGCGTACTAGGCTCCGCAATTTTCGTCAGGTCGATTGCTTTCTGTAGCAGATCAATGCTCAACCCTTGATCAGAAGCATTAAGTAGCAGCTTGCTGATCTGATCAGTCATCACGCCTAAGCTGTCTGGCCATGACAAAAGAGAAAGCTCAGTGTTTTTGTCGAGAGGTTGCTTAATCCTCTCTCTCATATTCATACTTGTAGTATTAACCCTTGTAATATTCCCTTTGACTTTTTTATCAATAGGGTATTGATCTTTTTGCGCATAGGGTATTGATTTTTTTGTCAATAGGGGTGTTGCAACAGGGTAGATTTTTCGTTGTACAATCCGCTTGCCATTGCGGGTTTGTTCCACTTGCACGTATCCACACTTTTCTAAGTGACTGACCCAGCGACTAACCGTTGACTTGTCCGCACGATATAGCTTTGAAAAGTACGAGTTGGTAGCTGTGCAGTATCCATATTTGTTACTTAGTGCAGTGATTTCACTGTATAGCAGTTTCTCATTCGGCTTAAGCCGTTCATCATAGCGCACATCAGCCGTGATAATGGAATAGTAGGAAGGCTTCTCATCGTCCATTAATCTCACCCTTTCTATGAGATCTCGATGCTGCTAACCTCAGTAAACCCTGCCAGCTGTTTGCCTTGCCGACAATACTCGCACTTACCGCATCGCTTAGGTTTTTCCTCGCCCATCAAGACTCGCCAGAAACGGTCTTGGTCGGTCTTGATCTTTTCGAGAGCTGACTGCATTAAAAACTGCCCATCGCCGTCAAAGCTGATCGCGATTTTGTCTGGAATTGGCTGTTTGGACACACCAAAGATATACGGCTGGCAATCAACATCAAACGTCTGTCTGATCAGCTCTTGATAGATTGCTGCCTGCATATGGTAGCCACGATCCTCGACGAAATTGACCTTTTGACGCAGTTCCGGGTTCCAGTGCCCCTTGTGGAAATCATCAACCGTCTTCAGATCACAGAAGTACCCACGATCAAGACAGAGACTGTCGATCTTACCTTTCCACTGGTGGCCGAAGAGTTCACCGGTGACGATGACTTCCTTTTTGCCCGGCATATAGACGTAGTTGAAAAAGTCGTCCTCGCTGAGCGTCTTGATCATGTCATCGGCAACCTTGTAACTGCTCTTTAGCTGGCCCTTTGTTTTGCCACGAGTTGAGATCATCTCGCTCTTGTTAGCTTCAACAAATTCTTGATGAGCCTCAGGGCTTTCAAAGTATGAATGGACATAGTTGCCGACCAGCAACGGTTCCGGATTACTCGTTGGCTCCCAGTCACCTTTCAGCTTGGCTAAGGTAGCCGCCTCACACTGCTCAAAGTCTCTGAACACCGAAAACGACATATATTGAAAGTCGGTATCATGACTGTAATAGTTACTTTTCGTCAGCTTGATCGTCTTCGATGTAGTCAAAGATGTCGGTTTGACCATCTGCTTCTTGGTTGCCATCTTGCTCGCTCTCCTTTGCTGGTTCTTGTTCTGACTCTTTTACCGGTTTTTCTTGCTCTTGTTCTGGCT
>ERZ773185.2561-NODE-2561-length-11529-cov-2.946749_pt1 | contig 11529 bp, 10 predicted proteins | sample MGYA00580531_ERZ773185 | MGnify/ENA primary metagenome ERZ773185 (study PRJEB29015, sample SAMEA2737799) | human gut metagenome | biome: human gut; feature: human-associated habitat; material: faeces | place: China | collected 2012 ...
ACAGTATAGCGAAAAGGAGGGGGGATGGCTAGGGAAGAATCGTACAAAGATTTTTTTTGTTTCTTGTCATTCTGACGAAAAGCCGGAATCAGTATTCGGGGATTCCGTCAAACTGTCAAAAGGCATGAGAAAAACGCAGGACAAAATGACGAAATTTTGTCTGCGTTTTTCAAAATTGGAGTTAAAATATGGTTCTTTTTTACTACCTGTTACTCAAAGTATATATAAGATTATGGTTTGGCTGAATCAAGTCAAAAATCTCTGACAATATGAAGGAACGGATGAGAAGAGACGAATATCGGGCTAAAATTACAGGAGGATCAGAAAAAGCAAATCATCAGGAAGCATTTTGCGCAAATTCTGTGTTGACCAGTTCTGTATACGGTGTACGTTCTTTCAGTTCACCTGCATCTTCCAGGATATCCTGCAGCAGTTCAAAACCATCCTGCCCGAACACCAGATTTTCTTTCCAGGTGTCCTGATCGTAATAACGTTTTACAATGGCTGTGATGGTATCCAGATCTGTTTCAGGGAACTGTGGCTCGATTACTTCTGCAATCTCCTCTGGAGTATGGCTCTGAACGTAGTCCATACCTTTCTGCAGAGCATCAGTGAATTTCTGCATGATATCAGGATTTTTTTTCATATAGCTGGTTTTGGCACTGTAGGAGGTATAAGGCACATAGCCGGAGTCAACACCAAGGGATGCCACGACATACCCAGCGCCCTGCTTTTCAAGAGCAGTAGCAGACGGCTCAAATTCTACAGTGAAATCTGCCGAATCATCTCCTGTAAAAGCAGCCGCAGTAGCGCCGAAGTCAATGCTCTGGTCAATAGACAGATCTTTCTGAGGGTCAAGGCCATTCTGCTTCAGAATATATTCAAATACCATTTCCGGCATGCCACCTTTGCGTCCGCCCAAAACTTTCCTGCCTTTCAGATCTTCCCATTTAAAATCCGGCATTTCTTCTCTTGCCACAAGGAAATTTCCGGCCCGTTGGGTAAGCTGTGCAAAGTTTACAACAGGATCAGTAGCTCCCTCCTGATAGGCATAGATAGATGCTTCTGCTCCCATAAATCCGATATCCGCCTCGCCGGATATGACTGCAGTCATAGTTTTATCTGCCCCAAATCCAGTTATAAGCGTCAGATCAAGTCCCTCATCTTTAAAATATTCTTTTTCAATTGCCACATACTGCGGAGCATAGAAAATAGAATGTGCTACTTCGTTCAAAGTGATTTTTGTAAGCATCTTATCATCTGTGCTGTCTTTTTTCTCTGCAAATGCTGTCGCAGGAAGTGCAGTTACAGCAAGCACAACAGCAGCTGCCAGCGCGATCCACTTTTTATTTTTCATGCAGATACTCCTTTAAGAGATTTCTGCTGTTAGAATATGCTGTAAATCTCAAATGGTGTATGCGCTAACTGTTGTCATGCATAAAAATATGTGTTAAAATAACCACCGAAACTGGTTCGAAACCCTCCCAGTATAAAAAACTAGGCAAAGTAAAAAATATTGAGATCGTTTATGAGTTATCATAAGCGGTCTGTTTGCTGATGCTTTTGTTTATTGAGGGATAAACAAAAGTATTTTTTTTGCTTTGACAGAAAGGAATTAAATGAAAAAAAGAAAAGTAATTATTGATTGTGATCCGGGGATTGATGACAGTCTTGCGATTATGCTTGCACTGAAATCACCGGAGATCGAAGTGATCGGAATCACCATTGTGTGTGGAAATTCACCGGTGGAGATGGGCTTTGGAAATGCAAAGAAAATTCTGAAGCAGATGAATCGTCTGGACGTTCCTGTGTACATTGGGGAAAGCACTCCCTTAAGGCGGGATTACGTGAATGCTCTGGATACTCACGGAGAAGACGGGCTTGGCGAAAGCTTTCTGCCGGAAGTAATCGGTTATCAGCAGCAGATCAGTGCTGTGGATTTTCTTGCTGATGTGCTGAAAAAAGAGAAAGTATCCATAATCGAACTGGCACCTATGACCAATCTTGCCAGACTGATCCAGAAGGATAAAGAAGCATTTTCCTGTATTGAGGAGATTGTTTCCATGGGCGGCAGCTTTAAAAGTCATGGAAACTGTTCACCTGTTGCAGAATACAATTACTGGTGTGACCCGGACGGCGCTTCTCTGGTATATGAGACACTCCATCAGAATGGCCAGAAAATCCATATGGTGGGGCTGGATGTGACGAGAAAGATTGTGCTCACGCCTGATCTGCTGGAGTATATGTGCCGTCTGAACAAGGAAACAGGGGAATTTGTAAAGAAGATTACGAAATTCTATTTTGATTTCCACTGGGAATGGGAGCATATCATTGGCTGTGTGATCAATGATCCCCTGGCAGTGGCATATTTTATCAATCCGGAACTCTGCAAAGGCTTTGATTCCTATGTACAGATTGAAACAGAGGGGATTTCTCTTGGGCAGTCTGTTGTGGACTCTATGAATTTCTATCGGAAAGCATCGAATGCGAGGGTGCTGACTGAGGTAGATGTGTATGGATTCTTTCAGATGTTTCTTTCAAGGATCCTTGATCAGGAACCGGAAAAACTGGATATTTTACAAGATTTAATACGAGGAGATTTAAAATGAAAACTGAAAAAATAAGTGTACAGAAAATCTGTATGATTGCTTTTGCTATCTGCATTAATTTTGTGGGAGGACAGATTGCTTTATTTCTGAAACTTCCTATTTATCTGGACAGTATCGGAACTGTATTTGTGGCTGCTGTCCTGGGACCCTTTTATGGAATGCTGCCCAATCTGCTCAGCGGCCTGCTGATGGGAATGACTGTAGATATTTATTCCCTGTATTATGCTCCGGTAGGAATTCTTCTTGGTTTTGTGACAGGTCTTGTGTACAGAAAATTCCAGCCGAAAAAGTGGCAGATATTTCCGGCTGCTCTTGTGATCACACTTCCATCTACCATAATCAGTTCCTGTATTACGGCATTTTTATTTGGAGGAATCACTTCTTCCGGATCCACTGTTCTTGTACAGCTTCTGGCAAAAACACCTCTGGGAATGGTAGGAAGCTGTTTTGTAGTTCAGTTTGTCACAGATTACATTGACAGGGTTCTGTGTATTGCAGTAGCAGCAGTTCTTATTACAGCATTGCGTAAAAGTATGAAGGAGAATTTTGCCTGATGAAAGTCCTGATTACAGGCACAGCATCTGGGATCGGGAAAGGCTGTGCAGAATTTTTCCTGAAAGAAAATCATGAAGTCTATGGATTTGATAAAAATATATCCTCGATCCAACATCCGAAATATACTCATTTCTGTCTGGATATCAGAGACAAAAGCTCTTATCCGGAAATCGGACAGGTAGATATTCTGATCAATAATGCAGGGGTTCAGAATGGTGATGATATTGATGTAAATCTGAAAGGAACTATTTCTGTTACAGAACATTACGGCATTCATCCCAATATTTATTCCATTATTATGATTGGATCAGCAAGCGGGCATACAGGTTCTGAATTTCCGGAGTATGCAGCAAGTAAAGGAGGAGTCCTTGCCTATACGAAAAACGTGGCCATGAGGATAGCTCCTTATCAGGCGACATGCAACAGTCTGGATTTCGGTGGGGTTATGACTGAACTGAACCGGCCGGTGATGGAGGATGAAAAGCTCTGGGATCAGATCATGGAACTCACACCTCTGAAACGATGGATGTCTGTGGAAGAGGCAGCAGAGTGGATTTACTTTATGGCGGTAAAAAACCGTTTCTGTACAGGCCAGAACATTCTCATTGACGGTCTGGAGGCCGGAAACTGCAATTTTATCTGGCCATAGAGTGGGTCTGAAAAATCATTCCTGCGATCTACTGTTATTTTGTGCCCGAATATGATAAAATGAGAAAATAATGATAAAGATATTTCAAAGATAGAGAAAGTATTTAACAGGAGGCGCAAAAATTATGGATATCAAAGAACAGATTCATGGATTAACAGAGGAGATGCTTACCAATCTGGGCAGGCTGGTTGCCATTGATTCCCAGCTTGGCACTCCCGCAGAGGGGAAGCCCTTTGGAGAGGGACCTGCCAAAGCACTGGAAGAAGGTCTTAAGATTGCACAGGAGCTTGGATTTAAGACAGTCAATCTGGATAATTACTGTGGTTATGCAGAGATGGGCGAGGGCGATGAGATTGTTGGTATTGCCGGACATCTGGATATTGTACCTGTAGGCGGGGACTGGAGTTATGATCCGTTTAAACTGACACGTGAGGGTGATTATGTTTACGGTCGTGGAACAACAGATGATAAGGGACCTGTTCTGGAAGCTCTTTATGCAATGAAGCTTCTTCGCGATTCAGGTGTGAAGCTGAACAAGAGAGTACGTCTCATTATGGGATGTAATGAGGAAACAGGTTCCAAATGTATGGAACATTATAATGAAGTGGCAGAAGAATTATCCTGCGGCTTTACCCCAGATGCCAGTTTTCCGTGTATTCATGGCGAAAAGGGACTTTTGCAGATGATGGCCTATTCCAAGAACACGAAAATCATCTCTGCAGATGGAGGGTTTGTCTTTAACGCAGTATGCGATTCCTCCACAATAGTTGTTCCTGCCGAAGAAGGACTGAAGGAGAGACTGGAAGCTGTACTTGCAGAGACAAAGCTTCAGGAATATAAGGTAACAGAGGAAAATGGACAGATCAGTATTTATGCAAAGGGAGTTCCGGCACATGCCAGCACTCCGACTCTTGGGGTCAATGCAATAGGTGTTACTTTTGAATGTCTCGAGAAAGCAGGATTTAAGGACGATTTTGTGGAATTCTATAATACATATATCGGCACATCCTGCGATGGTGAAGGCATTGGACTGAAATTTGCAGATGAGTATGGCGAACTTACTCTTTGCAACGGTATGATCAAAACAGAGAATGATGTGATCTCCTGTACAATTGATATCAGAGTACCTGTAACACTGAAATCAGATGAAGTCCGCAGGATGTGTGAGGGCAGACTTGAGGATGAGAATGGACGTATAGAGATTCTGGGAATTGGTGATGCCTTATTCTTCCCAAGAGAATCTCCACTGGTAAATGCTTTATACAAAGCTTACACAGATGTAACAGGCGATACAGAGAACAAACCGATGGTGATCGGCGGTGGAACTTATGCAAAATCTCTTAAGAATATCATTGCATTTGGACCTGAGAAGCCGGGAATCGATTATCGTATCCACAGTGCAGATGAATTTATTCTCGTATCCGGTATGGAAGAGGCAGTTCTGGTTTATATGGAAGCAATCAAGAATCTTCTGGCAATCTGATGAAAAATGATAGAGCAGTTATTAAATGGAGAGCAGAACATGAAGGCAGCAGTATTTTTCCCTGGTATCGGGTATCATTGTGACAAGCCGCTTTTATATTATTCACGAAAGCTGGCGCAGGAATGTGGCTATGAAGAAACAATTGCATTAAGCTATAATTATGATGGCGGAAATATCCGGGGAAATGAAGAAAAAATGCAGCAGGCATTCGAAAGCCTTTATGAACAAGCGGAGAAAAGTCTTTCTGCCGTTGACTTTGACAAATATGATGAAATATTATTTGTCGCAAAAAGCGTAGGCACGATCATAGCATCCGCATATGCAGAGAAACACAGCATCAGATGCCGGCAGATACTATACACACCATTGAAATACACCTACAATTTTGCTCACAGAGAAGCCATTGCCTTTATCGGAACTTCAGATCCATGGAGTATTGTTTCTGAAGTACAGGCTTTTTCTCAAAAACAGCAGGTGCCAATGTATACTTATGAAAATGCAAACCATTCACTGGAAACAACAGATACACTGGAAAACCTGAAAATTCTCCAGGATGTTATGGGGAAAACCAAGGGATTTTTGGAGCGGAAATAAGAAAAAGCATATAATCATATTGAGTAGATATGGGTGAAGAAGTGTCAAGAAACTATTTCTTGGCACTTCTTTTTGCTCCATGTGATAATCAATGATGCAAATTATTTTGCTGTGAGTCGGAGACTGCCAAATCAGTCAATGATACTATACTGCATCATTTCATAATGTAATCTGCATCCTTCTGTGATGTCAAAGGGCAGAAGTGCCCGTGCTACGAGCTTCAGTTCTTCTTCAGGCAGATCTGTTCTGCGAAGATGTGCATAGTCACCGTCAATAGATTCTACAATATAATCACAAATTAACATAAAAATCCTCCATTTTACATTTTGCGTAACGCAATAATCATGCCTATAGAATACCACAGAGAAAACAAGTATCACAAGTCTCTTAGAGCATTTTTCAAACACACTCCAGGATCATATGGACATAAAAAGAGGGCAGTGTTATAATTTTTCCTAAAGAAAATGCATATGGGAGGTTCTTAGCAATGTCTAAAGTTGTAAAGCTTTCATCCGTAATGGAAAGGGAAGAAAAATTAAAGGAAATCTATGAAGGTCTGGAAGAAATAAAAGATCAGCTGACAGCACTGATCGATGAGTATGAAGAAGAGGAGACACACACGGGAAAAGCAGATGAACTGATCGAAGCCCTGGATGCCCTTGAAGATGCTTCGGAAACTATAGAGGATGTGCTGGAAAATTAATGAGGGAGAAAGCATATTTTCACCTGCCCGGGCTGTTTGAATTTTATGAGCTGTACCGGATGTTCCTGCCTTTATTCTGGGAACACAGGGAATATTTTTACGACTGGTGTGAAATTGGCTCCATATATGGTGCTCCGGCAGACTGTATCTGGGGTGGAGGCAGGGCAGGCTTTGGAGAGAATGATCCGGAGGAGGTTCTTGAACTGATGCAGGAATATGGGATTTCTGCCCGACTGACTTTCAGCAATTCCCTGCTTCGCCAGGAACACCTTTCAGACAGAAAATGCAATGCACTGTGCCGGTTGTTTGAGAGAAACAGAGAACCGCAAAACGGCGTGATCATTTATTCAGAATTGCTCTTGGAATATATTAAGGAGCAGTATCCGGGACTCTATTTTGTTTCCTCCACTACCAAGGTTCTGACAGATTTTACACAGCTTGAGGAAGAAATCAGGAGAAAAGATTTCCATTATGTTGTGCCGGATTTCCGGCTAAACAAGGCTTTTGATAAGTTAAATACATTGTCTCAGGCTGAGAAGGACAAAGTAGAATTTCTCTGCAATGAATGCTGCTGGTTCGGCTGCAGGGACAGAAAAGCCTGCTATGAAACGGTCAGCCGCAAGAATCTGGGTGAAAACTGCCCGGAGCATCACTGCAAGGCACCAGAAGGAGAGAGGGGCTATCTTTTTTCAAAAGCTATGGAGAATCCGGGATTTATTGGAATCAATGATATCCGGGATATCTATCTGCCAATGGGATTTTCAAATTTTAAAATAGAAGGAAGAGGACTCGGAAGTGCTCTGATACTGGAATTTCTGCTCTATTACATGACCAGACCGGAATACCAGATACATGTCAGAGAAAAAATCTATCTGGACAGTATGCTGGATCTGTTTTGAGAGATTTATACCACCGCATTGTGTTACTATATGACAATGCGGTGGTTTTTCTGTCCGAAAAAGTATGTAGATACCAGAACTCGGTTGCCGTAGCAGTGAAGTTGTCAAAATTATTCCGGAAACAGTTGACATAGTATACAGGTTCCTTTATTATATAGATAACCGATATATAGACAACCTATATAATAGGAGGTGAATACTATGGCTATTGAAAAATCACTGGTTTCCGGGAGTATGACAATGCTTATACTGAAATTGCTGTCAGAAAAGGATATGTATGGATATGAGATGATCGATACCCTGCGGCAGAAATCTCAGAACGTGTTTGAGCTGAAGGCAGGAACTCTGTATCCATTACTGCACAGTCTGGAGGATAAAGGATTTCTGACAGTATACGAACAGGAAGCTGCCGGAAAGACCAGAAAGTATTACAGCCTGACCAGACAGGGAAGAGGATTTCTGGAAAAGAAAGTTGAGGAATGGAAAGAGTATTCTGCAGCAGTGACCAACGTGCTTGTAATGGAGGTGTGATCTATGGACGAATATCTGAAAACATTACTGGAACAGATTCGCTGTAAGAAAGCGCGGCCTTATGTAAAAAAGGAACTTCAGGATCATATAGAAGATCAGATCGAGGCAAATATGCAGGCAGGTATGGATCGTGAACAGGCAGAGAGGGAAGCTGTCCGGGATATGGGAGATCCTGTGGAAACAGGAATCTCTCTTGACAGTGTCCACAGGCCTCAGGTTGCATGGAAACTTCTGGGAATAATCGTTCTTATCAGCATTGCAGGCGTTTTGATACATGCAGGGATTGCCGGAAAAATCAGTGAGAACGCTGCGGCCGGTTCGGACAGATATGTGTTTCATGTTGTGATCGGACTTGCAGTTATGATGATTTTATATCTTCTGGATTACACTGTACTGGCAAGATTTTCGAAAATAATTGCCGTCATTTTATTGTCTGCCTGCCTGATTACCTTGTTGGGAGGCTGCCAGTTAAATGGAGCAAGATATTTTATTGTGCTACCAGGTGGAAGAGGAATATCCATGCAGACTTTGATGCTGTTTTATGTTCCCATATATGGAGCAATTTTGTATAAATATCATGGATGGGGATATAAGGGCTTGATGAGAGCAATCATATGGATGATTGCACCTGTTATATTGGTCTATGCCATGCCTGCGCTTATGGCGGCTTGTATGATGCTGGTATCTATGCTGGTTATGCTGACAATCGCAATTCAAAAGAACTGGTTTACTGTGAGAAAAAAGAGGGCCATGTGCGGAATCTGGGCTGGTTTTCTGGCTATGCCTGTAGCAGTTTTTTTGCTCAGGTATTTGAGCAGCAGCCTGACAGAATATCAGATCGTACGTATACAGGCTATTTTTTCAGGTGGTGGAGAAGAGGATTATTTCACCGGAATGTTGCATTCATTCTGGCAGCAGAATAAATGGATAGGGAAAAGTGGATTAGATGTAATGGGAAATCTGCCGGCCTTTAATGCGGATTATATTCTGACTTATCTGTCATCTGTATATGGAACAATTGCAGCCATACTTTTATGCTGTGTTCTGGCAGTTTTGATTTTTGCAGTTTTTAATACTGCCATGAGGCAGAAGAATCAGCTTGGAATGCTGATGGGATGTGGATGCGGAATTGTATTCCTTATAAACTTTTCCATAAATATCCTGGAAAATCTGGGCATATTTCCACAATCAGTAACATTTCTTCCCTTTTTATCAGCAGGAGGAAGCTGCATTATAGTTTCCTATGGACTGATGGGGATTGTACTGAGTACATACAGATATAAAAATATCTATCCACGGCATCTGAAAATAGGTTTCAAATTCGATAAAACTAAAGCAAGAAAAGCTCTGTATGTCTCAAAAATGTCCATGTGCATATTGACAGGAGGCACTGTTGTTGTTATGTGCGTTGCCATATATTGGGATTTGTGTAAGAGTTATATGAATATTCCGTTTAAAATCGTAACCATTGTACTGACATTGCTTCTGGTTGGAAATATGAGAAAGATCTTGCAGTACAATGAAATGAACAGATAGAAAATGTAAAAAACTGTATTAAGAAAGATACCGCCATATTGATTGTGATAAGTCAATATGGCGGTATCTTTATCCGTTAACTATTTGGAGTAATTGACTGACGGTATAATTTCCGGAATACTTTATCTGCATTTTTGTCTTTCAGATAAATCGGTTAGGTATTCCCGTATTTGTTAAGTATAGTCCTCATTCGTGCCTTGAAAATGTCTTCGGCTGTTCTTTTTGCTCTTATCATTTGTAAGGATTTCCGCTTGTCCTCCTTTATATGCCTATTTTATCAGAATACACTCCATTTCTCCAGTCAGAAATTGTGAAAAGACAGGTTGACTTTTCGACAGTGTATTATTTACTCTGGAAAAAGAAAATTATTTTTATTAAAACTGCAACTTTACCATTCAAAATCCGTCTTATTTTATGAAGGCAAAATAAAAGAAACGTGAGGTGAAAAAAGTGGAAGATACAGTAATTATCAATCTGTATTTTGACAGATCAGAAAAAGCCATACAGGCGACCGAAGAAAAGTATAGCAAGTACTGCTTCAGTATTGCCTGGAATGTTCTGTATGATAAGGAAGACTCCGATGAATGCGTCAATGATACATGGTTGGCTGCATGGAGTTCCATACCACCCAGAAAACCGGCAATTCTGTCTGCTTTTCTTGGAAAAATAACCCGAAACCTGGCAATTGACTGTTTTCGCAGGAAAAAAGCTGCAAAACGGTCAACAGAGCACATATTAGAATTATGTAAAGAACTGGAAGAGATAGAGGATGTAACAGCATATTCTTTGAATGATGAAATCCAGAGAAAAGAGATTCTGGAAATCCTTGAAAAATTCCTGGAATCCCTGAAAAAAGGTGATTGTGACATTTTTATACGACGCTACTGGTATATGGACAGCATCAGCGAAATTTCAGCCCGTCATGGAATTTCAGAAAGCAGAATCAAATCCAGTCTCTATCGAAGCAGAAAGAAACTATGGGAAAGGGTGAAACATTTATATGGAAAAAGGATTTAAGACATTAGAACTGATTGGTGATCTGGATGATAAATATATTTACGAAGCTTCCAGACCATGGAAAAAACAGCATCGTTTTTTCCATATACAAAGGAGTTGGAAAACAGCAGTCGCCGGGATCATATTGCTTATTATGGTTGGATGCACATTAAGATATCAGGAAGATGTAAAAGCAGCATTACAGAGAGTAACTTCATGGATCGGACAGGCATTGGGAATTAAGAACGGTGATACCGATTCTTATACAAATGTTGTAGGAAAAAGCATTTCAAGAGATGGAATCACCATAACATTAAATGAGATTGTGATGGACAGCAAAAATCTATGGATTGCATATTCCGACAGCGAAGATTCAGACGCAGATATGAAGGATGCGGTGGAAGACAAACTTTTATATACAGAAGTATGCATTAACGGTCAGGAAATTCAGCAGGGCTTAGGCCAAAGAACAGTTAATGCTTTCTCAGAAAATCCAATAACAGTGGAAGATTTTACAATCGGAGAAGAAGTCAACACTGAGGGAACTGTAAACATAGAGTTCAAAGTCTGGCCGATTGCAATGGACGATGCTGATACATGGGAAAATGTTCAGAAAACACAGGATAATACAGAACCTTATACATTTAAACTTAAAACATCAAAAGAAGAGCTGGAAAAAAACACTGTGGATTTAAATCTGAATCAGAATATTAAAATGGATTCCAATGTCCTGAATCTCACAGAATTCAGATGGAATCCATTTGAAAGTACAATTTACGGAATGTATCATGGAACAGTATATATTGACAGTGATTATTATCTGATTGGAACAGACGATCAGGGAAACAAAATCTGCTATCAGGAAACAGGAAGAAATGGTCAGGAAACTATGTTCCGGCAAACGATAGGTCTATATCCCGGCTATGAAGAAATCTCCCCGGAAGCAAACACAATCACATTGCAATTATATGAAG
>ERZ773185.2564-NODE-2564-length-11518-cov-3.885196_pt1 | contig 11518 bp, 10 predicted proteins | sample MGYA00580531_ERZ773185 | MGnify/ENA primary metagenome ERZ773185 (study PRJEB29015, sample SAMEA2737799) | human gut metagenome | biome: human gut; feature: human-associated habitat; material: faeces | place: China | collected 2012 ...
GCCGATCGTAGGATATGGCAACCACATAGTCAATACACTCCGAATCTGGGATGCACAGGCAATCACAGACTTTAAACTGGATGCATTTGACAGAGGAGAATACCATAAAGCGATCGAGCAGGAAAACCTTGCAAAAACGATCGTAGAGGTTCTTTATCCAAATGACAACCACTATGCAGGAAAAGAGCTTCGTCTGAAACAGCAGTATTTCTTTGTATCTGCCAGTCTTCAGGTTATGCTTGATAAATATAAAAAGAAACACAAAGATGTGCGCAAACTGTATGAAAAAGTTACGATCCAGATGAACGGAGCACCTGAGACAGTAAGCGAAGGAGAGGAGACTTGTATGCCGGACGCAAGAGATAACACAGTTGTAGTAATTAATTCAGACCGCATGGGATCTGGTAACGATGAACTTGGAAAAGTATTAATAAAAGGTTTCATCTTTGCAATAACACAGCTTGATACTTTACCTAAAACTATGTTATTCTATAATGGTGGAGCGACTCTGACCACAGAAGGTTCTGATTCATTGGAAGATTTGAAGTCACTGGAAGCACAGGGGGTTCAGATTCTGACATGTGGAACATGCCTTGATTATTATGGATTGAAAGAAAAACTGGTGGTAGGAACTGTAACAAATATGTACAGTATTGTTGAGACAATGGCAGGTGCTGGTAAGATCATCAGACCTTAATCATTTGTCCAGACAGATTTTGTAACAGAGGTAATAGAGCCGGACACTTGTGAGTCGCACAGGAAGTCCGGCTTATTTGCATATATTTAACAGGCTATATAATAGATGTATAGCGGAAACAGCCTCGCAGGAGGCGGAAGTTACGTTCAATACCAAGGAGAGGAGAAAACAAGTATGAAATCAGATGTAAAACTGACAAGCTTGACGAAGACGGCAGGGTGAGCAGCTAAGATTGGTCCTGAGACCCTTGCCCAGGTTCTGGGTAAGTTGCCGAAGTTCGAGGACAAGAACCTGATCGTAGGTATTGAGACGTCGGACGATGCCGCTATATATAAAGTGACAGATGATATTGCTATGATACAGACGGTGGATTTCTTTACACCGATCGTAGATGAGCCGTATATGTTCGGACAGATTGCAGCAGCCAATTCACTGAGTGATGTGTGGGCGATGGGAGGAGAACCGGCGGTAGCCCTGAACATCGTAGGTTTCCCGAATTGCCTGGATCCGGCGATCCTCGGCGATATCCTTGCGGGAGGCGCAGACAAAGTAAAAGAAGCAGGTGCAGTATTAGTCGGAGGACATTCGGTACAGGATGATGAACCGAAATACGGTCTCTGCGTATCCGGATTCGTTCACCCGGATAAGATCTTTAAGAACTACGGCTGCAGACCGGGAGATATATTGATTCTTACAAAACAGATCGGAAGTGGTATCGTGAATACTGCGATCAAAGCAGAGATGGCATCGCCATCGGCAATCCGCGAGGCACAGACGGTCATGGCATCCTTGAATAAGATAGGCAAGCAGGTTGTGGAAAAGTATGATGTTTCCGCATGTACGGATATCACTGGATTTGGACTGCTTGGACATTGTGTTGAGATGGCATCGGCAAGTGATGTGACATTTGAACTCAGTGTGCATGACATTGCGTATCTTCAGGATGCATACGATTATGCGAAGATGGGCCTTGTTCCGGCAGGAGCTTATAAGAATAAGAGATATTCGATCAATCAGGTGGAAGTTGGTTCGGTAGAAGAGACATACTTAGATCTTCTCTATGATCCACAGACTTCCGGCGGACTTCTCATCAGTGTTTCGCCTAAAGAATACGAGAATATGATGAGAGACTTCAGAGCATCAGGACTGGATACAACCGTTTCCGTAATCGGAACAGTTGCACCAAAGAGTGATAAGCTGATCCGGTTATTCTAGATATGAAGTCATAAAAGAATGACAGAATGGAGAAACATAATGAATAAGAATGTATTATACCGGAGTATCCCAAAAGTAGATATTCTTCTGGCGGATGAAGGAATCAAAGTATTGATAGAGGCCTACAGCCGTGAAAGTGTAATGGAAGCGATCCACAGTGAGATGGAAAAGCTCCGTGCATATATCGGAACATGCGATGATGAAGAAAAAGCAAAACACCAGATCGCATTACTGAATGAAAATATAGCAAAAGCCGTTGCGGCAATGCATACACCGAATATGAAAAAAGTGATCAACGGAACCGGAACGATCCTGCATACGAATCTCGGACGTGCACCGATCAGTTACGAACACATGATGAAAGCAGCAGAGATCGTCAGTGGGTATTCCAATCTGGAATACAATCTGGAAGCAGGAAGAAGAGGAGAGCGTTATTCGCATTTTGAAAAGCTTCTGTGTAAATTAACCGGCGCAGAGGCTGCCATGGCGGTCAATAATAATGCGTCTTCGGTACTTCTGATCTTAAGTTCTCTGGCAAAAGGCGGAGAAGTAATCGTTTCCCGCGGGGAGCTGATCGAGATTGGTGGTAAATTCCGCATTCCGGATGTGATGGAACAGAGCGGTGCAAGCCTCGTGGAAGTCGGAACGACGAACAAGACACATTATGAGGATTATGAAGAAGCAATCACAGAAGAGACGAAAGCTCTTCTGAAGGTACACACCAGTAACTACCGTATTGTTGGATTTACAGAAAGTGTGGGAATTGATGAACTGGTACCGATTGCGAAGGAACATGAGATTCCGGTTGTGGAAGATCTCGGAAGCGGTGTGCTGATTGACTTGGAGAAATACGGTCTGACACATGAGCCGACCGTACAGGAATCTATCGCACATGGTGCGGATGTGGTATGTTTCAGCGGTGACAAGCTTCTTGGGGGACCACAGGCGGGAATTATCATCGGTAAGAAGAAGTACATCGATATGATGAAGAAGAACCAGCTTACCCGTGCACTTCGTATTGATAAATTTACGGCGGCAGCACTGGAAATGGTTCTGATGGAATATCTGTCAGAGGAGACGGCTGTTCAGAATATTCCGGTATTGCGTATGATCGCAACGCCTTTGGAAGAAATTGAAAAAGAAGCCAGAAGCTTTGTGCGTATCTTGCGTCACACTGGAATGGATGCAAAGATTCAGATGGTATCCTGTGAATCACAGATCGGCGGCGGATCCCTTCCACTTGAGCGGATGGAAAGCCGTGCAGTTGCAATCCAGCCAAATGGCATGAGTGTTGCAGAGATGGAAGAGAAGATGCGTCATCTGGAGATCCCGATCATTCCGAGAACGATCAATGACAGTATCTGTCTGGATGTCAGAACGATCGAACGCAAGGATTATAAGATGATTGCAGCAGAGCTTGCAGAATTATTAGGAAAGAAAGAAGAACGGTAGGTGCAAAAGAAGGCTATGAAGAATATTATTATCGGAACGGCCGGACACATTGATCATGGTAAGACAACACTGATCAAAGCACTGACCGGAAGAAATACAGACCGCTGGGAAGAAGAACAGCGAAGAGGAATTACGATTGACTTAGGGTTTACGTATTTTGACCTGCCGGGAGGAGACCGTGCGGGAATCGTCGATGTACCGGGACATGAGAAATTTATCAATAACATGGTTGCCGGAGTTGTCGGAATGGATCTGGTACTCCTGGTGATCGCGGCGGATGAGGGAATCATGCCGCAGACAAGAGAGCACATGGATATTCTGAACCTTCTCGGAATCGAGAAGAGTATCATTGTGCTGAATAAATGTGATCTCGTAGATGAAGAGTGGCTGGAGATGATGGAAGAGGATGTAAGGGAAGAACTTTCCGGAACATTCCTGGAACATGCGCCGCTTGTCAAAGTATCGGCAGCGACAGGTGCCGGCCTTGATGATCTGGTAAAAGAGATCGAACATCAGACCAGAGACGAAGTGGTACAGAAAGATATTCATACTATTCCGCGTCTCCCGATCGACAGAGTATTTACACTTTCCGGATTTGGAACAATCATCACCGGAACACTGGTGTCCGGAACGATCACGAAAGAAGACACACTTCAGATGTATCCGGTCGGAAAAGAATGTAAGATCCGAAGCATTCAGGTTCACGGAGAAGATAAGAAAGAGTGTTACGCCGGACAACGTGTGGCGATCAACCTTTCAAATGTGAAGAAAAAAGAAATCAAGAGAGGCTGCGTACTGGCGCCTCCGAACAGTATGAAAAATACCGACCTTCTGGATGTAAAGTTAAATGTACTGGATTCTTCTGTGAGAATCCTGACGAATCATACACGTCTGCATTTCTTTACAGGAACCAGTGAAGTGCTCTGCCGTGCGGTACTTCTGGATAAGGAAGAAATCGGACCTGGAGAAAGCGGTTATGTACAGCTTCGTATGGAAGAAGAAGTTGCGGTAAGAAGAGGAGACAAATTCGTAGTACGTTTCTATTCACCAATGGAGACGATCGGCGGAGGTGTTGTTCTTGAGCCGAATCCGAAGATCAAGAGAAGATTCCAGCCGGAAGTGATCGAAGAACTGAAGCGCAAGGAAGAAGGATCGTCCGCAGATGTTATAGAAATGCATGTGAAGAGTCATGCAGAGACCCTGATCACAGTCACGGAACTGGCCAAGCTTACGGCACTTTCGCCGGAAGAGGTGGAGCAGGATGTGAAAGAACTGGAAGAGCAGGGCAGTATCTATGCATTTCCAATGCGGAAAGATACGTATGTATGGCACAGCGATTCTGCAAGAGAGGCAGAACGTATCCTGCTGAAAGCTTTGAAGGAATATGAAGAAACGTATCCGTACCGCTACGGAATTAAGAAGGCACAGGTACAGACCACATATTTCAAAAAGGTAAAACCAAATGTATACGACAAGATTCTGACGCTTTTTGAAGAACAGGGAGTATTGAAACGAGTCGATGAATTTTTATGTACTCCGGAGTACGAAGTACGGAAAGACAAGATTTATGATAAAGTGTCAAAGATCATGCTGGATACATTTGAAAAAGCAGGATTTGACTTTGCAAGATATTCCGAGGTTACATGCAAGGATGTACCACAGGATATCATGGATGACATCCTGAACATCTTATTAGAAGAAAAACAGATTGTAAAAATAAATGATGAAATGTATACGCTGACCTCTTATATGGAGACTGCGAAAGAGAAGATCAAAGAGCATTTGAAAGAAGATCCGCTGATCACGATCGCACAGGTCAGAGACATGTTTGAGACAAGCAGAAAAAGTGCAAAACCGATCCTGGAATATATGGACAGTATCAAGGTAACCAAGAAAACGGGAGCAGAGAGCGAAAGGGTGGCATACTAATGAATTTAAAACAATTAGAAGCTTTCGTTCAGGTAGCAGAGGGAGGCAGTTTTTCAAAGGCAGCAAAACAGCTGTTTCTGACACAGCCAACCATCAGTGCACACATTTCGTCACTGGAGAAAGAACTGAATGCAAGGTTTTTTGTAAGAAATACAAAAGAAGTAAAATTATCGGATGACGGGAAAGAATTGTACCGTTACGCAAGACAGATGATCGATCTTCAGAAAAAGATCGAGGAAAGATTTGAAACAGGAAAAAGTGAGAGCAAACATCTGATCACAATTGCGGCATCTACAATTCCGGCACAGTATCTGCTTCCGGAGATTCTGATGAAGTTCAATGAACGGTATCCGAAAGAACAGGTAAAGCTTCTTGAAACGGACAGCAGTCAGGTTGTGACCAAGATCATTGATCATATGGTAGATGTAGGATTTACCGGAACGGTTCTGGAGAAAAAACACTGTAAATATATTCCGTTTTATAAGGATGAACTGATAGTGATCACTCCGAATACGGAGAAATATCAGGTGTTACATCAGAATATTGAAGATATAAGCTGGATCAGTGGGGAATGTCTGATCATGCGGGAAGAAGGATCCGGCACAAGAAAAGAAGCCGGAAAACAGCTCCGTAATGCCGGAATCAATCTGGATAAGCTTAAGATCATTGCAAGTATTGAAAATCAGGAGACGATCAAGAAGTCGGTAAAACAAGGAATGGGAATTTCGATCATATCCAGACTTGCGGCGGAAGAAGAAGCAAAATCAGGAGATCTTCTGACATTTCCTATTCCAAAGGCAGATCAGGGACGTGACATTAACCTGGTGTATAATAAGAATTATCAGATGTCAAAAAGTGCAGAGCGCTTTATTAAAGTGGTAAAAGAAGTATACGGAATAGAAGAATAGATTACAGTTTATGATCTGTAGATCTAAATAATAGAATAAACCCACAACATTTATAGATAATTACTATGAATGCTGTGGGTTTATGTAATGTTTCGATTAGACGGAAAGAAGAAAATAGACTATACTAAAAGCATATGAAAGAGGTATGAATTTACTTAGAAATTAAATAGTATTGAATGAGCGGAATAATATTTTTATAATAAAACTTGAATCATGTGCGGTCATTAGGAGGAGACAAGTATGATATATATGGACAATGCAGCTACAACAATGCACAAACCACAGGAAGTGATCGATGCGGTAGTAAGTGCGATGAGTTCGATGGGGAATGCAGGACGCGGGGCCAGTGAAGCTGCACTCAGTGCATCCAGGATTATTTATGATACCAGGGAGGGACTGGCAAAATTATTCGGTGCAGAGAATGCAAGGCAGATTGCATTTACATCGAATTCTACGGAAAGTCTGAATATTGCTATAAAAGGAATACTGGATCCGGGAGATCATGTGATCACAACGGTTCTGGAACATAATTCGGTGTTAAGACCGTTATATGAGATGGAGAAGAAAGGCACAGAACTTTCAGTTATAGGATGTAACGAGAAAGGAATGCCGGATATAGCTGCGATGGAGGCAGCGATAAAAGAGAATACGAAGATGATTATCTGTACCAATGGATCGAATCTTACCGGCAATTATGTAGATGTGGCAGTAATTGGGAAGATGGCGCATAAGCACGGACTGATCTTTGTGGTGGATGCATCACAGACGGCCGGAGTATTTCCAATTGACGTACAGAAGATGGATATAGATATATTATGTTTTACAGGACACAAAGGACTTCTTGGACCTCAGGGGACAGGCGGAATATATGTAAAAGAAGGAATACAGATCAGACCGTTAAAGACCGGAGGAAGTGGAATACAGACATATAGCAAAGAACATCCGGTGCAGATGCCGACGGCTTTGGAGGCAGGTACTTTGAACGGACATGGAATTGCCGGACTTCATGCGGCACTTGGATATCTGGAAAAAACAGGAATTGATAATATCCGCAAAAAAGAAGAAAATCTGATGTGGCGGTTCTATAACGGGGTAAAAGATGTTCCGGGCGTTAAGATTTATGGGGATTACAGTCAGAAAGAACGCTGTGCGATCGTGACGCTGAACATCGGTGATTATGATTCTTCAGAAGTGAGTGATGAGCTTCTTATGGAATATGATATTTCTACCAGATCGGGAGGGCATTGTGCACCGCTTATGCACGAGGCGCTTGGAACGGTAGAACAGGGGGCTGTGAGATTCAGTTTCTCACATTACAACACGGAGGAAGAAGTGGATACGGCTATAAGGGCGATCCGCGAACTGGCAGAAGAACCGTAAAATATGTGATATGTGACAAGGCGTCATAAAAAAGTATGCCAGGCATATAGTTATGGGGAAATGCAAGAAAATGAGAGTATAGGAGGAAACACATATGAATTTATCAGATTCAAAGAAAAAACTGGTACTGGCCGGTGTTGTGTGTGGTATTGTAGCGGCATGCCTTGCAACACTTGGAAATCCAGCGAACATGGCATTCTGTATTGCATGTTTTATCCGTGATACGGCGGGAGCAATGGGAATGCATCAGGCAGAAGTGGTACAGTATGCAAGACCGGAGATTATTGGTCTTGTACTTGGGGCATTTATCATTTCAATAGCAACAAAAGAATATCGCTCAACGGCGGGATCATCGCCGATGATCCGTTTTATTCTTGGTGTGATCATTATGATCGGTGCACTTGTATTCCTGGGATGCCCTCTGCGTATGGTAATCCGTATGTCGGCAGGTGATCTGAATGCATGGGTAGCTTTCGTTGGTTTCATCCTTGGAGTGGCAACGGGAGTATTTGCATTAAAGAAGGGATTCAGTCTTGGAAGAGCACATGTAACTAACAAAGTTAACGGAGCGGTTCTTCCGGCAATCGTGGTTGCGATTTTGATCCTTGCTACATGTACAACACTTCTGAAAGCGAGCCAGGCAGGACCGGGAAGCATGCATGCACCGATTATTGCATCTTTGATCGGAGGTCTTGTATTTGGAGCATTTGCACAGAAATCAAGAATGTGCTTTGCAGGAAGTATCCGGGATATTATCCTGATGAAAAACTTTGATCTTATCAGTGTCATTGCGGGACTTTTTGTAGTGATGCTTGTATTTAATCTTGCAACAGGACGTTTCGTGCTTGGATTTGATACACCTGGAATTATTGCGCATTCTGAACATCTGTGGAATATTCTTGGAATGTACACAGTTGGATTCGCAGCTGTACTTGCAGGAGGATGCCCATTAAGACAGCTGATCCTTGCGGGACAGGGATCTTCTGATTCGGCGGTAACCGTAGTCGGAATGTTTGTGGGAGCTGCAATGTGCCATAACTTCGGACTTGCGGCAAGTGGAACTGCACTTAATCCTGAGACGAAAGAAGTAGTGGCAGGTGCAGTACCATTGAATGGTAAGATTGCATGTATTATCTGTATTGTGATTTGCTTTATTATCGCATTTACGAATAAGAGAGAAGAAACAAAATAAGATTGAAATATGCTTAAATACATAGTATTCTAGGAAAGAAGGAATTAAATATGAAAGAAGTAGATGCAAGAGGTCTTTCTTGTCCGGAACCATTAATGCTGACAGCAGAAGCGTTAAAAGGAGAAACAGGACCTGTGAAAATTCTTGTCACAGAGCCTCATCAGAAGATGAATGTTGAAAAATTTGCCAAAAGTAAGGGGAAAAAGTCAACAGCTGTGGAGAAAGACGGTTACTACGAAGTGGTGATTGAGTAAAGATGAGAAAAAAAGTAATGAAACTTGTTGTAACTTTCCATACGACGTCTGATGCGATGGCGATGGAGAAGGTATGCAAGGAAAGAAATGTACCAGGCAGACTGATTCCTGTACCGAGAGCGATTTCGGCAGGATGCGGACTTTCCTGGTGTGCGGATCTGACAGACCGAGAACAGATCCTTGATGTGATGAAAGAGGTAGGGATTGAACAGGAAGATGTTCATGAATGCCTTGTATAAGAGGTCATAACAAGGGTATGGAAAATCTGGACTGAAAGAGAACAGGCGTTGACTGCAGAGAAATCTCTGCGGTCAACGCCTGTTAATTTTTTTATATAAGGGAAACTGGCAGCTTCTTTCGAATACATGGCGATTAAAGTCCATCCACAAATGTCTGTAATACATGTGGAAGTAACTTGTCTGTACGTTCGGTCAGTGAGAATTTGCCTTTGAAAAGGGCCCAGTCATAGAGAAGAGCACGCTCATACATGGCATATATTTCCATTAGTTCGGAAGCGGTGCTGGTGTTTTTGAATTCTCCGTTTTTTAAACCTTCCTCCATAATCTCTGTCAGCCATTTGAAATAAATACGTTTTTTGTCAGACAAAGATTTCTTATCTTTGGTAACCAGCTGCGAAGAGTAGAGGTAGGCCAGCAGATGTATATCGACGCTGGTTTCTATCATATAAAATAATTCATGGTTTAAAAATAAAAGTTTATCATAACAAGAAAGATTCGGATCAATCACCGCAGCAAGGTCTTCGTATTTCTGGTCAAAAAGATAAGAAAGTGAATTTAAAAGTGCTTCTTTTCCCTTGAAATAATGATAAAAAGTACCTTTTGAAGTTTTTGAAGCGTTGATGATGTCTTCTACGGTAGTCTGTTCGTAGCCATTTTTGTAAAAGAGGTTCCAGGCTGCTTTAACAATTCGGCTTTTTGTAGATCTGCGTTTACGTGGCATTCGGATCATTCCCTTCTTTGCTGTATAAAAAATAGAAGCGGATCACACGAATCCGCTTCTATTATCATATATGATAATGCAATCTAATTCAACCCCGAATATGCATTAGCCTACAAGGAAACCATATTTTAATGGATCTGTAGAGTCAATTAAGTAAGTAGCAACACCTGTAAGATATGCACTTCCTGTGATCATTGGGATTACTGCATCGTAATCACCGATCTTAGTTTCTTCTTTGATCACACCTTTGAAGCGTGTTCCCATGAAACTTTCATAAATAAATTCTTCGCCGATTCCGAGTTCGCCCCATCCGTGAAGAGTAGCGAGTTTGGCACTTGTACCTGTTCCGCAAGGTGAACGGTCAGCCTGAGCATCTCCGAATACAACAACGTTTCTCATTGTAGCCTGATCCGGATTCGGTGTTGGTCCGTAGAATTCAACCAGGTCAACTTCTGTGATGTCCAGAGTTGGATGCTGGATCTTAACTTCTGCGTTGACTTTATCACGAATCTTCATTCCGAGTTCTGTATAAGCAGGAACTGTCTTAGCGTTGATTTCGCCAATGTCAAGCTTTGTAGTATCAACCAGTGCGAAGAAACTTCCACCGAAAGAAATAGTATAAGGAATGTCTACTCCGTCGATATTAACTGTTAAGTTGTCTTTGTAAATGAATGCAGGTACGTTTGTAAGAGTTACATCTGTTACCTTTCCGTCTTTTACATGAGCTTTTGTTCTGATGATTCCTGCAGGAGCATCCAGAACAACTTCGTTCTCACCTTCGTGGCATTCAACAAGACCAGCTTCGAGGGCTACTGTAACAGCTCCGATTGTACAGTGTCCACACATGTTCAGGTAGCCGCCTGTATCCATGAAGATTACCCCAAGATCTGCTTCTTCGTGGATTGGCTCGCAAAGGAAAGCACCGAACATATCATGATGTCCTCTAGGCTCCAGCATTAATGCTGTACGAACGTGGTCGTATTTTTCCTCCATCCATTTTTTCTTTTCGATCATTGTGCTGCCTTCTGGCTCAGGAAATCCTCCGATGACCATACGGCAGAACTCACCGGCTGTATGAGCATCTACAACCTGAAGAGCTTCTTCAAACCGGTCGAAGTTAACTTTTGCTTCTAACTTCATAATCCTTACCTCCTTATAATATCCTATAGAATTCATCTATAAGTTTTTATAAAAACACATTGAAAATCTCTATATTTTCGTAGTGCCTTTTTCTATGAGTGAAAAATAAAAATAATAAAATTAACAGATATTGCGATATAAAATTAACAAATAGACTGTATTCTAGTATTTTGTTCAATCTGTTGATTTCATTATGTACGAAATACATTGAAAAGTCAATGCTTTTTTGGTATTATAAAAATAAATAAAAGTGTTGAAAATTAAGGGCAAATATGATATGGTATATAAGCACATGGGGGTAGTTGGGTAACTGGTGTGCCTCCTAGTCTTCAAAACTAGTGTAGGGCGTTAAGAGCGTCCTGGGTGGGTTCGATTCCCACATGCCTCCGCC
>ERZ773185.2576-NODE-2576-length-11486-cov-3.476949_pt1 | contig 11486 bp, 8 predicted proteins | sample MGYA00580531_ERZ773185 | MGnify/ENA primary metagenome ERZ773185 (study PRJEB29015, sample SAMEA2737799) | human gut metagenome | biome: human gut; feature: human-associated habitat; material: faeces | place: China | collected 2012 ...
GAAAGCAGATCATCTTCTGTACAGCTTACCGATCCACCGCTTGCCGGTAAAGCTACATCTGCATTGTGCTCGTTCAGATAGAGCTTTCCATCCTTGAACTGAATCACTTTCAGATCCTTTACTGTCTTTGTCTGCTGACAAACCGGAGTTGCTCCCGGTGTACCTGATACAGCCGGAAGAGCTGTTGACTTAAGCTCAACCTGATACAATGCCAGTGTATTGTTGTCTTTGTCATACTTGACACAATTTGATTCCATAATCATGGTGCTCATCTGCGCCATCAATGTCTGGGATTCCATCTGCAGATCAAGCTCCGCTTTCGTATTCGAATAGCTTCTGCTTCCCGACTGCATCATAAGAGTGATTGCACCTCCTACAATTGCCAGAATCGCCATTGAAATAATTAATTCCACGAGAGTATAACCTCTCTTATCTTTCCAGTTCAGAACAATCACCTCCCCTTAACCTTTCTTTACAAAATGCTTACCACTTATTTTTACCAGCTTGATTGAGAATTTCTCTTTGCCGGACATCTCGATCATACTGTAAAATGGTACATCCGTAAATTCACCATTCGTATCCAGCGAACCATCATTACTATAATTAAATGCTCCGGTTGACTTTGAATAAGCCAACTTGAGGAAATTACTTTCACTCAGCGTTACGGAGTTAGAACCACCGCTTCCCTGCTTTCCGGTAATGGTCACGGTACTGTCGCAAAGCTTATCCCCGGAAACCTTTCCACTTGATAAACACTGATCTAATTCCGATCTCTGTGTAAATCCCTTTGGATAATCCGGATTGCCATCACCGTTTGTATCAATCTTGCTGCTTACCGCAGTACTGTATACTCCATCAGAAGTCCGATAAATGTAGAGGAACGTCTGACCCTTCTTGGTCATTGTCGCCGTCTGAATGCTGGAGATCTTATTATTCAATCTTGCAGCGGCCTTCTTGGTCTTACCGGCATTGATATATGACATTCCACCGATGATCGCTCCGGCAAAGACTGCCATGATCGCCATCGTAATAATCAGCTCGATTAGAGAAAAACCGCGCTTATCTTTTCTGATATCCATTGCCTTCACCTCCTGCATTAATCATTCTTCTTCCAGTTCTCAAATGAAACGTTGTTTACCTTATCCTGATCTTCCTTCGTTCCAATGGAAGATCTTACAGACTTTCTGAAATACTCTTTCATTGCATTAAAGAATGCCGGACTACCGGAATTCTTATCCTGCTCAAATACTTTTTCAATGGACTCTGAATCAGAAGATACTGTTGTGTTTGTTGCAAATTCCACATCATCTCCTGCAATGATCAGTCCATTAAACTTATTGCTGTTGATCGTTACCGATCCCTTAGCAAGAATAAAGCAAGGATCGTCCTGATTATATCCCTTAGCCGTGTAATCCTCCGGCCACTTTACATCACCGTTTGAAACAATGTATCCGCATACGCCGTTAGAACCATCATCCTTGGTAATCGAATAACGTCCAATCTGCGTAGTTTTGATCTGGCTTGCATCTACAAGCTTTGCAAACAGATTTGTTCCATCGGCACTACCACTCTTTAACAAGGTATCATCGCCCCGGTTGGAATCGCTGTCATCATACAGTCTCCATTTCGGGCTGTTTGTTGCATCATCGTAATCGTCCACCAATGCAAGCTGTTTAGACATATACAGCTTACTGTTCTGCTCCGCAAATGTTTTAAAGGAGCTTGATGGTGTCTGACCGCCATTATCAATCTTCAGCTTGATCTTTGCCTTTCCATTGGCATCCTTATCATTCTCATCGCTGTACATGATATTACCGGAAGATAACAGATATCCCGCCTTTGATCCAAAGGAAGGAAGCTGAATTCCCACGGCATCTACATATGTCTTATTCACAACATCATAAATCGTCTGCTGTGAACTATTCTCATAAAACAGATTAAAGAAATTACTTGCAGCCTTGGAATCGTCAAAGTTCAGATAGAAATACTTGATCGTATTAGCACTGACGTTCGGATCATAACGGCTGTACAGCTTTAACGGTGTCGTCTTGCTGATAGCACCGCTTGTAATCAATGCCTTTATATCAAACTGCTTTGCACCATTCTTCTTCGGGATACCGATACGGTTCTCATATGCTTCATAGTCGAACAGATACTCCTCATTGTTTGCATTAAATACAAAGCATGGAATGGAATCCTTCGCATCCAAAGAGTATTTACCAAAGCCCGGAACCGCCTGACCATCATCCAACGTAACACTATTGTTCGCCGGAAGATCCTGTACTCTCTTGACAAATCCATCGGTAGATCCGTCCTTTACTGCTGCTACAAAGTATGACAACTGGCTGCTCTTTACCGCCAGAGATTCACCCAGCTCAATATCCGGATTGGCAAGTGCTGTCTCGCCAACATTCGTCTTCTTGGAGATAAAGGTACGTCCTGCAAGCACCAGCTCATTCAGATCCTTCATCAGCAACTGGTTATCATAACCATTGACTGAAATGGAACTACTGTATGCAGCCGTTGTAGATAACTTATTTCCTGTTATTCCGGCTGTGTAGTCATTCGTGTAATTGTAACCGTAGTATTTTCCTTTCAGCGTAACCCGGTCACCCTCACCATTGATCTCCAAATCGTCTGCGATATAGGAGGAAGCATCAATCGTCACTTCATTACTGCTGTTCTTACCACTTGTGATCACATTCTCTGCCCAAAGCTGTGCAGCCTTATCACTGGATGGACTCTTGCCAACTTCAAAGCGGCTGCCATTGGATACATCCACATCACCTCGTGTGATGATCTGCTCCGCATTGATCTTGAGTGATGCTCCACCGGAAATAACGATACCGGCTAACGGTGTATTATTCTTAACGCTTGCCGGCTGTGGTGATGTTGCATTTGCCACACGATTCACCGTACCAGAATATACATTTCCATCTACCTGAGCCGAAATCGTACCGTTATCTGCAATCACCTGATCATCTGCAAGAATTGCATAATCAAGATACTCCGAGTGTGCATCTGTGCTGATCTTAGGTATCTCAATACGAATGTCTGTTGTCAATGTTGTCTCATAATCCTTCTGTTTGTCATGTGCTTTGATTACCTTTACATCCTTAAGCACTAAAGCATCTCCATCCAAAACCATGTCACCTTTCGTCACACCGGTACCATCGTCTGCATGCTTGATATACGATTTTGCCTGATCCTTAGTCAGATAACCAAGCAAAACACTATCCAGATACTTATAATTCGTCTTTGTTGCATCATAGGTGTCTCCCCCTGTCAGAGACTTCACCATCAGATTCAAAAAGTCCTTTGCATATTTATCGCTCATTGCACTGCCTGCAGCGGTCAATGAGGCATTATACTCTCCCAATGCTTTCTCATATGCCTTTGCGGAAGCCTCAGACGACTCATTCTGGATACCGGCTGCTACTGCATCCAGTATCGAATCTGTCTCATAGAAATTCTCCTGTGTCACCTTCTGGGAAGCCTTGAGATAAATATTGGTAACAGTTGTTGTAATGACTGCTCCTGCAAGCAAGATCAGGAATGACATGCAGATCATTACCAAAACCAAAGACGATCCACTTTTATCTTTTAAAAATCGTTTGAACATGATCTCACTCCTCTCTAATCCTGCGTCTTAGAACCTGTTACTTCTACAATCTTCTGTGTAGATCCATCCTTGCTGTCAACCGTCACGGTAATGTCTGCCACACGATTGATCTTTTCAGAATGTACCAAAGTGTAATTGCCATCCGGACCGGTCTGTACTTTTCCGCCAATCGTCGACGTTTCATCCAGCTCTGTCATAGCAGCCGTCCGGGATAAATTGGTATAAACGCATTTAATCTTGTTTTCAAATCCGGAACCCGCACCATTGATCGGAAGCTTATAGCTTCCCGGCCGCTTCGAATATCCTGTCGGAAGATCACTGTCACTGGTGGAAGCCGGCACACTGTTCTGTGCAATAATGAACATATTCAGATCACCTGCATTATTCTGCAGCTGATAATCATCATCTGTCGTCATCGTGATCTTATCATTCACATTTAACGGATTATAGAACAAATAAATATTCTCCAGCTTATCAACCTTAATGGATGAAGAAGCCACGACATCCTCATAAACTGTGTTAGCGTCAATTCCTTCCGGATATGCTTCTCCGCCTTTATTATAAGTATATCGATACTTCACCGAAATCACGTCATATCCCGGTTTAGATGTATCTTTCTTAGCTGATACAATAATCTCACAATTCAGTCGATTTTTAAAATAATTGGCATCAATCTTCGCCGGTGTAACTCCTGTCACAGGATCCGGAGTTCCTGCCGGCTCAGGTGTCACACCATTTGCTGCGCAGGCTGCCGTATACTTGTTATTAAATGCAAAGCTTGCCGCAACCAATGTCTGACCATGATCGGATGACATCAAATCCTTGCTTGTGTCCATCGTACCAATCACAAATTTCTCATAATCCTTTGATACAGACGCGGGCGCAGCTGATGAAGCCGGTGCCGCTGATACAGCCGCATCATTCACCTTATCAACCGGCGTGATCTTCGCTGTCACCTTAAAAGAATTTTTGTCAACTGTCTTATTCTGTGTTAATGCATAGCTGCCGTCACTGCTCTGTGGAGCAGCTACTGTCCAATTCGGATCCGCAGAACATACAACATTCGGGTCATCCAGATTGTAGGCAGAATGTTTGAAATTCTCAAGCACCTCCTGTGCCAGAACGGTTGCATTCTGCTTCTGTCTGCTCCTTGCGTTATGCTTTGCAGCATCTGTAAAATAGCTCAAAATCGGTATCGTGACGATAGCCAGAATTGCGATCGTCAAGATCAGCTCAACCAAAGTAAAACCGCGTGTATCCCTGAGGCACTGTGCGGTTTTGCACCTTCTCTCTTTCATGGGCTCACCTCAAATCTTTATACAACAATTGCAACTGCCGAAAATTCCGGCAGTTGCAACTTATGTCCTATTTTCTAAATATGTTGTCCACTCCGGTATTACCATTGCTTACATCCGGAGCTTCATATACCTCACCGGTTCCGGAAATCGCATACATATCAATTGCCATGTTACAGGTCAAAAGATTGTCTTCCTCTCCTGCCGTTGCTGAAATCTCCGAAATCGTCATACGATTCTTCGATTCATTGATAAAGTTCACAACCTTCTTCAATGAGTCGTAAGTCGTTGTAAATGTCACATTGACGGTTGAACGATAGCCGGTATAATCAGCCGCTGCCGTGATCACATCGTTAACCGGTGTATCTGAAGTGATTGCCGCTACCGATGCAGGATTTGACTTTGCTGTCTTATCTCCTGTTGTAGTCGCATCTGTCGATGCACTACCATCACTGACTGCACCCTGCTGATAGAAGATCTGATTCATGTTAAAGCTTTCTGACTGAATCTTTACATCAGATATACTCTCGTACATATCATTCAGATCGTAGATCGCATTCTCTGTACGAACCTCTGCCGGGAACTTTCCAAGAACCTCCGCAACATCAAGCTGCGTCTTTCTTGTCTCCTCCAGAACGCTGTCTTTCTGAGCCTCCATGGTCTCCAGCTTCTGCACTTCCTGTGAAAGTGTCTCGTTTTCTGTCTTTAATGTATCTTTTCTCTCATTCATCTTCGCAAATACTAAAAAGTATGCTGCTGCAACGATGAGGATTGCTCCAAAGATAAAAAGCATCATTTTGTCACGATTTGACATTTTCTTTTTCGTATCCATATCTCATTCCCTCCTGTCTGGTATTATTGATTTGCTGATTCCTGCGCCGCCTGAGCCTGCGCCACCTGATAGTACTGTGCAGATACTGTGAAGTTATAAACTGTGCTTCCATCATCTGCATCAGCCGCTGTCACGGAAGGAATTGATATATTAGTAAGTACCGGTATCTTCTGACCGTCCTTATCCTGCATTTCTAATGTTTCAAGGTTCATCAGCATTCTTGCGATAGAGATATCTGTCTCAGAACTGATCGTCATGTTGATGCCATCCTCAGAGGACTGTAAATAGCTTACCGTCATTGTTCTCGGAAGATTTGCCTCCAGCTGCTTCACCAGACTGTTCAGATTCTCATTCTGTGTCTCTGTTGAGTTATAAAGACTGTTGACCTGATCGTATACGGATTTAATACCCTCATTCTCCTTAAAGACTGTATTGATATATGCCAGTGATTCCTTTCTGGCTTTCAGGTCGTCATTCTTATTCTTCTCTGTGTTATACTGCAGGAATGAGAACACAGACATTGCCACCGCACAGATCACAGCAAGACCAAAGACAAGCTGCGCATTTCGAAGTGCATCCGCTCCCGCTCCCGATGTTGCTGCATTCTTAGACTTAAAGCCAACCGGTGCGATTGCTGCACCGACAACTGCAATGTACTCTGTCTGGTTGTAAAGACCCTCGCTGAAATGACGTGGGAAAGATACATTTACCAGATGCTCCATTCTCTGTGTCGGAATATTCAACTCATTAGAGAACAGCTCTTCAATACCGGAAACCTTACATCCCATACCGGTAATATAGATACTTGTCAGTTCCACTCCCTGATACTTTGATTTGAAGAAGTCAATTACTCGGAGTACACTCAGAAGGATCTCACCGATCGCATCGGTAACAACCTTGCGGGAAGATTTACTTGCCTCCTGCTGTCTCCACTGCTCCTCTGTCATTCGGGCACTTACGATGCTGTCATCATCATCAAGTCCCTTATAATCAAGGCTTCGGCATACCAGCTTATCGCGGCAAAGCGCCTCACAAGCGGCATCCATATCATCAATCATACATTCTTCACTTAATACCATCGCCTCAGCTACATTGAAGATACCCTGTGGAATGGTACGCTGCATCAACTGCTGTCCTTCATTCATAAAGTTGATCATCGTTGTATTGCCGCTGATCTGGATACATGCACAATAATCAAGGACGATTTCCTTCTTTAATACCTGCATGGAACCATTACCAAAGTAATCCAACGCTTCGATATTAAAATCCATCTCCTGAGCAAAGTTATAATAGTTATCTACCAGATCATCCGGAGCTGCCAGAAGAAGTACTTTATAAGACTTTTCCTTTCCTTCCTTGATCGTCTCTAACAATGAATATGCCAATGTATAATCATTCAGATCAATCGGGAAATACTCCTGTGCTGTCGCCCGAACAAGATCACCAATCTTATTCTCCTTTACATTAGGAAGTGTAACCTCACGAGTTGCAATCTTACTGGAAGCAATCGAGAATACTACACTCTTCTCTTTCATACCTGCTTCGGCAAGTTCGTTACGGAATGCAACTGCAAGCACATCCTTGTCACGAATGACACCATCCTCGATAACACCCTCCGGTGTTGCGAAGCTTACCGCACGATAAACATGCGGGTTTTTCTTTTTATAATCAATCTCAACAATCTTGGTCACCTGCGTGCCAATCTCAATACTAAGTACATGTTTCGCCATATCGTACTTTTCCTCCCTGTCTCAATATTTTTGCATCACACAAAATTCAACGTATGCGGTCTTCTACCGCAAAAGGAGCCTAACGCTGTGCTCGTGATAAGCCCGCTGTTAAACTCTCTGTGACAGCAAAATTACTGCCATCTTCTGAATAAAACGTCAATCAACCTGTTACATTAAGATACTCTTATTCTCTGTAAAGCTACTTTCTAATGAATAATCATACCTATATACCAATCAATTACCGGCGTTCCCCACAAAGCCGTGAGCCAAATTCCCACAGACAAATAAGGACCCATTGCCAGACGATGCTCTGCATGACTTACCGCCATACGGATCAGATGAACTACCGAACCGATAATGCACCCCAAGAAAAACGCCAAAACCGCACCTTTCCATCCAAGCAAAAGTCCTGCTCCAAACATCAGCTTGATATCTCCTCCGCCGATTCCCCTTCCGACGGTAACAAGATAAATAACCAAAAGAAACACGCTGACAGAAAACATTCCGATCACGTGATCCTTCCAGGCATGCAGATCAAGCAATGTTGCCGCAATCCCCAGCAATAAAATAAATAGATTGATACCGTCCGCAATCTCCATAGTACGAAAATCAAGGACACTTAAAACAATAAGGGCGGATGTCAGGAGACAATATACGACACTCATATAATTCCAACCGTTCGCCAAGAAAACGATCACATATAATGCTCCATTCATGCCTTCCACTAAGGGATACTGAAGCGATAACTTTGTGTGACACTTCCTGCATCTGCCCCTTAGAAATAAAAAGCTAAATAGCGGAACCAGATCATACCAGCGCAGCTGATAACCACAAGTCATACAATGAGAGTGTGGAAACACTATGCTTTCCTTTAAAGGAATACGATAGATGCAGACATTCAGAAAACTGCCGATCACAATTCCAAAGAGAAAGATGAATATGTATAAGACTATAGTTATCGCTGCTACTGACATGACATGACTCCTATTAATTACAATTACTCAGATACAACTTTGAGTTTGTCAACTGATCCGTCTCCACAATATACAGTTACCTGACCTGTGGTATTATCATATGCAACAGAAATTGCGGAAGCAGCTTTTGCTGTTTTAGATTTAAATTTACCGGCAATATTGGTTTCAATAGTTCCTACCGGTGTGGCAGTTGTTCCATCTGAACTGCGAAGAAGGCCAAGCTCTGTAACCCAGTCAGCACCACCGGTTGTTGCATCACAATCCTTCAACTCTGTTGCTGCAAATGTTGAAACAGTTCCATCAGCCTGTGAGATAGCGGATACTATATCTGTACAGAGGCTGCTAAGCTGCTGCTGATCCTTTGACATACGAGACTTCTCCATATACGGAAGTACCTGAGAAGCTACGATACCAACAAGGATAGCCATAATAGCCATAACGATGATCAACTCAACAAGAGAGAAACCTTTCTTGTCATTTTCCTGTAACTTTGCGAGATAATTCTTGATAACTTTCTTCATAATTATAATCTCCTTTTCATTGAATTTTATTTATCAAAAGACTGCTTGGCACAGCCCCAAGATCAAAACAAAAATAGATTTTTCTGTTTTCCAAAAACATTATGCATTTTCTGCCGCACTGTACATAGAAAGCATTGGAGCCATAATTGCAAGCATAATCGGCACAACCACCCCAGCCATCAGCACGATGATCACAGGCTCCATAATTGCAGTTACTGCTTTCGTTGCATTCTCCACTTCCTCCTCATAGAAATCAGCAGCATGACCCAGCATTTCCTCCATATTACCGGTTTCCTCACCAATCGCCGCCATATTATAAAGAAGCGGTGGGAAAATACCAGCATCCCGAAGCGGCACCGACAACGGTGTTCCTCGTTCCACTTCACCTCTTGCTTCTTCCATGACCTTCTGTACAATACGATTACTCATCAGCTTCGTTACAATGGAAATTGCATCCACCATCGGAATACCGGATGCCATCAATGTACTCAGTGTACGAGCCAGCCGAGCCGCTGCCGATTTGATCTGGAGATCTCCAACCAGCGGAATTCTCAGCAAAACACGTCCCAAGACGATTGCGCCTGTCTCTGTTTTCGCCCATACTCTAAACGCAACAACAAACGCAACAATAATAATCAAAAGTAACCACCACCAGTGGATCATACCATTACTCATTGCCATAACAATTTTTGTAATTGCCGGAAGATCCATGCCGGCCCCCTCCAAAGTATCTTTAAACTGTGGAATAATATATGTAAGCATCAATACAACGACACCGGCAACAACCACTAAAAGTACGATCGGATAAATCAATGCCTGCTTGATCATACTCTGCGTCTTGTTATCCTTTTCGAACTGTTCTGCCATTCGACAAAAAGATGTCTCCAAACTACCGGATGCCTCGCCGGCCTCCACCATGTTCAAAAGCATATCCGGGAAGATTCCCTCCTGAGCTCTCATAGCATCTGCCAGAGACTCACCCTTCTCCACCAGAATACGTGTCTGATCCAGTGCTTTCTTCAGATACTTATTGGTCACCTGATCTGTGATCATCTGAAGTGCCTGAATAACCGTAACGCCGGCATGTAGGATACTCTCAAACTGCTTACAGAACACAGAAAGATCTCTAGCTTTTACCTTCTTGCCTATGCTAATGGAAATGTCCTTATTCAAAGCATTGGGAATCTCCACACTGATTGGGATCAACCCTTCTGCCTTCAGAGAATTCCTTGCAGCTGCCTCATTGGCGGCTTCCAGAGTTCCCTTCTTCTGTTTACCATTGGCGTCAACCGCCACATAATTAAATGCTGCCAATTTATCACCCTTTTCTACCCCTCTGCGTGAGATGTCATACTCACAATGGGTTATTTATTTGTGCTGTACATAACATCCCCGACAGTTATATACGGTATCACTTTATTGATTGTACTACATTCGTCTTATTTTTTCAACGACATTTATTAAATTTCTATAAAAAATAGTTCACATAATTTTGACTTCATTTTTATACACATTGACCAAATGATGTCTTTATTATATGAACTATCTTTGTGAAACATTTCTGTATCTGTCGACAAATTAGAACAATTTCCGCTTCAGAACCTCCGGTTCCTGCGCAAATTCCAGTGCCGTATCCGCAGAGATCTTAAGATCATGGTACAGATCAAAGATTGCATCATCCATGGTCTGCATACCCATCTTCTTGCTCGTCTGGATCGTTGACGGAATCTGATGCGTCTTCGCATCACGGATATTACTTGCGATCGCAGGTACTGTATGCATAACCTCATAAGCTGCCACTCGTCCCTTACCGTCCGAAGTCGGCATCAGCTGCTGGGAGATAACCGCCAGAAGAACCATTGCAAGCTGTACACGGATCTGCTGCTGCTGATGTGGCGGGAATACGTCGATAACACGGTCGATCGTTGCTGCTGCTCCGATCGTATGCAGGGTTGAAAATACCAGATGACCGGTCTCGGCTGCGGTAATCGCTGCACCGATCGTCTCCTGATCACGCATCTCACCGACGAGGATAACATCCGGATCCTCACGAAGTGCGGCACGGATACCGTTCGCAAAAGAAAGGGTATCAAATCCGATCTCTCTCTGGTTAACAATGGAGTTCTTATGCTGATGAAGGTACTCGATCGGGTCCTCCAGAGTAATGATATGCTCTTTACGATTCTCATTGATCATATTGATCAGGGATGCCAGTGTCGTAGACTTACCGCTTCCGGTAGGCCCGGTAACAAGGACCAGCCCCCTCTTACGGTCCGTGACCTCTACTACTTCTTTTGGGATACCGAGACTCTGTGGCTCGGGAATCTCAAACGGAAGGCATCGCATAACGGATGCCAGCGTGCCTCTCTGCTGAAAAACATTGACACGAAAACGACCCACCCCAGCTATGGCGTAGGCAAAGTCTGTCTGACCGTCGCGCTTTAACTCTTCTCTGTGCCGCTCTTCCATGATCGGAAGAAGAAGCTCTTTCAGAGTATCTGGCATCAGCCTT
>ERZ773185.2578-NODE-2578-length-11484-cov-24.149182_pt1 | contig 11484 bp, 5 predicted proteins | sample MGYA00580531_ERZ773185 | MGnify/ENA primary metagenome ERZ773185 (study PRJEB29015, sample SAMEA2737799) | human gut metagenome | biome: human gut; feature: human-associated habitat; material: faeces | place: China | collected 2012 ...
CAGCTGCCGGAGCGGTGCTTAAGCCGCAAGGCGGGAATTGTGCGGTATTGCCTTATATTTATTCCATCCGAAAACGATCCATACAGAATGCCCATATAAAAATAAAAAGCACATGCTCTCCTGACTGGCCGGATTTTCCCGGCTGACATGGGGCATATGCTTTTATTTTATCTAATTTGAATTTTGCTGAATTTTGTTTTCGCCCTGATTTTACAGCCAGAACTGCACCAGACGGCTGACATTCTGGTACAGCGCGGGATTCTGGCCCAGAAGGCCCGGTTCCGCAGCAAAGTAGACACAGAAGCTGTAACAGATCCCCACGGCAACAGCTGCCAGCATCGCCCCCTGCAGCATGTGCTGCACGGTATGCAGAATGCTGCCCGATGCGGCGGCCTGCACACGCGGGGCAAGGGCGCTTTCGGCCCACAGCCAGACCAATGCGGCGGCGAACAGCAGCGGGGTTAAATAGTCGCTGAGATAGCGGTAGAGCACACCGGCCATCTGGCAGTCCAACGCGGCCAGAATAACAGCCAGCAGAACGGGCAGCAGCACCATGGCGCGCAGGTCTTTCTGCCTTGCCATACGGCGGCGCAGCAAAGGCAGGGCCGCAAAGGCCCACAGCAGCGGCAGGCTGACCAGGGCACCGCCGTAAAATACTTCGGTAATGGTCATACCCATAAAGTTTGTCTGCATTTTGGTACCCGCCAGGTAGGGGAACACCGCCTGCACCACCGGCAGGGACAGGAAATAGGTGAACAACGCCGGGGCCAGCCGCCCAATGCGGAAGCCGCGGTGGGTCATATCGTTGCTGGTCAGGTTGTAATTGGCGCCAAAATCAAACGGCGAGCCGAACCGCGCGGCATTGTAGGCCATCAGCCCCAGGGCTACCAGAATAACCGGCAGAACAAAGGCGATGGCTTCGGTTATTCCCTGCTTGCTGCGCAAGCGTTTTTGCCGGATATACTGCGGCCAGAAGATCGGCAGGCAGAGCACGGCAAACAGCTCCATCTGGGGGCGGCATCCCGCCACCAGCGCCATGCACAGGCTGCCAAGCGCCATGTGCAGCATGATTTTGCCATGGTGCTGCACCGGGGTGTTGGCGGCGCACAGCCACTGCCACAGGGCCAGCAGCACAAATGCCGCGCCGCACAGGATGGCGTATTCATACACCGAGGGGCGCAGCAGCAGGTAGTACACCTGGCTACCGCCCGCAATGCCCGCCGCAGCCAGCAGGCAGGCCGCCGCTGAGGCGGACGGGAACCAGCGCTGCGCAGCCTGCCGCACCAAACCAAACACTGCCAAAATCAGCAGCCAGGCCATCACGATCATGGCCAAGCTGGGCGGCAGGTCCGGTACGCCAGTCAGCAGCTCAAACGGCAGCTGGAACAGCAGGCACGGCACAATGCCAAAGTAAACATAGTACCGCCCCTGATAATAAGCAACATCCCACAAAGCATCCGGGGCCGCGCTCTGACGGGCGGCGGCATCGTAAGGGTTCTGCATCTCCGCCATGGCGGCGGGCGGGTCGCGCTGCAGATCCAGGCGGCCATTCAGCAGGCTGTGGGCCAGAGCGCCGTACTGCGCAGCGGAATCATTCTGCCAATCGCTGATATGCTGGGTGAAGGTGATGCGGCTTTCGCCGTCCCAGTTTTCGACATTATAAAACGAGGTCGCCACGCCGGAGTTGCGGGCATCGGCAAAGGGGGCCGCTGCGGCCAGCAGGCAGAGCATGCAGCCCAGCACCAGCACCGCCGGGCGGTATTTGGCGCGGTGGGTCAGGTAGGCTTCGTGCCACGCGGCAGCGCCGGGGCGCAGCCCCCACAAGGCCAGCAGTGCCAGACACACCACTGCCAGCCGCAGCAGCGAGAAATCCATCGGGCGGGGTACATTGGCCAGAACCGCCTGCACGGTATAGTTCAGGTCATAACTGCGGTACTCTCCGCTATAGCCCTCCGCTTGCAGGGTCAGGGTATCCACCGCGCCGGAAAAATCCAGCGTGCGCACCAGGCTGCGTGCCGCTCGCGGGGCCGCTTGCCACTGCCAGCTCTGGCGGGGGGCGGTGCTGGCTTCGTCGGTACCGGACACCCACAGGATAAACAGCGGGTTCTGATCCTGCGGATAGTTGCCGTCATACTGGTAGACAACGCCATCCAGCGCAACGTTATACAGCGGCTGATGGATGCCGGTAAAGGTAAGGGTACTGTGCTCATCGTTCAAAGCAATCGGCTCCCCATCCGCCGGGGCATCCTGCAAATAGGCGCGCAGGTCAACGGGCTGGTAGCCGTGGGTTGCAAAATAGGGTGCGTTGCCCACGAATACTTCCAAGCCGATGGCGGCAATCAGCAGCGCAGCAACCGTCCAAAGTGTGCGGTACCGCCGCCCGCTGCGCAGGCGGAGTAACAACACAGTGCCGCAGGCCCACAGTGCCGCCCCATTGATGGCCAGCAGGCGGAACAGATCAAACCCCTGCGCCAGCCCCGGCTGGGCAAACACACATGCTGCGATGATCCACACTGCCAGCACAATGCCCGGCCCGGCCAGTACATCCGCATGGGTTGCCCTGCGGTCGCACAGCCGCCCCGGCAGTGCCCAAACCAGCACCCCAAACAGGATGCTGACACAAATTGCTGCTGCAAACATAAAAAGCCCCCATACCAAAGTGTATGGGGGTATTATACTATGAATTGCGGTTTTTGTCGATATTGGGGGTGCAGGCGTCCTCTTCCTGCGGGTCGGACGGCTGTTCGCCTGCCCGCTCCGCTTTGCGGTACTGCGCGGGGGAAAGCCCGGTTTCCTTTTTGAACACACGGCTGAAATACAGCGGGTTATCATACCCGACGATCTCGGAAACTTCACCGATGCTGTATTTGGTGCGTTCCAGCAAGCGCTGTGCATTGACGATACGCAGCGACTGGATATACCGTGCGGGCGACAAGCCCACATACTGTTTGAAGCTACGGATGAACCATGCCGTGCTCATGTGCAGGGACTCGGCGTATTCATCCACATTGATGCGGGCAGTATAATTCTCGTTAAAATAGGCGGCTGCGGCTTCGATCTGCTCCCGCGTGGTGCCGTTGATCGACCGCTGTTCCTGCCGCTGGCGGCTGACCAGCACCAGCATCATCTGGAACAGCCCGGCCGTATAATCCCGATAGGCGTACTGGCAGAGCTGCAATTCCTGGATCATGCGGCGGAAAGTATTTTTGTACTCCGGCATAATGCCGCTGTAAAACACATGGCCATCCAGCGGAATCTCATGCGCCTGCAGCACCGCAGCGGCCTCGCTGCCGGAAAAATAGACCCAGAACACCTCCGGGTGGTCCTCAAGATAGTAGATATAGCGGCGCTCTTCCTGCGGGCGGTACAGCACCATATGACCCGCTGTTACCACATGCTCGGCATCATCAAACCAGAAGTGCGCCTTGCCCGCAGCGATATAAAACAGCTGATACGCATTTTCATCATACCGCGTAATAGTTGGCAGGCTGGCGTGCTTTTTCAATCGGCATGTTCCGCAGGAATCCACTGTAAGCGGTGCAGTACAGCTGCCGTCCGCAGCCTGGCGGCTGTTGATGGAACCAAAATTGATATACATCTGTGTTGCCCCCTCGTGTTGGCTGGGTAAGACGGGCGCCCCATCTTTTATGTAGATTGTATAATATTATCCACTATAGTGCAAGTGCAACTGGCCAAACCATATTGTTTTGTTATACTTCTGTTATGATTTTCGCAAATAATATTAGAATACTTATCAAAATGTTTTTTCAGCTTTTCTGCTTTACCGCGGGGCCACAACAAAAAAGTGCCCGCCTGCTGCAAGGCAGCGTGCGGGCGCTTTCATGCTTATTCCTTTGCTTTTGAGCCGGGATTATTCAATGCCGGTCACGGTATAATCTTTGTCCTCAACGGCTTTCTTCAGCACAGTGTCATCCACCGGCTTATCCAGCGTTACAACAGCGGTACCGGCGGTGTGGCTTACCTCGGCGGCGGAAACACCGTCCAGCGCTTCCAGTGCCTTTTTCACGGTTGCTTCGCAATGGCCGCACATCATGCCTTCAATTTTAATGGTCTTATTCATGGTCGTGTTCTCCTTTTTGCTTGTTTTGTGTGCTTTGCGTTTATGGTCATGTTTGGTGCTGCGAATATCGAACAGGTTCAGCCGCAGTGCGTTGGAAACCACACAGAAGCTGGACAGGCTCATGGCCGCAGCGCCGTACATCGGGTTCATCTGCCAGTGCAGCAGCGGGATAAAGACACCTGCCGCCAGGGGGATGCCCAACACATTGTAGGCAAAGGCCCAGAACAGGTTTTCGTGGATATTGTGCAGAGTAGCGCGGCTCAGGCGGATGGCGGCGGGCACATCGCTCAGGCGGCTCTTCATCAGCACAACGTCAGCGGCGTCAATCGCAACATCCGTACCGGCGCCAATGGCAATACCGACATCCGCGCGGGTCAGGGCCGGTGCATCGTTGATGCCATCGCCCACCATGGCCACGCGGCCCTTGTTTTTCAGGCTGCGGATCACAGCTTCCTTTCCATCGGGCAGCACACCGGCAATCACTTCGTCCACACCGGCCTGTGCACCAATGGCTTTGGCGGTGCGCTCGTTATCGCCGGTCAGCATCACAACACGGATGCCCATGCCCTGCAGTTCACGCACAGCCTGCGGGCTGTCCTCCTTGATGACGTCCGCCACCGCGATAACGCCCTGCATGATGCCATCCTTGGCAAAGAACAGCGGGGTTTTACCCTGGGCGGCCAGTGCTTCGGCGCTGGATGCCATCTTTTGCGGCACCGCCACGCCAAGGGTCTGCATCAGCTTGGCGTTGCCGCCGTACAGGGTACTGCCGTTCAGCACAGCCGTCAGGCCGTTACCGGGCAGAGCCTGGAAATCTGCCACCTCGGCGGGGGTCAGGTTATCCTCCTGTGCCTTTTGCAGCACAGCGCGGGCCAGCGGGTGTTCACTCTTCTGCTCCAAGGCAGCGGCAAGGCTCATCAGTACCTGCTCCGTCACACCGTCTGCGGGCAGGATATCCGTCACGCGCGGCTCGCCGCTGGTGATGGTGCCAGTTTTATCCAGGGCAACGATCTCGGTTTTACCGGTCTGCTCCAGCGAAACCGCGGTTTTAAAGAGAATGCCGTTTTTAGCACCCACACCATTGCCAACCATAATGGCAACCGGCGTTGCCAGGCCCAGCGCGCAGGGGCAGCTGATGACCAGCACTGAAATACCGCGGGCCAAGGCAAAACCGACCGTCTGCCCTGCCAGCAGCCACACGACGGTGGTGATAACGGCCAGCGTGATCACCACCGGCACAAACACACCGGAGACACGGTCTGCAATTTTGGCAATGGGTGCCTTGGTGGCTGCGGCATCGCTGACCATCTGGATGATCTGAGCCAGCGTGGTATCCTGACCCACGCGGGTGGCACGGCAGCGCAAAAAGCCGGATTGGTTCAGGGTTGCGGCGCTCACGCTGTCGCCTTCGGCCTTATCCACCGGGATGCTCTCTCCGGTCAGGGCCGATTCGTTCACCGCGCTGCTGCCTTCCAGCACCACGCCGTCAACGGGGATATTCTCGCCGGGACGCACCACAAACACATCGCCCTGCTGCACCTGTTCGATGGGAACGGTAACTTCCGCCCCATTGCGCAGCAGCGTTGCGGTTTTGGGGGCCAGGTTCATCAGGCCTTTCAGGGCATCGGTGGTCTTGCCCTTGGAGCGGGCTTCCAACGTTTTGCCCACCGTGATCAGGGTCAGGATGGTTGCGGCGGATTCAAAATAAAACTCCTCCATATAGCCCATCACGGCCATGGCATCCCCCTGCACCTGGGCCACCGTCATGGCAAACAGAGCGTAAGTGCTGTAGCCAAAGGCCGCGGTAGCGCCAAGGGATACCAGGGTATCCATATTGGGGGCACGGTTCCACAGCGCCTTAAAGCCGCTGATAAAGAACTTTTGGTTGATGACCATGATGATAATGGTGAGCAGCATCTGTAAAATACCCATTGCCACATGGTTGCCCTGCATAAAGCCCGGCAGCGGCCAGTTCCATAGCATGTGCCCCATGGAGAAGTACATCAGCACCACCCAGAAGATCAGCGAGGCAATCAGGCGGCGTTTGAGGCGCGGGGTCTCGGTATCTTTTAAGGCATCTGCTGACGGCGCGGCGGACTGGGCGGCAGCGTTTTTAGGGCTTGCGCCATAGCCTGCGGCTTCCACTGCGGCCACAATATCTGCCGGAGCGGCGGAGCCCTCCACACCCATTGAGTTGGTCAGCAGGCTGACCGAGCAGGATGTTACGCCCGGCACTTTGCTGACGGCTTTTTCCACCCGGGCACTGCACGCGGCGCAGCTCATCCCGGTTACGTTATATTGTTCCACTTCTTTCCTCCTGTTTTCTCTCTTTTGCGGTAGTGATTCTATAATTCCTGTGTGATGATTGGTGAGTGGTTTCGCTTTGGTGTTTGAACACGGGTTGTTGATGTTTGAGTTGTTTCTATCCTCACTCCCCTTTTGGTAAGCGGCTAGCCTGCAATTCGACGTATTATTGAGGTTACCATTTCTATCCACACTCTCCTTGCGGAAAGCGATACGTTGGGGGCAACCAAGGCCGATGCGGCATTTCTATCCACACCCTCTCACAGGGAATGACTGGCATTTATTCATGGCTCTGGTAATGTTACACAAACTTTTACCGATGTTTGTGAACAGAAAAACAATCGTACTGGGCACTGGCATGGCATTTTTGCTGGCTCAAACACTCGTGCATTTATTTCATGTTCTGCTTCTGCTATTTTGTGCAGGCAATGCTTATTTCATCAGTTTCTGCAGTGTTTTCAGCAGCTCATCCACAACTTCGTCATTCCCGGCACGGATATCATCCGCCACACAGGTGCGGATATGGTTTGCCAGCAGCTCACGGTTGAACGCATTCATCGCCGCCGTTACCGCCGCCGACTGCACCAGAATATCCGGACAATACGCTTCGTTTTCCACCATCCCACGGATGCCCCGGATCTGCCCTTCGATCCGGTTCAGTCTGTGGACCAGGCTTTTATACTCTTCTTCACTGCGATGCTTTGTTTTGTGTGCACAGCAGCAACACGGTTCCTTCTTTTCGTTTTCCTGCATTATGTTACCCTCCCATCACATGCAAGGTACCCCGGCGGGGTATATTCACTATATACCCCGCCGGGGTACCTTGTCAAGTAGATAATATAATATGTTTATATTATTTTATGCGAGAGTTTTTTACTATAGCAATTTTTAAAATTAAAGCGGATATCCGCATGAACAAAACCACCCTGAACAGTCAGAAAGAGAAACATTCCACGCTCTCCTTGCGGAGAGCGACGTTGTGCCCCGCGCAAACCCTGATGTGAATTACGAGATTTCTATCCACGCTCTCCTTGCGGAGAGCGACCGGTCTCTGTTGCTGCCTGTTCGGGGGTCTCGTATTTCTATCCACGCTCTCCTTGCGGAGAGCGACGGTTTTGGAGAACGTGCTTGCCGCCGTGCGGGAATTTCTATCCACGTTCTCCTTGCGGAGAGCGACGCTGGAGCTTAAACCAATCTCTAACTTCGGGCTTATTTCTATCCACGCTCTCCTTGCGGAGAGCGACATTTTTACATTAAATTTGTAAACTGGGGCACGCTATTTCTATCCACGCTCTCCTTGCGGAGAGCGACACCTAACTATCAACATCCAGAACATTTTCAATAAATTTCTATCCACGCTCTCCTTGCGGAGAGCGACAAAATCCGTCAAACACCGCAACGCCCTGCTCACCATTTCTATCCACGCTCTCCTTGCGGAGAGCGACTGCCGTGCGCTGCTGCTTGCGCATCATTTCGTTATTTCTATCCACGCTCTCCTTGCGGAGAGCGACACCAGTCAGGCTATTTTTGGCGTGAATTTTTCCGATTTCTATCCACGCTCTCCTTGCGGAGAGCGACCGATGACGGGCGCGATTCGCTTATTGAGCGTATGATTTCTATCCACGCTCTCCTTGCGGAGAGCGACGTCAGCGGCAACTATAACCAGACGGTCAACGGGATTTCTATCCACGCTCTCCTTGCGGAGAGCGACTTCCCGACAGTATCAAGCCTTCCCCGCGCAGCATCATTTCTATCCACGCTCTCCTTGCGGAGAGCGACCTACGACCTTCACGGCCTCAAGATGGGCTACTGCATTTCTATCCACGCTCTCCTTGCGGAGAGCGACGTCCTCGAAGAGGACTTTCCCGTTGATTCTGTAACTATTTCTATCCACGCTCTCCTTGCGGAGAGCGACCAAGCCGGCATCGCTGATGTAACCCAACGACTTATTTCTATCCACGCTCTCCTTGCGGAGAGCGACGTGGGTGATACTCCCCCGTGCTGCGGTTGTATGATTTCTATCCACGCTCTCCTTGCGGAGAGCGACTGCTGGTGCTGGGAACCTGGGACAGTTACGGCACGATTTCTATCCACGCTCTCCTTGCGGAGAGCGACGGCTCATTTTGCCCAGCAGATTCATGCGGTTGGCATTTCTATCCACGCTCTCCTTGCGGAGAGCGACGTTCAGAGGGGACCACGGCCACATCAGCGGGGATATTTCTATCCACGCTCTCCTTGCGGAGAGCGACCCTTGCTATGGCAGGCTACACCAAGGCCGAGATCATTTCTATCCACGCTCTCCTTGCGGAGAGCGACTATACTGCCATTGTTTGTGCACCTCCTACTCTAAATTTCTATCCACGCTCTCCTTGCGGAGAGCGACCCATTATGGTTGGAGCTGGTACGATGATTTTACCATTTCTATCCACGCTCTCCTTGCGGAGAGCGACGACGGGTTTTGACAGCGGGACCATGGTACCCGCTATTTCTATCCACGCTCTCCTTGCGGAGAGCGACCCGACAATGCCGTGTACTGATCTTCGGGGACCTCGATTTCTATCCACGCTCTCCTTGCGGAGAGCGACGGCGGCACTATCCGGCGGTACTTTGTCAGACGTCGATTTCTATCCACGCTCTCCTTGCGGAGAGCGACCTGGACGGTAGAGACGGACGCCGACATAACAAAATTTCTATCCACGCTCTCCTTGCGGAGAGCGACGAAAAATACCCCGTCATGCTTTTAATAAACCATTATTTCTATCCACGCTCTCCTTGCGGAGAGCGACACTGCCCGGCGGTGATCGTCCGCGCCACACTGGAATTTCTATCCACGCTCTCCTTGCGGAGAGCGACTCAAGTCCCGCAGCCGCGCCCAGTCGTTCTCGTCATTTCTATCCACGCTCTCCTTGCGGAGAGCGACAAACAACAGCCAAAAAGCAACCCTGGAGCTGGAATTTCTATCCACGCTCTCCTTGCGGAGAGCGACTTTTTCATCGCAGAGTGCTTGCAGCGTATCAAAATTTCTATCCACGCTCTCCTTGCGGAGAGCGACGGTAAGTTACCGGTGTGGCTGCTGCTTAAAATGTCATTTCTATCCACGCTCTCCTTGCGGAGAGCGACGGCTATGCTAGGGTCATCCACCATGATAAAGCCCGATTTCTATCCACGCTCTCCTTGCGGAGAGCGACCGCCCCAAATAAAAATGATGGGGGCCCCAGTGGATAATTTCTATCCACGCTCTCCTTGCGGAGAGCGACTTTGCAGTATACCGGTGCCCCCACGGAATTTAACAATTTCTATCCACGCTCTCCTTGCGGAGAGCGACCAGAGCAGACCGCCCGCGAGCATGCTATTGCGGCAATTTCTATCCACGCTCTCCTTGCGGAGAGCGACGACCATAGACACGGCTTCCAAAAACAGGTATTTGCATTTCTATCCACGCTCTCCTTGCGGAGAGCGACATACATCAACTTGGAGGACAGGCAGGTATCTTTATTTCTATCCACGCTCTCCTTGCGGAGAGCGACCTATTTTTGCGGTCAGGCCGTATGATGCGCCGATATTTCTATCCACGCTCTCCTTGCGGAGAGCGACCCACGCCAATCGTTATTATACTGGGCTCCATTTGATTTCTATCCACGCTCTCCTTGCGGAGAGCGACCAAACACTTCACCGGGGCCAAAAGTCATGACCCCGATTTCTATCCACGCTCTCCTTGCGGAGAGCGACGCGACAAAGACCAGGTGATCAAGTGCCTGGCGCATATTTCTATCCACGCTCTCCTTGCGGAGAGCGACCAAGACATACGGGGCCCTCAAGCATGTGCACGAAATTTCTATCCACGCTCTCCTTGCGGAGAGCGACTCATATTCGCAGCACGTCACCCGACCGCCCGGGTATTTCTATCCACGCTCTCCTTGCGGAGAGCGACGGGAATATTGGGTAGGCGGTTATGGTACCGCCAACAATTTCTATCCACGCTCTCCTTGCGGAGAGCGACAGGCGCGTCCCGTGACCCGGCACGCGGAACCAGATTTCTATCCACGCTCTCCTTGCGGAGAGCGACTATATGACCTGGTTCCCAGCGGCAAGGCAAAATGTATTTCTATCCACGCTCTCCTTGCGGAGAGCGACGCCCGTGCGCGTCACGGATTGCGCCGTCCAGGGCGATTTCTATCCACGCTCTCCTTGCGGAGAGCGACGCATCCATATTAACAGGATCAAGCACAATATGTTATTTCTATCCACGCTCTCCTTGCGGAGAGCGACTCATGGGCACTGCGCCTTCGGCCACGCTGTTGATATTTCTATCCACGCTCTCCTTGCGGAGAGCGACTAATACGTCCATACGCGTATTTTGCAAAGCCCGGATTTCTATCCACGCTCTCCTTGCGGAGAGCGACTTTGCCTGCTGGTATATTAAGGAGATGACAGCGAATATTTCTATCCACGCTCTCCTTGCGGAGAGCGACCTATGGTTGGAGCTGGTACGACGACTTCACCGAATTTCTATCCACGCTCTCCTTGCGGAGAGCGACTGCCTATGCCGCACAATTTGCGTACAACAGCATTATTTCTATCCACGCTCTCCTTGCGGAGAGCGACAACCACAAAGTCTGGCACCTTTGGGCGATCATTATATTTCTATCCACGCTCTCCTTGCGGAGAGCGACTCGCAGTGCCGGACTTTGGCTAGCGGAATGTACGATTTCTATCCACGCTCTCCTTGCGGAGAGCGACCATGCGATCATACCAATGTGCACAATCGCATTAGGATTTCTATCCACGCTCTCCTTGCGGAGAGCGACCGTCGTCATCAAGAACAAAACGGCGTTCTCGGTATTTCTATCCACGCTCTCCTTGCGGAGAGCGACCCGGTGCATTTTATGAGATCGTGGACGACAATAACATTTCTATCCACGCTCTCCTTGCGGAGAGCGACGCAAATTCTGGGCCTTGCATCCGGTGAATATTACATTTCTATCCACGCTCTCCTTGCGGAGAGCGACCGTCACGGGGTCAGAATCGCAAAAATTGATCTTGCATTTCTATCCACGCTCTCCTTGCGGAGAGCGACAGCAAAAGTGCACAAAACAGTG
>ERZ773185.2580-NODE-2580-length-11483-cov-4.584792_pt1 | contig 11483 bp, 10 predicted proteins | sample MGYA00580531_ERZ773185 | MGnify/ENA primary metagenome ERZ773185 (study PRJEB29015, sample SAMEA2737799) | human gut metagenome | biome: human gut; feature: human-associated habitat; material: faeces | place: China | collected 2012 ...
GGTACATTATTTAAGAAGGAGGATTTGTATATGACACAAAAAAACATCTGGAATATTTCTGTAAAAGAACTCATGGAAAAATATCAGGTGACAGAACAGGGGCTTACTACTGCCCGCGCCAAGGAGCTTCGCCTGGAAAAGGGGGCAAATATCCTGCAGGAGAGCAGGCGTAAAAGTATACCGGAAGTATTTATCAGTCAGTTTGCTGATCTGCTGGTCGTAATCCTGATCATTGCAGCTGCGATCTCCATGTTTTCCGGCAATACGGAGAGTACCATTGTAATCCTGCTGGTACTGGTGATCAACGCCATCCTGGGTACCCTGCAGCATGTAAAGGCCCAGCGTTCTCTGGATAGTCTCAGGCAGTTATCTTCGCCCGGTGCAAAAGTCATTCGAGACGGTGTGAAACGGGAAATTCCATCGAAGGATATTGTGCCGGGTGACATTGTCATATTGGAAGCGGGAGACATGATCGTGGCTGATGGCCGTATCCTGCACAGCTATTCGCTGCAGGTCAATGAAAGCTCTCTGACAGGCGAGTCTGCCAATGTAGAGAAAACAGATGCCATTATAGAGGGTGATGTGGCACTTGCTGACCGGGCAAATATGGTCTATTCCGGAAGTCTGGTCACCTACGGACGCGCTGAAATGCTGGTGACCGCTACCGGCATGGAGACGGAGCTGGGTAAGATTGCAGGGCTGATGAATGCAGCCAAAGAGCGCAAGACACCGCTGCAGGAGAGCCTGGACAAGTTCAGCAGCAGACTTGCCATACTGATCATGATCATATGTGCTGTCGTATTCTGCCTGTGTATCTATCGCCGGATGACACTGTTGGACTCCATGATGTTTGCTGTGGCACTGGCTGTTGCTGCAATCCCTGAGGCACTGAGCTCCATTGTGACCATAGTGCAAGCCTTTGGTACACAGAAAATGGCAAAGGAAAATGCAATTATCAAGAATCTTAAGGCTGTGGAAAGTCTGGGCTGTGTCTCTGTTATCTGCTCTGATAAGACCGGAACACTGACACAGAATAAAATGACGGTGCAGCAGATTTATATAGAAGACCGGTTATACGAGCCGGACCAGCTTGACCTTTTGAATCAGACTCATCGTTATCTGCTCTACGACGCTGTCCTCAACAATGATTCGAGCATCGTCGATGACAAGGGCATCGGTGACCCTACAGAATACGCGCTTTTAGAAATGTTCCGAAGGATTGAAGCGGATACATCTTCTATTTTGAAAGAAGCAAATATGCATGAAGATATCCTCAGGCAGAACATGCAACGCCTTGAGGAAGTGCCTTTTGATTCCGACAGAAAGCTGATGAGTACGAAATATATGCTGCATGGTGTACCCACGATCCTCACCAAAGGTGCTGTGGATGTTCTCTTAGACCGCTGTGACTATGTGCGCTGCAGCGACGGTATCCGTCCTATGACGGAAGCTGAAAAAGACAAGATCCGTATGCAGAATCAGCTTTTTTCAGAAAATGGCCTGCGTGTATTGTCTTTTGCTTACAAGGAATCAGATGAAAATCTCGACATCCATGCAGAGTATGGCTATACCTTCCTGGGCCTGATCTCTATGGTAGATCCTCCCAGAGAGGAATCTGCGGCTGCCGTTGCAGCTTCCAAGAGAGCCGGCATCCGTCCGGTCATGATCACCGGTGATCATAAGGTAACAGCAGTGGCAATTGCCCGCCGGATCGGAATATACGAAGAAGGAGACCTTGCACTGACAGGTGCGGAGCTGGATGCCATGAGCGACAGCGAACTGGAGGAACAGATCGCACAAATCTCCGTCTATGCCAGAGTATCTCCCGAGAACAAAATCCGGATTGTCGAGGCATGGCAGCGCAGAGGTAATATTGTTTCTATGACAGGAGACGGTGTGAATGATGCTCCTGCATTGAAAAAGGCAGACATCGGTGTCGCTATGGGAATTACCGGAACCGAGGTATCCAAGGATGCCGCAGACATGATTCTGTCAGATGATAATTTCGCAACGATCATCAAGGCAGTGGCAAACGGGCGTAATGTATACAGAAATATCAAAAATGCCATTTTGTTCCTGCTGTCCGGCAATACCGCCGGTATCTTAGCCGTATTATACACATCCCTGATGGGACTTCCTGTACCTTTTACACCTGTACATCTGCTGTTCATCAACCTGCTGACCGATTCTCTTCCGGCCCTGGCAATCGGCATGGAACCGGCAGATGACGACCTTCTGAAGGAAAAGCCCAGGAATCCGCGGGAAGGAATCCTCACCAGAGGTTTTATGATTACGATGATAACACAGGGTCTGCTGATTGCAGCAGCCTCCATGACAGCTTATCACATCGGACTGACCGTCAGTTCGGCTATGGCCTCCACTATGGCTTTTGCCACACTGACACTGGCCAGATTGTTCCATGGTTTTAACTGCCGTGGCAGCGAATCCATCTTCCGGCTGGGACTGACCTCGAACCGATACAGCCTCTATGCTTTCGCTGCGGGAGTCTCTTTACTTGCACTGGTAATCTTCCTCCCGGCGCTGCACAGTGTATTCAGCATAGCCGCTCTGCCTATGACAGCACTCGGTCAGATCGTAGGGCTCGCTTTCATGCCGACAGTGCTGATACAGATAATGAAAATTATCCGGCATAGATAATTGGTTTAATCAATATCTTCCACAGACTGCAATCTTTCCTTTTTTACCTTCAGATATTCTTCCGTATAATGTGTCTCTTCGTTGGTTGTCAGAATGACCTCCTGCCCCTGCGGCATATCAATATCCGTTGCCACAAGCAGGAGGGAATCCTCCTTCAGCCAGCTTTCCAGCCCTGTGAAAAACTGCGGGTCGTAGTGATCTGCCCCTTTCAGCTCATTATGATATCTGTCAAAGGAATAGTTCACGGGAGACAGTACATTATAGTCATAATAGCAGACACCCTGCCCCGACCAAAGGCTTGTCGTTACCAGATAATCGTAACCATCCTTTTGTGTGAGGAATATCTGTACGTTCCCCGCATGGGCAATGGCGAATTCCTGCGACCACAGAGGAATGATTCCATATTGTCCGTCTCCCAGATATTCGTAGACCGCTACCGTTCCCCAGTTTCCGGCTTTGTGCAGTGCTTCCGTGAGATCCTCATTTTCTTCCTCCAGATAGACCTTCGTTACAATCTTTTCCTTGTAACCGTTATGGGTCAGATCATAATATCCGGTATAGACTTCTGTCATATCCGGTTCTTCTTTGTCGATATTCTCCTCTTCCAAATAACGAGAATATGTTTTTTGTACCGAAAAATCTCCCAGAGAAAAATTACCATCTTTTTGCATGGATACCGGTGCCGTTATATTAAAGCCAGTCTCATAAACCAGGTCCGCCATCTCGTTCATATTTATGCCAACCCCTACATTTGCAAAGGGCTGTCCTCCACGAAAATCATACCGGATCTGCGCTCCCACACCGATGCTTTTATAAGTGTATCCTTCCAGTTTCTGCAACAGACGGGTCTGATCCAGATCAATACTCTTCTGAGCATCTATCTTTCCGTTTTTATCCAGAAAATCCACATGAAGTGTATGGAACTGTTCATCCAGCGTATCCGCCGCAAGGATCCGTCTGTCAAAATCTTCAACCACATTTGTATATTCGGAGACCTTCGGGGTTCCTTTCTGTACATCTACATAATACAGTCCTTCCACATAAATACCGGTTCCTGTCCCCTGTATGGTAGAAATGTAGTACTCCTTGTCGCCATCCCCGTCATAATCAGCTGCTTCTACAGCAGGGGGTGCCGAATACATGTTTTGCCAGAGGACGTCCACCTTGTATTCCCGGTCACCGTCATGGATCACCAGACAATCTTCTGCACCGTTGCCCCAGACACTGACCGTCTCATCATAGGAATAGGACAACACCCCATATTCTCCTTCCGGCAGTTCCCGGACAGCATCCACCGAGACTTGATCTGCCAGGGTTTTCTCCTGATATAGTCCGGTCTGGCAGGTAAGTTTCTCCGGCTCAGGTTCCGTTGTCGTCTCCGGGATTGTCTGTGAGGTGGCTGTAGCAGTTTCCTGACCGACTTCCTCTGCCTGAGCAGATTCGGTATCAGAGATTTCCAAAGCGTCCCTACTGCTGCCGCAGCCTGTCAGAGAAAATGCCACGATCAATACCAGTAATCCGCTGCTTATTTTACCTGCTTTTTCAGATATAGAAGAAACAAGCTCCAACATTCTATTTGAAATCGTATATGGCGGTTCATTTTTTCCCATTTATGTCACTCCATCTTGTTTATTATCTTGCTTATTATCTTACTCGTTTGGAATATCATTAGCAATCTTTTTATTTCAGGAATTGCATAAATAAAGCACTTCCGCAAGATCCGCATTGATTCCCACCGCCTTATTTTCGATCTCCTTGGGAACATAGGCATCACCCTTGTTGATGCAGACGTAAAATGCATTCCGCCAGTTGTGCGCATACTGCCAGAAATTATATTTGATGATACCGGGTGTGTTGTAACCGACACCCAGCTCCAGAAATACGACGTTTTGTCCTCTATGATCTTCCATGAACTTCTCATAACGCTTCGCGGCAGCATCCCATCCCGCATCCTGGACGAAGGTATTGTCCGCGCTGAAATTGATACTTACATCACATTTTACACTTTTGAGAGGTGATCCTATGTTGACGAAGGACGAATTGCCGGAATGCCCGGTGGCAACCACGGTACAATTGATCGGAAGTAAATGGAAATTATTGATATTGAGAAATTTAATGATGCGCTCCATGGAAGAGGATGGACTGATCACGCGGACCGTCTACCCGGAAGTGCCGCCCCGCGTGGAATACGCGCTGAGCGACCTCGGGGAAACCATGCGTCCGATCCTGGATGCCATGCAGGAATGGGGAACGAATTATAAAAACGGAACCATATAAACAGGTATGCAGAAAATATCCTGCTCCTTGCTAATATCCTTTGTATAAACCAAATATCTGCACAAAATTCTGTCGGAAAATTTTTCCGTAAATATATCGAGTGATTTGTGAGTCTTATAACCGGAAGATTTTACTTCTATGGGAATGATCTTATTCTTTTTTGCTAACAAAAAATCAATTTCATAATTATGCTTTGATGTTTCATTCATTATAGTATGATAAAAAAGTTCATTCCCATTTACGGCAAGGCAACAAGCTACCGCATTTTCATATAAATATCCCAGGTTGACACTAAGCTTATCACTAAGCAGTTTTTCATATATTTCATTTTCTGTAAAATCTCTGTCTTTAAACATTAATGTTACAAATAATCCGGTATCACACAAAAACAGTTTAAATCTGGATAAGTCCTTAGTATTCGACATTCCGGCATTTGGATCATTAACATTGTACGACACCAATACTGTCTTAGAATCTTTTAATTCAGCAATCAACTCAAGTACTTTCTCAATCTTCTCTCCTCCCAGGACAGAATTAACCTGATACCTTGCTGCATTTTTATTTAGTTCTGCCGGAATTGCATCAAAAAGCATTGCCAGTCTTCCGGTTGCATCAATTTTGGCAAAATCTGACTCATACAAATTTAGTATATCTCTTTTTATTTCATCCACTTTTCTAAAATTATTAGTTTCTATATAAGTCTGAACTGCCTGCGGCATTCCTCCTACGAGCATATACAACCGAAACTGTCTTAATTGCTTACGATTTCCATTATCACCCAATCCAGTCTTTGCTTCATAACATTTTGCCAAGAGCGAAAAAGTAGTCTGATCCCCCACTGCCCAAAGAAATTCCTCATAATCCATAGGATACATATTAAGTCTTCTTTCCTCGCTGGGTATCAAAATATCTTTGACATTTTTCTTGATAGATATCAAAGAGCCTGTCTCAATATAATCATATCTATGATCTTCTACTAATGCTTTTATTGCCTGCCGTGCTTTAGGACATAATTGCACTTCATCAAATATAATAACGGATTTTCTTTCATGGAGATCCACTCTATACTGTAATTGAAGCTGCAAAAATAAATAATTCAAATCAGATATATCATCAAAAAGAACTTTGACATCCGATGATGCTTTTGCGAAATCAATTAGAATATAAGATTCATATTCTTTTTTTGCAAACTCTTCTACAACCGTTGATTTTCCTATACGACGAGCACCTTCTATTAGCAATGCTGTTTTTCCATCCGACTCTTGTTTCCAGTTTAACATTTTACTATATATTTTTCGCTTAAACATTTTCTTTCTCCTTTCCGCATTTTTCTATTTTAATATTTTCCTTGTTTCCGCATTTTTTATACATAAATAATAGCATGTTTCCGCATTTTTTTCAATATATCTTGTAATAATCAGGAAAAGTAGCTATTAAATAAAAATAAGTATTCATGTATAATTTATGATATACTATTTAAAATTATCATTCTGAGAGAAAGGAATTCCGACTATGGGAATCAGATTAATCTGCAGTGACCTCGATGGTACACTTTTACAATATGGAAAAAAAGAATTAGAGGGGGAAATTTTTGACCAGATCCGTGCGCTGCATGACAGGGAAATCTTGTTCTGCCCGGCGTCTGGAAGACAGTATACCAGCCTGCGGAAGCTGTTCGCTCCGGTGGCGGATTGCTGTATTTTCCTGTGTGAAAACGGTGGCGTGATCTACAAGGACGAGCAGTGCATTGCGAAAAATCCCATGCCCCGTGCCCTGGCGGAAGAGATTGCAGAAGATCTGTGGAATCGTAGTGACGGTCAGGGCGAAATCATGCTCTCCGGACAGAATACTGCGTATCTGATGGAACGTGGGCTTGGAATGCTGGACAGAATAAAGTTTATCGGCAACAACTATCAGGTCATTCAGGATCCTTCCGAAATTCCGGAAGACATCGTAAAGGTCTCTGTATATCTCCATGAAGGCGTAGCGGCTTATGCTGACCGCTTCGTCCCCCGCTGGGAGCAGGCGAACTGTGCAGTGGCCGGACCTTACTGGATCGATACTACCCTTGCCAACAAAGGCATCGGTGTCACCTCTATCTGCAGGATCCTTTGTATTGACCTTACAGATGTCATGGCATTCGGTGACAATTATAACGACGTATCCATGCTGGATATCGTGGGACATCCTTATATTATGGATGGTGCAGCGGCGCCCCTTCGGGAAAAATACCCGGATCACACGCCGCGCCCGGAAGACATTTTGCGGGAAATTTTAAACGGATACTCTTAAGCCATGTCCGGATGATCTGCTTTTTCCGGAGGTATTCTGCGACTTCGGCTGCTTCCTTCTGTCTCGTGGTAAAAGTACTGTTTTCGTAATGCCCGTTATATTCCGGCAATAATTTCTTTCACTTCTTCTAGCGGTTTGTCTGTTGCGGAGGCTATCTGCTCTGCCGACAGACCATTCTTATACATTTTCAGAATGAGGCCGGCTTCGCCTTCTATTCGGCCTTCTATACGCCCCTTTTCTCGTCCGATTGCAATTCCTTTTTCTTCAATTCCTTCGCCTAAATTGCACATAGCGCTCACATCCTTTCTCATATTTTCTTCTATGGGAATATTATACTCATTTCCTATGATGTTCAGCTTTTCATCTACACTCAATTCCTGGGACAGCAATGCCCCCAGCAAGCGGTGTAATTCGTAGGTTTCATCATGTTCCGGCAGTTCCCTTGCCAACCCTATCATTACGATGTTGATCAGATCCAGATTTCCCTTCCACTCATAGGAACCGATCACATCCTCTTTGGTAAGGTGGATATGGCTCATGGTATTCTCATCCATATTCATGCATACCCAGATAGAATACACACGCTTGATGTCATCGTAGCGGGAATTCTCAAAATCCCTTTCCTTCTGGGAAGAGACCAGTCTGCTGACATAGAAAATTGCCCGGTTTAAGATCTCGTACTCTCCCGGTTCATCCTTCTGTGCTTCTACGTTAATAATGATCTGCGACAGACCATCCTTCGTCCGCACATAAAAAACAATATCAAATCTCGCCAGTCCTTCGTTGATCTCCTGACTTTCCGTATTAAAACCAACAATACGCTGTCCGTTTTTGTCAAGCACTGCGTTGGTCAGCCCCGGCTCCACAGGCACAGTGCTGATATAAGGGGTTCCTTCTATGCAGTTTGCAACTGTTTTGGGATTCATCCCCTTAAATTCATCCACAGTTTTGATCAAAATCTGTGCCAGAACTCTTTTGTGTCCTACCAGCCGCTTCACTCTTGCATCATACTGTGCTTTCAGATCGGCTGCTTTTACCGCATTCTTCAATTCTGTATTCAATTAATTTCCTCCTTTTGTGTCAGGCAACTATAGATATTTTCAGACGCAAAAGGAATCTATACATATCTATATTATAGCTTACCTGTTTTTGTGATACAACTGGTTTTCTGTGGTGTTTTGCTCCCCTTATTCTTCTGTTGTATTATCTTGAGGGTTCGGCTGACTTTTTTATCAAAGTCTCAGACATCAGCTTTTGCTGACATAGAAATTTTCATAAGTGAAGTGTACTTATAAACAAAGCATACTCTATGTTTTCTAATTATGCAATAACTATATTTCAAAATGATATCATTTAAGGGGACCTTTTACGATCCCCTCGTACATTGCATGTAAAACAAACAAAATCGTTACCTTCCTTCGTTTATTTCCTCCCAGTGTGCTTTTGTCATTACATTTGTATGACCAGTTCTTACTTCCTTCAGTAATGGCACGGGAACTTCTTCACAGGTATGATGATACACGAAACCGACCTTTTCCTGCACTCTTTTGGATTTTTGATTTCCCTCATAATATCCGCACCATATGGTGTTCATCCCAAGTTCTTCGAATCCATGGCGCAGAATTTCCTTTGCGGCCTCCGGCATGTACCCTTTTCCCCAAAATGGCTGTCCCAGCCAATAGCCCAGTTCACACTCGTCCTCACGGTCTGTCATATCCGTGTGGCCCTTCAATTTCAGTTCAATGGCACCGATTGCTTTCCCATTCTCTTTTTCACAGATGGCATAGCACTCCGGACCATTGAATACATTTCTGATCACATCGAGGCTTTCCTCTACGGACTTGTGGGGTGGCCATCCTGCGATAGGGCCGACTTCCGAATCTTTTGCATACTCATATAAACTCTCTGCGTCTGCCTCTGTCCATTTTCTTAATACTAATCTTTTTGTTTTCATAAATAATCATTCTCCCATATAAGTGCAACCTCAAACTTCTCTTTTTTCTTGGTCATAGACCTTTTTCGAGTATAATATTGCAATAATCGTTGCTGATAATAAATACACCAATAATAAAATTGTACTGGTTATTCCATTGGCAAATGCAGCCGTAATAATGGTCAATACTCCTGCAACAACAATACTGATGGCTCCAAAACGGTTACTTTTTCTCCATGTATTATCATTATACATACTCCAGGCCGTTCGAAACCCAACTACCGTATTTCGCTTTGCCTTTGTCATATAATTTCCTACTACAACAAAAATAATTCCACATAAGATGCAGGAAATCCTTGCAATATCAACTGTTACCTTTGAACCATTCACATTTTCCTGCACACAAGAGGAATAAAGGATACAATAATTCATAATTCCAAACATGATAGCCTGCGATAGTCCTACCACGCATAGTACCCTTGCGGAGGAATTTGCTTCCATACGTTCTTTATCCGTACTTGCTTTCACGGTCTTTTTTTCAAATGTACCAATTAAAAGGTGCCAAAAGAATGTAACACACAAAATAACTATCGGAAAAATAAAAATTCCGATTTTATGCGGTATCATATCCGGTATCACCTGTAACATCATACTTGCAACCACCACTGGTAGCACCGCAACAATCCACATGATTTTTTTCATCCCTTTGCTCCTCCAAACTGGTTAATCCATAGAATTAATTCATCAAAAACTGTCGTATTGATTTCGTAAAATATAAAGTTTTTTTCCTTATATTCGGATACTAAGTCGGCGCTTTTTAACAGTTTTAAGTGGTAAGACAAAGCAGCCGGTGTGACTTGTAATTTTTCGGCAATCTCCCCAGCATTTAATCGGCCATCTTTTAGCATTATCAGAATCTCTCTCCGTTGTTGATCCGCCAATACTTTAAAAATATTTGTTTCTTTCATAATCTTCTTACCCATTTAAAATTATCTTTAAATAGAATATAGCATACTCCCTTTTGCTTGTCCACAGGTATTTAAAATATTTTTGAAATAGTTGTGTCTTCCGAAACATCTTTATTCAACTGGGGTGTGACGCTAATATTTACATAGATGAGAATGACAAACAGACTGTTATTTTCGCTTATCCAAATCTGTTCACAAATCCTTCTACCCTATAGGTAATCCGCCTGAAAATCGGTGCATTAGCAGCCTGGACACCTGCTAAAATTGCAAGCATTGAACCGTATACAGCTGTATACTACCCAAAAATCTTTGAGCAGAAAAATACTGAAATTCATGCCACAACGATATTCCAGACATTACTATGATCTTTATAGAATGGCCCAGACCCCTGTAAAAGATGTTGCTTTCTCTCACATAGATCTTCTGAAAACAGTAGTTGATTTCAAAATGAAATTTTATCCAAGAGCATGGGCTAAATATCCGGAAGCAATTCCCGGCACCTTAAAGCTGATTCCACCGAAATACCGCTTTCCAGCCCTCATCAATGATTATGAAGCTATGAAAGATATGTTATATGGCGATATTCCAAGCTTCAATACTATTATGGAATCAGTTCACCAATTAGAGAACGAGATCAATTCTCTTTACATAATTACTTTTTATTCCTAACAAGCTTCTTGCTATCTGTGAACTGCTGAATATCCACAATATTTATACAGAATTTATTGGGAAAAATTCTGATAATCCGCAATGATGCCCAGCTTTATTTTCATTTTCAAAATACGCAGAACCGATTCGTTGAGGCGTTCCTCGGTAATCTCACCGGTTTCGACCGCTTTGATGACTGCGGGTACCTGTACTTCAAAATCGGTGCAGCACAGCATATCGTTTCCTGCCTGTACCGCCCTTACGGCAATCTCCGCATCCCCGGCGAACTGCCTTACTCCTTCCATGACCAGATCATCGGTAATGATCACGCCGTCAAACCCTAATTCATTACGCAAAATATTATGCACCGGCAGAGATATGGAGGCCGGCTCCTGATCATCCATGCAGGAAACCACATTGTGGGATACCAGTACCATATCGGCTCCGGCATCGATTCCTGCCTGAAACGGCAGAAAGTCAGAATTTACAAATGTTTCATAAGGACGTTCATCATAAGCAACACCGGTGTGCGTATCGGAGTTATTGCCATATCCCGGGAAATGTTTTAATACACTCCCCATGTGCTCTTCGGACATGACACCGACCACCGTTTGCACATAGACCGCCGTCTGTTCTGCATCCTGTCCGAAACTGCGGGCATATATAAAATCATTTGTATCCTGTGATACATCGCATACCGGAGCAAA
>ERZ773185.2583-NODE-2583-length-11470-cov-4.169426_pt1 | contig 11470 bp, 10 predicted proteins | sample MGYA00580531_ERZ773185 | MGnify/ENA primary metagenome ERZ773185 (study PRJEB29015, sample SAMEA2737799) | human gut metagenome | biome: human gut; feature: human-associated habitat; material: faeces | place: China | collected 2012 ...
AACTGGCCCCTACAATCACGGAAATCACAGTTTCGTTTTTCAACAACCAGGCCAGAGCCATTTCGGCCAGTGACTGTCCGCGCATAGCCGCCCGTTCATTCAATGCTTGTATCTTACTCAACACCTCCGGCGTAAGCGCCTCTTTTTTCAGGAAACCACCCCTTGCTATACGAGAATTATCCGGAATACCGTTCAGATAACGGTTAGTCAGCAAGCCTTGTGCCAAAGGAGAAAAAGCCACAAACCCACTTCCATTCTCCTTCACAGCATTCAATATCCCCTGAGATTCCGGTTCGCGTACCAGCATGCTATACCGTCCCATACGACGGTGTATTAAAATTCGAAGCATAATGAACTTCATATCCGATGCTCTGTAAGATACGCACATTATTCATCTCAAACTGCGGGACAAAGCCGCTGACATGGGTAACCAGAAGCACCTTTTTTTGCGGCTTCTGGTTCTTTGTTTCTCTCTCCATTCAGGTACCCCCCGTTTATATCCAGAACCATCAAACTTGCATCTTTTTCTTCTATTCTTTTAAATTTTTATTTTAAAATTTTTTCATTACATTCATATGCATATATGATATTAGAAAAACTATACCTATTGTTATAATAAATGATAGCGAAAATGATAAATTTGCATCCGAGAAACGTGTCAACAAATAACTACCAAATGTCATATGCATTAAATATACCGATAAACTAATTCTACATAAAAATCCAATCAAACGATTCTCTTTAAACCATTCTTTAAAAACAGCAAACAGAATAATCAAAAAAAACAGAATACATAAAAGATACCAAATAACAATATGTATCATGGTACTCTCTGACAAATGACCAAAACCAAACCACCATACTCATATAATTTATAAATAGAAGCCAAATTCTCTTAGAAATAGAAATCGTTCTCTCATCTCGAAACATTTCTCCTAAAATCATTCCCATCAATGGCATATAAACAAATACTATTTTCGAAAATGCTGCAAGATGAAATCCTTTTGACAAAATCATTATAATTAGTATAAAAAACTCCAAAAACAAAATATTCCATTCTGGTTTGATTTTTCATAGATATACGAATATCCAATTCTCACTAAGTAGAAAAAATAACGGGATCAAAAACCATGTAGTTCCGTTAATAACATCTCCACTACCAGTGAAATATCCCACTAAAGTGGCACTTTCAATCCATTGTCTTATTGAAAATTGGCTCCAGTAAGTCGCTTCTCGCATCCAAACTAGGTTTTGTAATACATAAAACAAAAAGAATGCCATTAAACATTCTACATATGTTTTGATTATTTTCTTAACTGCTTTTTTTGCTTCATGTTTGTAATTTCCATTATATGTAAACAAGAAACCACTGTTCAAAAAAAGAGCGAAACACCAAATGCTCCAAAATCTTGAATTCTATTCAAAGGCGTTGTGAAAAAGAAATCTATTATTTTTTTAGAATCCAGTTTGGATTTCGAAAACCTCCCAAGTGATCATATAAAATCATGAATAGGGCAATCACTCGTAAATAATCAAATGCATATAGTTTTATAATATGCGATTTATCGGCATCTATATTTACTACTTTTTCTGTCATAACTTTCTCTCTTTCGGAAAAAAACACTAATCAATGTCCTTTTCCTAATTCTTTTATTCTACATTCTCGGCAATGTGATTGAGGAATATGCCTTCCATCCCCCATATCTCTATAACCAAATTTTTCTTCAATTTCATCTTTGTCTTTTGCACGTTTTCCACATCTCGGGCATTCCGCCCACTCTTTTCCATATGGCATACAATTTCACTCCTTTTTTGTATCATTTTTATCGATTCTACATAATTAATAACTATCCGTTCATATGAATTCTTTCTTAAATTCACATTCTATTGAACACTATCTTCGTTCGGATTATATGCTCCCCTCGCATTCGCAAGCAAAATCTTCATCAGTTCGCTATTCCCTTTAAAGAAACTAATCTTCGTAGGAGTTTTTCCAGTCTTAGGATATGCTCTGGTCACCGGTATCTCACAAGCTTTCATTCCTATCTGTGTAGCACGTACTGAAAGATATGCCAAAAGCTCGTAGGTCATAAAAATGTCTCTTAACGGCTGCACCCGCTCGTCCGTAAGATACCTTGCAGAATACGCTCTATAAGCATTCGTAGTATCTGTAAACTTCTGATGCGCTGTGAGCGAAATAATTGGGGCATGGATTAATTTTACAGATACTGTCCGAATAAAAGGCGTGTTAATCGCTTTGCCGCCTTTTACAAATCTTGAGCCTTGAATAAGATCATAGCCTTCCTTTAATTTCTCTATAAAACGAGGAACATCTTCTATGCTATCTTTATTATTTCCATCAATTGTAATAATCCCTTTGTATCCCCGCTTTAGCGCCCACCAAAATCCCATTCTGAGCTGAGCTCCCTGTTTTCCTACATCCATTTTCACAAGAAGAGTATTAACATCCAGGCTTCTCAGATTCTTTTCTTCCGTACAACCATCAGTTGAACCACCATCACAAATTACAATATCTGCATACTCTGACACTTGATATTTTTTCGCTCTCTTTAATTCTTTGGAAATCCGCTCTCCTTCATTGATAATCGGAATTAGGACAACATAATCTTTTGTTTTTTTTTGATATTCCATACACTCAAATTTAGGAATACCTTTTTGTTTTTCAAATATCATTTTTCTTTTCCTACTTTGTTTTTTTATTTTTTGTGATCTTATTAACCATACTATTTAGATTGTCTACCTCATCTGTACGAACAGTCCTTCTTAGTACAATTTAATTTCATCATATTATTCTGTCGCATTTTACTTTGAAGTAATCTATTTCTTTATTGAATCGAAATGTATGCCGGATATTTACACGATGATGCATCGCCTTCAACGGTAACTTTAATCCATTGACTATCGTATTTAATATCCTGAATAGTAAATTGTCTCTCTCCAGTAGAAACGAATGTTCCGTTTCGTAAATTATTCAATAATTCTTCTTCATAATAAAAAAGCAATACATTACCTACATTTGAATATCCAGAGGTCCAATTTTCATCTGTCAAATCTGCCAAGTTATATTCCTCAACATCATTATTTAATTCCACTATTGTCCCATCACTTCTAAGCTTAATATAAATAAACTTATCAACAGCGGCATCATATACTATTGCACCTGTTAATTGATACATATTTCCTGGAGCATCCAGAGTTTTCAATTCGATTGCATAGCGTTTTCCTTTTTGTAATGCAATATCTCTAACCGAATCAATGTCTCCCCATTCATAAATTCCCCTGTTAAATAATAAATTTAAATATCCTCTAACTGAAGCATTTGTTGTCAATACACTATTCCAATAGTTTTGATTAATATATTCAGAAATTTTTTTATTTGTTTCTCTATAAGTAATATCCCAAATATATTTTGAATCTTTCCTATAATAATTCAAATTTCCAAAACAGCAAATAACTGTGACTATAGCAATAATTATAAATGCTGCTTTATTTCGTTTCTCATAGCTAACCAGTATTTGAGCCACCAACTCACAGATCAGATAAGATAATATAAATACCATCTTCATTCTGTCATAAGAATATGACAATGCATGTTCTTTCATAACAACATTTTCCAAAAGTGGAAAAGCCAAAACAAATAAGATGCATTTATTCTTCAATTCAATTTTTTCATTTTTAATAATATTCCATATTATTAAAAAGAATAGCAAAATCCATAACAACAAAAATGACTTTAAATAACTACCAAATACATCCGTTAATAATGTACTCGAAGCAATATTTCTTGCAAAAAATCTATTTTTTAAAGCAAGAAAGAAATCTGATGCAGCTACTACACTCAAATAATGTACAGTAAACAATCCAAATGACGCAGCTGTGATGGCTCCAATCACAATCGCATTCTTCCAAGCTCTTTTAAGATCGAACTTCCAATCTGAACCAAGTTCAAAAAGAGCAAATCCTAAATTAGCCACATATCCCGTCCATTCGATATATGGGATAATTAGTGTAATTAAATAAAAAGCGATTTTACCTTTCTTAGAGTTTTTAGTTTTATATTGATAGTATGTTAAAAATTGTGCTATTAACATTACCTGCATTATAGATTGATGCCAATATACAATTCCCATTCCATGAAATAGTTCTGGAGAAAAGATATATGTTAATACTCCAATACAAATAATATGCCTTCTCCACTTTTCTGATTTATAAATCGTCTTCAAAAAAAAAGCCCACAAAACTGCAGATATCGCAAATAATAGTGTATTGAAATAGTACAAACTCTTTTCGTTTATCGGCAATCTAAATACTTTTATAAATAAATATGGCAATACAAATCCAGCAGGCGAAAATGAAGTATAATAAAAATTTCCTTCTTTATCCGGTATTGTTGCGCCCCATGAAATCCCCTTATTGTCCACTCCTCCTAAGCTGACTATCGGCAAAAATTTATGTTGACTAATAGGTGTCTCGTCATATGCTTGCATCGTCAATAATGTATGCCAAGTTGCATCTGAATCCAGGTAATTGATTTCACCGCCTCGAAACTTTATTATTGATACCATAATTACCATAAGGATGATTCCAACATAAAACAGTCCTGTAAATGCTTGATTTTTACTTAGACAGCGCCATCTGCCCCCCAGAACGCAAGTTCTCATCATACTCTATACACCTCCGCAATATATTTTGTTGTTTCTTCAAGTATTTCCGCATTGTCAACTTTCCCCATTTCAATAGACACAAAGCCCATATATCCTTCAGACAACAAGATATCTTTAAGCTTACTATGAATTTCCCTACTTTCGATCGGCTTAAGCCCCGGTTCACTGATATGAACATGGTTGATTAAACCTACATTTCCAACAAGTTCATCTATATCTTCCTGATTATAAATCATTGTTCCAACATCCAGATTGAGCTTAAAACCATCCGAATTTACTTTTCGAATCAGTTCAATCGCTGCTCTGGTATCATTGATATAGTTTGTATTGTAGATAATAGGATTTGCTTCCATTCCAATCACAGTTTCTCTGGATGCAGCATAATCACCTAAGATCTTAAAGAATTCCATACCTTTCGCAGAATCAGCGCCATCCGGTAAATTACGATTTCGCGGGCAGCCGAAAACAAGATTCTTGCATCCGATAACGGATGCAAAATCTATCGCTTTTTTCGTATATGTTACAAGTGCATTAAACTCCTCTTGCGTACCAAATATTTTTTCTTGCCTTCCATACCAAATGGACTGCATTGACGGTACAACGAAACCATACTGTTCCTTTATTTTTTTTGCCCATTCTCCCGCCTCTTTTAAATGGTCATAAGGATTCTCCGGGAAAATTCTAGTCGGGGCAATTTCTAATCCGGAAAAACCATATTTTTTCATCATTTCATAAACACGACTGTCCTGTTTACTTAACCAGCCTATATTTGATATTGATAACTTCATTCTTTTATCTCCAATATTTTCTTATAAATCAGATAAATTTTATCCACTATAACATACAAACAAATTTGAACGAAACCAAAATACCATAAAACATAATTTAAATGAATATGTACATACGAATGGCTCTTTGCCAATACAAACCAGCTAAGTGTTGTAAAAAAGCTAACGATATACATCATTATCAAATCTATTTTTATTTTATCTTTTTTCGCATCATTTACAAAAATAACAATTGGCAAAATGCATAATATAGGGAATAAGCTTCCATCTATTCCTGTAATGATTTCTGTTGGAAAATGGACATATCTAACTACCGTCTCCCAAATAGAGGCTAACGGTGCATATCCCTCATCTCCTGGCAACAAATCAAGACTATTGACATCGCCTCCAAACGTTCTTCTCATTACATCGTTTCGGAATATTAATTTTAAACCTTTTATTATACTTCCATCGGAACCTGGTTTATGTGGTGCATGAATACACATAGCAGTAAAAAACCCAGCCAATGCAATGAACCCTAAAATCACAATCGTTCGGAATATTAATTTTGACTGTTTCTTATTCTTTTGAGTCACTGCTACTATAAAATCCACAATTAAAAATAAAATACTTCCCATCATTATGACAGAAATATACTCATAGCCACATAATGATTTAAGCATTACAAAAATATAAACTGAAATATAACTAATAATTCTGCTATATCTTACATTTATTTTCCAGGCACAATATAGACCTACAGCCATAGGTAAAAACCATGTGAACTCAACCCAATACAAATTATCTGCAAAATTTACAATCCATTGCCCCAGTAAAAATGTTACATAAAACACACTAGCAAATATATAATTGTACTTCCTGCCAATAAGAACTGAAATAAAAAAGAATACCATTGCCGCAACCAAAGAAATAATTACTCTCAAAAAATCAACTTCAAAATAACGTGCCAAGTGTTTGAAAATTTTTCCTTGTAATCCATATTGACTCACATAAGCAATAGAATATCCTTGTGGAAGTATAGTTCCCTTAGAATCTAAGAATTTTATTTCAGATAAATCACCATATTTCCACCAATTCAAAGGTCTTCCAGCATCAAAGGAAACCGTCGTCCATATTTCATCTGAAGTAATTTCTGTTATTGGTAATGCAACACCATTTTTAAAAAGTATTGCATTACCAATTATAGCCATATCTGTTATGTAATCTGAATTTCTTAACAAAATTTGTGATTGCGTATTATTATATCCCTTTGTCCAGTTATCATCTGTAAGAAATGTTTTATCATCTGCATATGAAGGCCCTGTTACATCTGTATATCCATTTAGCCCTGCTGTTATCAGTTCATTCAATCCTTGTCTGTCTGCTTTTATTGTTGTCGTAACCAAGCTTTCACTATACTTATCAAAATTCTTAAAATTTGTATTCTTATAGCCAAATGTATTAAAGCTATAATTCCATCCCATTAAAGTAATCAAAACAACTGCTATTCCACTCACATTTAAAACATGGGAAATCTTTTTCTCTTTATTAATAACTGAAAGTAAAACTAGCAAAAATCCAATTGTAAAAAGTGTAATTAGCGTTTTTTCAACCACTCCAAATGTTGATTTCTTATATGCATAACCAATTAACAAGTTATTATCCGTACATTCTGATGACAAATAATCCTTATCTATCATTATCATCTTAGGGGCAGCCGCACAATTTTTCGGTGTAATAGTTAATCGATAAATATGACCTTTTTTTAATTCTTTATTTGTATAAACTTTATAATCATCTTTATCTTCTACTTTCGATAAATCAACATTTATTGTATCGATAACCTTTCCTGCTTCATTCGATACAGTGAGTTGAACAATTCCCTGATTACTTTCTGTTGATTGATTTGCAAAATACAGAACAAATCCAGTAAAATGTCTTTTTATCGGTGTAAAAGTCAAACTATAATCTTCTTTTGATAAATCTACATACCCCTGAATATCACCCTCATAAATTTGAGAATATTTTATTGCATCCGTAAAATAACCATGAGAAAATACATCTCCAAAATCCAATGCAAAAATAAACATCAATACACATATTGAAAGGATAATATTCATAAAACTCTTCATATGTTTCATCATCCAACGCTCCTCTCAATAAATCGCTTAATTTCTTCAAGTACAGAAGACTTATTGATTATATATCCATCACGTCCACCAAATACATTCGCATAAAGTGTCCTATAATCATAATCCGCCGGTACACTTCCTAATTCGTTAGTAAATTTTTCTCCTGTAAGATATTCATAAACTTCTCCAGCTGATACCGGTTCCGTGGCTGGATGCCATAATTTTATTCCTTTTGAAAGTGCAATATTAATATCTCTCCAAAGATTTCCCAGATTATAGAACTGATATCTGCTTCGACTGTCTGTGAAGTTAAGTGCCGAAAATCCGAGCTGTCTAAACTTTTCTTTCAGCATTGCCTTATCTTTCTCTAGAACATTCACCTTATAAAAACCATTTTCCTGCAAAACATAAAATTTTGTTAATTCTGGATCACGCTGTGCTAATTCTTCAATTTTTTCTTTTTTTAACATGAACGGAATCACATTCATAAAATCATAGATAAAATTCTTTTTAATATTCTTTCCAAAAAGCCCCGGAAGCCTGATAATCAAAGCATCCGGATAATTTTTTCTAACCCAGAGTTCTAATTGGTATCGATTGTATCCATAAGCATGAAGATTTTCTGTGTCAATGACAGAATCCTCATCAACCGCTTTTGGTGTCTTAAATACATCTATCGTAGATATAAGTACCAATTTTTTAGGACTGATCTTCTTTATATTCTCCTCCGCCTGATAAATTAACTCCATATCTTTTTCCGGTGCATTATTCGCCAGATACTTTTCAGCTCTAAGCCCCGCATAAATCAATAAATCCGGATATGTCCCATACGCATCCTCTATATTTTTCGAATTATAAACCGAGTCAATTTCCTTACCTGCTGCATCATAAATATTGCTTCCTACAAAGCCCGTATATCCCACTAGTGCCTTCATTTCATTCTCCTATTTCGTCAATTTTTCTATTCCCTCAAAACTATAATGTTTGCGTTTGAAAACCAGTTCTACGATCAACTGTAAATATTTAATAACAATGGTCAGGATTCCGAAAAGTCCAAAGAACGCAACCGAAAGGAACAGAACCGTCGTCGTCCATCCTGCAACTGGATTTGCCGTTGCATAAATCACAACCGAATAAACACTCATAAATAATGACATAAGCATCATTAATGCTGTCATAATCTTCGAAAAACTATATCCCATCTCTGTAAATAATATCAATGTATCAATCGCAAGCCCTGAACGATATCCTTTTTCCTCTTTATCAAAAGCCTGTTTTCCTGATTCGATTGTCTGATATTTGATATTGTCTGTTTTTAATCCACTATTTGCATAAATCGCTTTCCGGTACGGTACTGTTTTATTCATTGAGCTGATTCGGTTAATAACACGTCTGCTCAGTACACAAAAACTCTCCGTTCCCATCTTATAATTTAATGTCGTATAATGGTTAAAAACTTTATAAAAGAGTTTCGAAGTAAACCTTTCCTTTCTGTCTGGGGAAGCGCTTACAATGTCAAATCCTTCCAGAGAATGGCGATAAATTTCCATAATCACCCTTGGTTCAAAATCGAGGAACGTATTATCAAACTCGAACACAAAATCACCGATTGAAAGATCCACCCCCGCATTCATTGCAAGTTCCAATCCATGAAAATAACTCATATTCACAACTGATACACTTGTACTGGATGCCTTTTTGCTTGTTTCCTTAATAATATTTAAAGAACGATCTTCCGAAGCATCATTCACACAGATAATTTCAGAATGCTCAAAATTATCCTCCATCGTTTTAATTATCATATTCAAAAAATTTTCAATTCTATTTTCTGCATTATGCACATAAATAACGGCAGATGCAAAATTCTTCTCTTTATTCATCATCACTAAGCACCTCATCTAAATCATATACTGTATTTATCTTGCCCGACAAAACCCCAACAAAAGTTGGTTTTTCGGAGTATTTTCGAATAACGGTAGGTCTTGAATCATCAATTTCTGAGCTCATCAGAATCGGTTTCATCGAAAACAATGAGCTTCTATATTCAAATCCATAATCATCCAACATATATTTACGTGCCAAATTTGCCATGTACGGAAATGCCGTTACCGGCTTCGCCAAACAGTCATTACAATTTCCCAGATGGAACGTAGAACAGTAACCGCCACTTCTCTCCTGACACTCAAATATAGGAACCGCATCATAACTTGTGGTATGCGGTGTAAAGGTTACAGACGTAAGCGAATGAAAACCTGTCTTACCAAACGGCATAATGGAGAAGAACGGGCCATCCATTACTGTAAATCCTATATCCTTCAATTTATCATTCACATCGCAAAGAATGATCTCGCACAACTCGTATTTTATACCAAACTTTTCAAATCCAACCATATCAAGGATCTGATTGGTTCCCGCATATGTCGCATTTAATACAAATCCTGATTTATATCTCTCTTTAGTATCTGTATTGATAACATAAGCATCTTGAAGTTTCTCAATACCGATAATATTCACACCATATTTTATTTCTACGTGACCAGGAAATTTTTTCAACTCTTCCAGGAGATAATCCTTTAATATCATGGCATCGTATGTATATTCCCGAGTCCGAAATACCCCATCACACATACCTTCTTTAAAATAATTTCCGGGATTCAATTCTTCACAGGGAATATTCGCTGCTTTGCAAAAAGCCTTGAACTGCTTACCGTCCGACCAGGAATATTGGCTAGATGTTGCGTATATCTGATCAAACTGCTTATTCACACAGAAAGCATAATCCTTATTAAACCGTTCAAAATATCCTGCCGACTTCATCGCGGTTGAAATTGATCTGGGATAATGATATCCTTGATGAACTCGTGCCTGATTAATATAGGTTGCTCTCCTAAAAGGAGTCGGGTCGCACTCCAAAACGATGACGTGCTGCCCTCTTTTTGCACAAAATAATGCAGAATAAAGTCCATATAACCCTGCACCAATAATTATCTTATCGTACTTTTCCATCCTCTCCGCTCCTTATGCCCATTTTTATTGCTTCTACAGATATCATAAAACAATGGATCTCTGCTAAAATAAAAAATAGTGACATCCTTTTTGTCACTGAAAATAAATAGATTAAATTATTTTGTAAAAACTACTTGCTAATTTTTTTCTTGGATTTAAAATTACTTCCATAAGTTTACCGGATACAGGCCCTTCTCTATCATTAATGAAAAACCTTTCTGTGCCGGTTCAATATCTTCCTTATATGTAATCCCAATCCACCTATCAGATGTACCTAAAACCTTTACCGACGCAGCTCTCTTCTCCAATAACTCCGCCACAATATTCGGAAGCAGATATTCCTTTTTCTGTGGATTGTCATTCAGTTTATCTAAGAATCCAGAAAATCCCTCATCTATATACTGAAGGAAGTCCGGATATCCGGCCCACATATTCATGGATACCATTGTATCTGATGTAATCCATTTGCTGACTTCCGCATTATCGCACTGTATTTTTCCATCCACTATCTGAATTCCCGTTGTCTCAATCACTTTCTTCAGATATCCATTTGCATCTGCCACACAGACACCTCTGGTTACAGCTCCGTTCTCACTCAGCGTGTTCTTCAAAGAAAATCCAGCCATGGCAAGGTTCATCTTCTCTTTATTCTCATTCTCGGAAATCAAGAAATCATGAAGCTTTATAAATGCTTCTTTTCCATAATAATCATCTGCATTAATAATCACAAATGGCTCTTTTACCACATTCTTACAAGCCAAAATTGCCTGCCCGGTTCCCCACGGTTTCACGCGTCCTTCCGGAAGCAGATAGCCTTCTGGCAAATCTTCCAACTCCTGATAGACATACTCAACCGGCATCACTTTAGATAAACGATTCC
>ERZ773185.2585-NODE-2585-length-11467-cov-3.239222_pt1 | contig 11467 bp, 8 predicted proteins | sample MGYA00580531_ERZ773185 | MGnify/ENA primary metagenome ERZ773185 (study PRJEB29015, sample SAMEA2737799) | human gut metagenome | biome: human gut; feature: human-associated habitat; material: faeces | place: China | collected 2012 ...
AGAATCTGGGAGGGAAGAATCTGATTCTCGATGAGGTAGAGAATCCGCTCACCGGTTTCCTTAGCGAAACGTAGCCGCTTGGAAGAAGTGGCGAGGGCAGTGCCGCTACCGGGCAGAGACATGCCCATGGCCTCCACCAGGCAGTTCATCGAGTTGGCGGTGTACATGCCGGAGCAGGAGCCACAGGTGGGACAAACGTTGTCCTCAAAATCCTTGAGATCCGCCTCGGTGATTTTCCCAGCGCTGTAGGCGCCTACCGCCTCAAATCCCTCGGAAAAGCCAACCCGTTTGCCGCCGACCACACCGGCCTCCATAGGACCGCCGCTGATAAAGATGGATGGGAGGTTTAAGCGGGCCGCTGCCAGCATCATACCGGGGACGATCTTGTCGCAGCTGGGGATGAGGACCATAGCGTCGAACTGGTGGCCCTGGATGGCGCACTCCACGGAGTCGGCGATGACCTCGCGGCTGGTGAGGGAGTACTTCATGCCCTCGTGGTTCATGGCGATGCCGTCGCACACGCCGATGGTGTTGACCTGCAGCGGGGTGCCGCCGGCCATGCGGACGCCCGCCTTGACGGCGTCGGCGATCTGCTGGAGGTGGAGGTGGCCCGGGATGACCTCGTTCTGGGCGGAGACCACGGCCACGAGCGGGCGGTCGAGCTCCTCGTCGGTGAGGCCGTCGGCCTTCAGGAGGCTTCTGTGGGGCGCGCGGGCCAGGCCCCGCTTTATGGCATCGCTTCGCAGCTGCATGTTCTTCTCGGCCTTTCTCTTGCGTTGGCGCGGTACGCGTGTGGCGTGAGAAATGCGAGAAGGGCGCGGGTGCGCGCTGCTCGATGCCCGTTACGGTGGGTGCCGGCCCGAGGTACTGGCTCGTGCTTGAGACGGGGGTGACCGCTTTTGCACGGGCTTTCTCGCGAGCTGCTCGAGGGCGTGTTCGGGGCCGTCCGACGCGGGTTCTCATGGTGCCCGCTTGCTGTGGGACGGGTGCGGCCCGTACTTTCCCTGTCATCGCATTTGCTCAGTGGGTTGTAGGTTAACGGCGGGACTGTTTCCAACGGGTTGCCACGGGCAAACGGTTTTGTTGCGCGGGTGAGTGGCAGGGGAGAGGGGCGGACGGCGGGGGCGCGGGACAAGAAGAGGGGGGGGACGGAAGACCCGTCCCCCTCGGCCGCAAAACTCCTGGAGGAAGCCCTACAGCGAGGTCTGCACGGTCTCCGGCTTGAAGCCCGCGGCGTCCAGGGCGCTCACGATCTGGACCTTGTGGCTCTCACCGTAGGCCTCGATGGTTACGCGAAGCTCCACCGCGGCCTGGCGGTTGGTGCTCACGAACTGGTTGTGCTCGAGCTTGATGACGTTGCCGTTCTGCTCTGCGATGACGTTTGCCACGCGCACGAGCATGCCCGGGCGGTCGGGGAGAAGCACGCTCACGGTGAAGATGCGGCCGCGCTGGATGAGGCCGTTCTGCACGACGGAGCTCATGGTGATGACGTCCATGTTGCCGCCGGAGAGGATGGAGACCACGCGCTTGCCCTCTGCCGGCAGGTGCTTGGCCGCGGCCACGGTCAGAAGGCCGGAGTTTTCCACGACCATCTTGTGGTTCTCGACCATGTCCAGGAAGCAGGCCACGAGCTCGTCGTCGTCCACGGTGATGACGTCGTCGAGGTTCTGCTGCAGGTAGGGGAAGACCTTGTCGCCGGGCTCCAGGACCGCGGTGCCGTCCGCGATGGTGTTGGCGCTGGGGAGCTTGACCACGTGGCCGGCGTCCAGCGAGGCGCGCAGGCAGGCCGCGCCGGAGGGCTCCACGCCGATGACGCGGATCTTGGGGTTGTGCAGCTTGGCGAAGGTGGAGACGCCGCAGGCAAGGCCGCCGCCGCCCACCGGGACGAGGATGGTGTCCACCAGCGGCAGCTCCTGGACGATCTCCATGGCGATGGTGCCCTGGCCGGTTGCCACGGTGAGGTCGTTGAAGGGCGGGATGTAGGTCAGGCCCTCCTGCTCGGCAAGCTCCACGGCGCGGTTCTTGGCGTCGTCGAAGACGTCTCCGTGGAGGATGACCTCGGCGCCGTAGCCCTTGGTGCGCTCCACCTTGATGAGGGGCGTGGTGGTGGGCATGACCACCACGGAGCGGGCGCCGGCGTGGGTGGCGGCGTAGGCCACGCCCTGGGCGTGGTTGCCGGCCGATGCCGTGATGACGCCGCGGTCGAGCTCCTCCTGGCTGAGCTTTGAGATCTTGTAGTAGGCACCGCGCAGCTTGTAGGCGCCGGTGCGCTGCATGTTCTCGGGCTTGAGCCACATGCGGTTGCCGGTCTGGGCGCTGAGGTAGGGGCTCTCGATGAGCTTGGTCTCCTGGGTGACTTCCTTGACCTTGAGGGAGGCCTCCTCAAAGGCCTCGAGCGTGAGCATCTCTGCCATGGGCATCCTTTGTTTCTGCGCAGGGTCTCTGCGGGCCTGTGGTGCGTGGTTTGCCTATAGTAGGACAACGCGCGCTCCCGACTGGACGCGCTTCTCGCCTTTTTTTGAGAGGAGAAACCCTTGCAGCCTGAGACTCCCGCGGGCGTGACGCCGGCCGCGACGCCGCTCTTCCAGATTCACGACGCCGACGTGGTGCGCGGCGACAGGACCATCCTTCACGTCGACGACTTCCGGCTTTCCGAGGGCGAGCACGTGGCGCTGCTGGGCCCCAACGGCGCGGGCAAGTCCACGTTCATCCAGCTGCTCACGCGCGAGGTGTTTCCCGTGTGGCGTCCCGAGGCGCCGGTGCGCTTCCGCGGCCAGGAGCGGCCGCTGCTCTCCGACATCAAGGGCGCGCTGGGCATAGTGAGCTCCACCATGCATGAGCAGGTGCGCGTTCACCTTCCGGCGGTGGAGGTCGTCATCGGCGGGCTCTACGGTACGCTGGGCCTGCCCCTGCGCACGGAGGTGAGCGAGGCGGACCGGGCGGCGGCCATGGACGCCCTGGACCGCCTGGGCATCGCGGGCATTGCCGGGCGGGACATCATGACGCTCTCCACCGGCCAGGCGCGCCGCGTGCTGGTTGCCCGCGAGCTCGTGCGAGACCCGCAGGTCCTTGTCTTTGACGAGCCGTGCACCGGGCTTGACCCCGAGGGCATGTACCACGTGCGCAAGACCATGAGCGTGCTTGCCGCCGAGGGGCGCTCGGTCATCCTGGTGACGCACTACCCGGAGGACATCATCCCCGAGATCGGCCGCGTGCTGCTGATCAAGGACTCCGCCATCTTTGCCGACGGCCCCAAGGAGGAGCTTCTGCGCGACGAGGTCCTCTCCGACCTCTTTGACGTGCCCCTGGCCGTCGACGAGCACGAAGGCTGGTACTCCCTCCGCGCCCGCTACTAGCCCTACCGCGCGACTGGCGGGATAGTTTTTGGTTGACACCGCGGCACTGTCTTGGCAAAATATCATCTGCGCTGAACGCATGGGGATATAGCTCAGCTGGGAGAGCGCTGCCTTCGCAAGGCAGAGGCCGAGGGTTCGAATCCCTTTATCTCCACCATGATTTTGACGCCCGGGGTCATTTGGCCCCGGGCTTTTTTATGACCTGACAATGGGGACGTTCTTATTTACCTGGTAAAAGGGACACCTTGCGTTCAGTTCAGGAAGCATCAAGCGAGCGCTTGCTCGACTGACCACTTTCCGACGCCGGTAACACGTTGTATCTGCCTTACGCTCAGGCCGGCCTCGTGGAGCCGCCTGATTGGGGCTCGACGCTCTTCTCGGCTCCGCTTGGCAAGGCTCCTGAGCTCCTCGGCCCCCAGAAGTTCTCTCGCTGCGTTGTAGGCGGCCTCGTCGTTCATCCTCTGACGCATTTCGAATTCATAGGAGGGGTCTATGTCCAGGACGTGTAGCCGCTCAAAAGAAGCCGTGCTACCAAGCATCTTTAGCAGATAACCAATGTCTGCCAGTGGCTTGTCGCAGCCATTTGGCGACACGTACTCGTGGTAGCTGCTCCATTGGTAGTTCGCCGCGTCGCAGATTCCTGCCTTGGCCGGGTTGCAGTGAACGTAGCGAACGGCCGCAAGCAAGTAAGAATCATCTTCAATGGGCTTGCTCTTGAAGCGGTTCTCAAATACGTGCCCGACACTGCCGGTCCGCTCGTTGACGTACTTTGCGTATGAGGTACACAAAGAGGCCATGGCCCCGCTCAATCCGTGGGTCTGGTCAAGAAGAATGAGGTGGACGTGGTTGTCCATGAGGCACCATGCAATTACGGTGACGCCATAGCGCTCCGTGGCTGCGGACGCAAAACGCAGAAAGGCCCGTCTGTCCAAGTCGTCTTCAAACAGGCGCCGTTTCCCGGTTCCGCGCAGCATTACGTGATAATAGCCACTCTCCGAGACTGCCCTAGACTGCCTTGCCATCATGCCCCCTCCGCCAATTTGGATAGAGCAGAAAGGCTACCCAGTTGGTCGCTTTGCAATCAGGTAAACGCCCAATGGCCGAATGAGTCGGCAAGTGGTGTGGGAAAGCCCGTAGACTGTTAAAGAGTGTCCCTTTTACCAGGTAATTAACAACGTCCCTATTGTCTGGGCACAAAAAAGACGCCCCCTGCGGATGCGATTATGAACCCACCTTCCAAAAGGTGGGTGTCCTCACCGCGCGTTCCGGCTTCCTCAGCAACGGAGGATCCCCGTACTGAACACGAGATGTTGGACTCCCAAGTAACGCTTGTCGGTTCACCCAGTTTGCACCGCAGGGGGACGACACCTCAAATATACGTCCCAGTCAATTCAAATCCAGTCTTGACTTATGCCGCGCGACTCTGTGGCTTGTGGATGCTTGCGCCCCAACAGCCGACTTTCAGGTCAATCCTGTACCATGTACCGAATGTGCATCTGTCCGTAGGCGTGTGAGAAGAGCGGCGAGAAGAGCGGCGAGAGGAGCGAGCGTGCCGGGCATGGCCTCTGACTGGATACCCTTTACCTGCCTGTTCCTGGCGGCGCTCGCCACGGCCCTCGTCGTGACGCCCGTCGCGCGGCGCATCGCCGTCCGCCTGGGCGCCGTCGACAAGCCCAACCCTCGCCGCATCAACAAGACGCCCGTCCCGCGCATGGGCGGCATCGCCATCTTCGCGGGCATTGCCGCCGCGTTTCTCGTCCAGTATGCAGGCACCATGTTCTTGGGCTGGCCGGTGGTGCTTGTCCCCTCGCCGCGTATGCAGGTCAACTACTGGATGCTTGTGGCCGCCTTCTGCGTGATCTTTGCCACGGGTCTGCTTGACGACAAGCTCTCGCTCAAGCCCATGCAGAAGCTCGCCGGGCAGGTCCTGGCGGCCGTCATCGCCGTCGCGGGCGGCCTGGTCATAGGCGACATCTCCAACCCGCTTGCCCCCGGCTTCATCCACCTGGGGTGGGTTGCCTACCCGCTCACCGTGGTCTACCTGGTTGCCTACGTCAACATCATCAACCTCATCGACGGCCTGGACGGCCTTGCGGCCGGCATCTCGGCTATCGCGAGCATGACCATGTTCGTGCTCTCGGTCTGGGCCGGCCGGCTCGACTCGGCCGCGCTCTCCATCGCCGTCGTGGGCTCCTCGCTGGGCTTTCTTCGCTACAACTTCCACCCGGCGTCCATCTTCATGGGCGACTCCGGCTCCCTCACGCTGGGCTTTGCGCTCGGCGTCTCCTCGCTTCTCTCCGTCACGCGCTTTGCCGGCCTCACCACCATCGCCGTGCCGCTCGTGATTTCCGCGGTGCCCATCCTGGACACGTTCTCGGCCATCGTGCGCCGCACGCGCGCCCACGTGAGCGTCGGCCACGCCGACCGCGGTCACATCCACCACCGCCTCATGGACGAGGGCTACGACCAGCGCCAGTCCGTGCTTCTCATGTATGGCTGGACGGCGCTTCTGTGCGTGGGCTCCATCCTCATGACCCAGGTGGAGACCATCCCGCGCATCCTCATCTTCTGCGCCCTCCTGGCCCTCTCCATGCTCTTCGCGCGCCGCCTGCACCTCTTTGAGCCGGTGCTGCTCCACCACTATGACCCCAAGACCGGCGAGGACGAGCTGGTGAGCCCCGCGGACGCCGCCTTCGAGGAGGAGGCCCGCGCGCGGGAGGCCCACCACCATGGCCGTCACGGGCGCAGGTCGCGCTAGGCCGCGCTACCCCCGCACGCGCCTCCCGCCGGCAGGGCGCGCCATCGCAAGCCGCATCACCGAAAGGCAAGGCAACATTCATGGACGCTGACTCCTACCAGGCGTGCGAGCTCTGCCCGCGCCGCTGCAAGGCGAGAAGGGCCTCCGGTCGCGCGGGCTTCTGCGGCATGACCTCCGAGCTGCGCGTGGCCAGAAGCGCCCTGCACTTCTGGGAGGAGCCGCCCATCTCGGGCGAGGCCGGCAGCGGGGCCATCTTCTTCTCGGGCTGCCCGCTGCGCTGCGTCTTCTGCCAGAACCACGAGATATCCGGCGAGGGCTTTGGCCTGCCGGTCACGCGCTCGCGCCTCTCCGAGATGATGCTCGAGCTTGAGGCCCAGGGCGCTCTCAACATCAACCTGGTGACGGCCCTGCACTACGCCCCCGACGTGCGCCAGGCGGTTCTGGACGCGCGCGCGGCCGGGCTCACGCTGCCCATAGTCTGCAACACCAGCGGCTACGAGAACCCCGAGGTCATCCGTGCCATGGCAGACGTCGTGGACGTCTGGCTGCCCGACTTCAAGTACGCCGACCCCGCACTGGCCGGCAGCCTCTCCGCCGCGCCCGACTACCCGGACGTGGCCGCCGCGGCCCTCGGCGCCATGGTGGCTGACCTCAGGGGGAAGGGCGGCCGCAAGGAGGGGCCCGACGGCCGCCTTGAGCGGGGCATCGTCGTGCGCCACCTGGTGCTTCCCGGCCACGCGGACGACTCCTGCCGCGTGCTGGACCGCATCTGGCGGATCTGCGGCAACGACGCCGACCTCTCGGTCATGAACCAGTACACGCCCAACGAGGCCTGCCGGGCCGCCGGCGGCGCGCTCTCGCACGGCGTCTCGGAGGAGGAGTACGAGATTGTCCTCTGCCACGCCGACGACCTGGGCTTCGAGCGCATCTGGTGGCAGGAGGGCGGCACGGTCTCCGAGAGCTTCGTGCCCGCCTTCGACGCCACGGGAGTCGAGGGGCCCGAGCTGCCGCGTGCCTGACGCGCCGCAGGCCATAGGGGTATCATTGACCACATATGTGAAATCACCTTCCCTTCGAGACGGAGGAAGCATGGCAGACAACGACGGCCTCACCGAGGCCGAGCGAGCGGAGCTCGAGCAGCTCCGGGCCGAGAAGGCCGCCCGCGAGGAGGCAAGCCGCCAGGCCGCGGAGCGTGCCGAGCTGGAGCGCCTGCGCGCCGAGAAGTCCAAGTCCGCCCGCGAGGCGGCCGAGGACGCAAGCATCGCCGAGGCGCGCGCACGCGGCCGCAAGCTCATGGAGCCCGACGAGGACGACGAGGACCTCAAGATGCCCGCCGGCCAGAAGATGGTCCTGGGCGTCATCGCCCTCGTCGTCGTGGTGATGCTGCTCATGCAGTTCCTCGGCGGAAGGTAGGCCATGTCGCTCACCGACCCCACGCGTCCCACCGACGTATGCCTGAACACGGACCTCTACGAGCTCACCATGGCCCAGGGCTTCTGGGAGTCCGGCCTCGTTGACTCCCAGGCCTGCTTCAACGCCTTCTTCCGCGAGAGCCCCTTCGACGGCGGCTACGCCGTGGCCTGCGGCATGGGCCAGATCGCCGACCTCGTGGAGAACTTCGTCTTCACCGACGAGGACGTGGAGTACCTCGCGGGCCTCGAGGCCCCCGGTGGCGGCCCCATGTTCAAGCCCGCCTTCCTGGAGTACCTGCGCAACCACCGCCTCGACCTCACCATCGACGCCGTGCCGGAGGGCGAGCTCGTCTTCCCGCGCGAGCCCATGGTCCGCGTCATGGGCCCGGTCATTGACTGCCAGCTCATAGAGACCGCCCTTCTCAACCTGGTGAACTTCCAGACGCTGGTGGCCACCAAGTGCGCCCGCGTGGTCCGCGCGGCCGAGGGCCACCCGGTCTCCGACTTTGGCCTGAGGCGCGCCCAGGGCCCCGACGGCGGCCTGGCCGTCGCCCGCGCGTCCTACATCGCCGGCGCCGCCTCCACGTCAAACGTCCTTGCCGGCAAGATCTACGGCATCCCCGTCTTTGGCACCCACGCGCACTCCTGGGTCATGGCCTTCCCGTCCGAGCTCGACGCATTCCGCGCCTTTGCCAAGTCAAGCCCCAAGAACTGCGTGCTGCTCCTTGACACATATGATGTGAGGCAGGGCATCAAGAACGCAATCACCGTGGCCAAGGAGATGGAGCAGGCCGGCGAGCGCTTGGCCGCCATCCGCATTGACTCCGGAGACCTCGCGCGCCTCTCCAAGCAGACCCGCGCGGCCTTCGACGAGGCGGGCCTTCCCTACGTCAAGATCTCCGTCTCAAACGACCTGGACGAGTACACCATCCAGTCGCTCTTTGCGCAGGGCGCGCCCATCGACTCCTTTGGCGTGGGCACCAAGCTGGCCACCTGCGACCCGCAGCCATCCCTGGGCGGCGTCTACAAGCTCTCCGCCATCCGCGGGGGCGCGGCCGAGCCCTGGACCCCTGTCATCAAGCTCTCTGAGCAGGCCTACAAGCGCACCATCCCCGGCGTGCAGCGCGTCCTTCGCTACTACGACGACGCCGGCTGCCCCACGGCCGACATGATCTGCCTCGAGGGCCAGCCCGTGGCGGACGCCTCCCGCATGACCGACATCCTCGACCCGTTTGCGTCCTACGAGCTCTCCGGCACCCCGGTGGAGCTCCTGGAGCGCGTGGTCGAGCACGGACGTCGCGCCAAGGAGCCGGACGGCATCGAGGCCGCCCGCGACCGCTGCAAGGGCGCCCTCATGCGGCTCGACCCGGCCGTGGCCCGTTTCCTCAACCCGCAGGCCTACCCCGTCGGCCTGGAGGGCGGCCTGGCGCAGCTGCGCCACGACCTCGCCCACGAGGAGCGCGCCGGCTCCTCTCGTCCCACCGTCGGCTAGGCCAGAAGCCCCATCCACCAAGAAGACCCCCCATTAAGGAGACAACATGCCCGAGAAGCTCGAGGAACTCGTCCGCGCCGCCCTTCAGTCCGCCCAGGAGGCCGGGGAGCTTCCCGCCTTCGACGTGACGGAGTTTGGCTTCGAGCGCCCGGCGGACTCCGCCAACGGCGACTGGTCCTCCACCGTCGCCATGCGCTCCGCGCGCCTTGCCCACTGCGCCCCGGCCAAGATCGCCGGCGCCATCGTGTCCCACATGCCCGCCAGCGACGCCGTAGCCAAGGTCGAGGTGGCCGGCCCCGGCTTCATCAACTTCTACCTCAACGCCGCCTCCAGCAACGAGGTCTTCCGCACCATCCGCGAGCAGGGCGAGGACTACGGCCGCTCCGACCTCGGCCACGGCACCAAGGTCCAGGTTGAGTTTGTCTCCGCAAACCCCGTGGGTCCTCTGCACATCGGCCACGGCCGCTGGGCCGCTCTGGGAGACTCGCTCTCCCGCATCCTGGAGCACGCCGGCTACGACGTGGAGCGCGAGTACTACATCAACGACCACGGCAGCCAGATGGACGTCTTCGGCCACTCCGTCTCCAAGCGCTACCTGCAGCTCGTTGAGGTCATGGAGAAGGACGGCTGCGACCTTGCGGCCGCCCGCGAGGCCCTTCTGGCCGACCGCGAGGCCTTTGTCGCCGACGAGGCCGACGAGCACCCCGAGACCCACCCCTACACCGATGCCTTCAACGCCGACCTGGGTGGCAACGCCTACGGCGGCGACTACATCATCGACCTGGCCGTCCGCTTCCACGAGCTCGACGGCCTCAAGTGGGTCGAAGCCACCGAGGACGAGCGCATGGCCGACTTCCGCGAGCGCGGCTACCAGATGATGCTGGATTCCATCCGCCAGACCTGCCACGAGGCCCGCTGCGACTTTGACGTCTGGTTCAGCGAGCGCAGCCTCTACGTCAAGGACGAGACCGGCTCCTCCGCCGTCGACCGCGCCCTGGCCAAGCTCGACGAGCTTGGCTACCTCTACAAGGACGAGGCCGGCGCCCTGTGGTTCCGCTCCACCGACTTCGGTGACGACAAGGACCGCGTCCTCATCAAGACCAACGGCGAGTACACCTACTTTGCCTCCGACGTCGCCTACCACTGGAACAAGTTCCAGCGCGTGGACCACGTCATCGACATCTGGGGCGCAGACCACCACGGCTACATCCAGCGCGTCAAGTCCGCCTGCACGGCCCTGGGGTATCCCACGCAGTTCGAGGTGCTTCTCGGCCAGCTGGTCAACCTGCTGCGCAACGGCCAGCCGGTGCGCATGTCCAAGCGCAAGGGCACCATGGTGACCTTCGACGAGCTCCTGGAGGAGGTCGGCGCCGACGCAACTCGCTACACGCTGGTGGCAAAGTCCAACAACCAGATGATCGACTTCGACATCGAGCTCGCCAAGAAGCAGGACAACACCAACCCGGTCTACTACGTGCAGTACGCGCACGCCCGTACCTGCTCCATCCTGCGCAAGGCCGCCGGCGTCTCCAAGGAGGAGGCGGCCGAGCTCGGCATGGACGAGGTGGCCAGCCGCGCCATCGGCGCCGATTACGACCTCGGCCTCCTGACCGACCCGACCGAGGCGGCGCTCGCCCGCAAGCTCTCCGAGTTCGGCGGGCTCATCGAGAGCTGCGCCCGCGACCGCGCCCCGTTCCGCCTCACCCACTACGCCGAGGAGCTGGCGGCGGCCTTCCACTCGTTCTACGCGGCCTGCCAGGTGCTTCCGAGCGAGGGCCGTCCGGTGGAGGAGGGGCTGTCCCGCGCCCGCCTCGCGGCCGTCGACGCAACGCGCAGGGTGCTTGCGCTCTCCCTCACCATGGTTGGCGTGGCAGCATTACAGACCATGTAGTTTGTTATCTACCAAATTTATGGCAAAAAAGTTGTGCAACAAGGCGTTGAGCGTTGCTTTTGTGTACAATCACTGAACAAGGATATACACTCTGTTTTTAGGAGAGTGAAAAGCAGCCCATCCGCTACGTCAAAGGCAGAGCAAGATGGATCTTAAAGAGTTCATGTCAGTGAGGCGCGCGTACAACGCCGTCAGGCAATCCGTTCCCTCCGAGGGCCGTCTGACCTTCGAGGAGTTTGCCATCTTGTGCCGCCTGGACTTTACCGGCGCGCCCATGAAGACCTCGGACATCGCCGAGTACCAGGGCGCCCTGCGTCCCACCATGACGCACCGCACCAACCACCTTGCCGGTCTCGGCCTCATCGACCGCTCCGAGGGCGAGAATGACCGCAGGAACGTGGTCTGCTCCATCTCGGAGGAGGGCCGCCAGTACGCGGAGGAGCTGGCCGACATGACCCGCGCCAAGATTGGCGCCGGCCGTGCCCTCTCGCGCACGTCCGCGGACCGCATCAAGAAGTACGTGGACGCCATGGGCGCCTACTTCTGCAAGGCCGGCGA